>OLRM01000851.1_pt1 | contig 14808 bp, 13 predicted proteins | sample 1643211 | NCBI WGS metagenome assembly OLRM01 (sample SAMEA3136690, study PRJEB25190) | human gut metagenome | biome: human gut; feature: human-associated habitat; material: faeces | place: Austria | collected 2013
GCCATGCATCGATAAGGTGCATGGCTTTGCATGCGTTTTCCTGCCTCATTTTCTGCAGACCGCGCCATTCCCGGCGCGGCCTGAGCGTGTCAGTGAAACTGCATTAAAACCGCCCCGCAAAGCGGGCGGGCGAGGCGGGGAAAGCACTGCGCGCAATGTATATGCTGAATTTTCTAATACATGCGAAGTCGCTTTTGGATGAACAAACTCAAGCTATAATTTTGCTTGAAAGCCTCATTTTTTCATACGCTTTTGTTTGGGCTTTTTGTGTTGGGGGCGATGCTCAGTGAAAGTGCAGCAAATGGGGGGGAAATAATTAATTGAACCAGGGTAACAATGCCGCTAAAATTAGTGGGAGTTTGCAAGGCGATAGTTAAATATTATCGAGTTGCAGATGAAAGGAAGTTCTATTTGCTCATCTAAAGGATAGATGAGCTTTTTTAAATTTCATATTGGAGATTATATGACTGCTGACATTACTCTTGAAGATATTGAGAATTTAGAAGATGAATCTTATTATGAAGATGATAGTGAGCAACATCCGCCAAGTGATGTGATTGCCTATAATGAGTTGAGATCCTGCTCTGATTTAGTTCGCATGTACAATGAAGGAACTTTGAATATTCAACCAGATTTTCAAAGAGACATTGTATGGAATTCATCAGCTCAAACACGATTTATTGACTCCTTAATTAAACAGCTTCCTATTCCTAGCATGTGTTTTAGTTTTGATTATAATAGTCAGGAATGGCAGGTAATTGATGGGTTGCAGCGAATGACGTCAATAATCAGATTTTTATCTGACCCAAGCTGGCAACTGTCTAAGCTCGATGATATTGATAGTAAAATATCTGGTGTTCGTGTATCAGAGTTTCATAAACAAAAGACTGAATTGAATAATTTTTATAAGAGAGTGCAAAACTTAACAATTCCAGTCACTGTGCTTAGATGTGATCATTCTAAACTATCACATATGGAGTATTTGTTTACTATATTTCATCGGTTGAATTCTGGAGGCACAAGACTTAATAACCAAGAAATTAGGAATTGTATTTTTAGCGGTGAGTTTAATAATGCCCTCAAAGAAATGAATGAAATTGATGAGTGGCAAAAAATAGCTGGCTTGAATACCAAGAATTCGAATAGGTTTAAGTATATCGAACTTATCTTGCGATTTTTCTCATTTTACGATAACAAAGATAAGTATAAAGGCACTTTATCTAAATTTCTCAATGGCTATATGAAGAAAAACCGTCATTTAGGAAAGTCAGATATAGCTCTAAAAGAGGATTTATTTAAGAGGACCGTAGGTCTGGTGTGGAATAAAATATTACAACCCAATCCAATGAGACTTGGTAGTTCTTTAATGGAAGCCCTTTTATATGGTGTAGCAAAAAATATTGATCTTTTAGAGCAAGAAACTAGCGCTAGTTTAAGCCAGCGTTTTGATGATTTAAGGGCAGATAATTCATTATCAACGGCTTTTCTGAGCGGTGGTGTAGCCAGTAAGGAAAAAGTTGACGCAAGGTTAGATGCCGCTCTAAGAATATTTGGGTGAAATCATGATAGTTAAGGGGACAATTCATAAAACATTGAAAGAGTTAGATCGCCTCTTTACTAAGGAAACCGATCCTAAAAAACAGTTGTTTTATTCTAAGCTTGCTCTTATGGAGTTGTGCGGATGGATAGAGGTAACCATGGATAACATAATTGAAGGAGTTTGTAAAAAAAATATAACTAACCCTGAACACATAAAAAAAATCCAAAATGAAATAAAACGGAATTATAATTTCCATTATGAGGACAATTTTAAAAAAATGTTAGCCCAAGTTATAGGATTGAGCTCAATTGAAAAAATTGAAAAACAAGCAACACAACAAAAACTTTTTACATTAAAAGCCACTTTGACATCACTCAAGACCCCAAGAAATGCTGCCGCTCATACCTTTATAAAAGGTACTAGTATGACTATTGATGCTCCATCGGTGACGCTAGCAAATTTCATCATTTTATTTGATGGATTTAAGGATTTTAAAGATACAATGAAAACAATGAAACTTCTTTAAGTTAATCGCGCCCTAACTTGATAAGGGCGCTAATTAGATGAATATATATTATTTAAGGTTCCTTACAAAATCTCCCCACCAATTCATAAGTGTTATTCGCTGTGGCAGATAGGTGGTGCGATTGTATGCTTTTCTTACTTCATTTCTATCGGTATGTGCCAATGCTGATTCAATCACATCTGGATTTAAACCTGCCTCGTTCATCGCTGTACTGGCAATTGAACGCATACCATGTGCGACAAGTTTTCCACCATATCCAATACGTTTTAATGCTGCATTAGCAGTCTGGCTATTCATTGGCAGTTTAGGGTCATTTCTGCTCGGAAAAACATGTTCACGATGAGCACTGATTGGTTTCATCACTTCCAGAATTTCTAATGCCTGAGGAGATAGAGGAACAATGTGCTCACGTTTGGCCTTCATCCGTTCGGCTGGAATCGTCCAGAGCTTTGCATCGAGATTGATCTCTGCCCACCGAGTACCAGAGGCTTCAGAAGGGCGTACAAGGGTCAGTAGTTGCCACTCAATAAGACAACGTGTCGGAACAGACAGATTAGATATAATCAAAGAACGCATCAGCTTCGGTAATTCTTCTGGCCGGAGCGTAGGCATGTTTTGCTTTTTAGGTTTCTCAAAGGCCATCCCAATACCTGATGCTGGATTGGCATCAATCAGACCTGTGTTTACGGCGTAAATCATTATCTCATTAATACGCTGCACCAGACGACGTACCGTCTCTAGCGCCCCACGTGCTTTGATAGGCTCTAGGGCTTCAACAAGCATTCGGGCTTTGATTTGCTGAACTGGGATCTCACCGATGGCAGGGAATACATCTTTTTCTAGTGAACGCCAAATGTCTTTCGCGTAATCAGGGGTAACGCTTTTGCTTTTAAGCTGGAACCAGTTAGCGGCGACGGTTGAAAAAATACTGTCCAGTGCGATTTGCTGCTGTTCCTCTGCAATTTCAGCTTGAATTTGCGGGTCAATTCCGTTGGCTAACAAGGAAAGGTAATTCGCTCTTAACCGTCGGGCGTCAGCAAGTGAAAGGGTGGGGAAGGCACCTAGCCCCATCATTGTTCGCTGCTTTGTTGCTGGACGTTGATAACGGAAACGCCATAACTTCTTACCGTTCGTTTTAACGAGCAGAAAAAGACCATCGCCATCATGCAACGTTAGATCCTTTTCTAACGCTTTAGCGCGCAGAACCTCTGTGTTGGTCAGGGGGCGTGTCGTTCTTGCCACTTTGGCCGCTCCTTCATGAATTGGTATACGCGTTTAGGTATATATCCTACCGTATACCTAAACGTATACCAATAATCACTGGATTTAGCTGGATATCCTCGGACAACGGTAGACACAAAAAAGCCCGCAAAGCTTGTGCCATGCGGGCTTTCAGGATTTCTCCGGACGTATCCGGAAGAGCAAGTGGTGGAGCTGGCGGGAGTTGAACCCGCGTCCGAAATTCCTACATCCTCGGTACTACATGCTTAGTCAGTCTTTACATTCGCTTGCCAGCTGCGGACGGACACGCCACTAACAAACTAGCCTGATTAAGTTTTAACGCTTCAACCCCAGGCAGGGCTTCCACGCGATCTCTTTTGGGTTTGACCTCTCTTGATCCCCGTCCTAAGAGCGGAGGCTAGGGAGAGAGGGCTCTAAGCAGGTTATTAAGCTGCTAAAGCGTAGTTTTCGTCGTTTGCGACTATTTTTTGCGGCTTTTTACGAGGCCAACCGCCCCTCGGCATGCACCTTGGGTTTCGCAAATCCCGTCGAATCCAGAATCAGCCCCAATGTGTAACGGTAAGTATACCAGATTTATGAGCAGCATGACTAGCCCAAAAGGCGTTATCATCCTGGAATTAGCGCCTGCATAGTATGATTTTTTTTCGATTAAGCAATGGGATGGCTACATCTGTGTCAGATTTGACAGTCGATAAGATGTTCATTCGCGCCACCGGATAGGGAGGCGCGGTGAGGATTTGATTAGTATCGCTTATATAGGTTTAACGGTGGGCATTTTTCATGATACGCGCTTTATCCACCTGCCATTCGCGTTCTTTGATATCTGAACGTTTATCGTGCTGTTTCTTACCTTTGGCGACGCCGATTTTCACTTTGCACCAGGCATTTTTCCAGTACAGGGAGAGCGCCACTACGGTATAGCCTTCTCGATTGACGCGACCGTACAATGAGTCCAGTTCGCGCTGGTTGAGAAGTAACTTGCGGGTACGGGTAGGATCGCACACCACATGCGTGGAGGCCACAGCCATTGGCGTGATGTTAGCGCCAAACAGAAATGCCTCTCCGTCGCGCAGAAGGACATAGCTGTCGCTGATATTGGCTTTTCCTGCGCGCAGGGATTTAACCTCCCAGCCTTGCAGGGCAAGTCCCGCTTCGAACTCTTCTTCGATAAAGTATTCGTGACGGGCGCGCTTGTTAAGCGCGATGGTCGCTGAACCAGGTTTATGTGCTTTTTTCTTCGTCATAAGCGTCGTGAATCATCGGTAATCTGAAATCGAAAACACCCCATATCAATCCTGCGGGGGACAAGGCTCTATCTTAGCATGAACCCGATGTTACCCAGCGCCGGGATAGCGTTTTTTTTACAGCAGGATAAATGATATTATTTGTTGGATTTTTGTTGATGGAAATTGTTATGCCTCAGATTAGTCGGACCGCACTGGTGCCCTACAGCGCGGAGCAAATGTATCAGTTAGTGAATGACGTTCAGTCTTATCCTCAGTTTTTGCCGGGTTGTACCGGAAGTCGGATTCTGGAGTCCACTCCTGGGCAGATGACTGCTGCGGTAGATGTGTCTAAGGCTGGGATCAGCAAAACGTTTACAACCCGCAACCAGTTGACCAGTAATCAAAGTATTCTCATGAGTCTGGTTGATGGACCGTTTAAGAAATTGATCGGCGGTTGGAAGTTTACGCCGTTGAGCCAGGACGCGTGCCGTATTGAGTTTCATCTCGACTTTGAGTTTACCAATAAGTTGATTGAACTCGCCTTTGGTCGTGTGTTTAAAGAGCTGGCAGCTAATATGGTGCAGGCTTTTACTGTTCGTGCAAAAGAGGTCTACAGTGCCAGGTAAAATTGCCGTTGAGGTGGCTTATGCGCTACCTGAGAAGCAGTACCTGCAGCGCGTGACGTTGCAGGAGGGCGCGACGGTTGAAGAAGCTATTCGCGCCAGTGGTTTGCTGGAATTGCGTACCGATATCGATTTAACTAAAAACAAAGTCGGCATTTACAGCCGTCCGGCAAAACTCAGCGATATTGTGCATGATGGCGATCGGGTGGAGATTTATCGTCCTCTCATTGCCGATCCGAAAGAGCTTCGCAGGCAACGAGCAGAAAAATCAGCGAATAAATAACAGACAGAAAAAAGGTGCTCATTGAGCACCTTTTTTAACGTCTTTGAGAGCAACTTTATTATTAGTTACCACTCAGCGCAGGTTTGTTATCAATGTTGGTCAACACACCGCTACTGTTAAAGGTCAGCGTCAGCGTTTGCTGCGTTACACCTTCATGACCAGGTTGCTGGCGGAAGACATAGAACCAGGTATTTGTACCAAATGGATCGGACATCAGCGGTGTACCCAATGCGTACGCAACTTGTTGTTGCGTCATGCCAACACGTATTTTGGATACGTCGTTAGCGGTCAGATAGTTCCCCTGGTTGATGTCAGGACGGTAAACCACTCGCTCCAGAGTGGAACAGCCTGCGGTCAACATCAATAGTACTGCTGCTGCAGCAGTCAGCGTTTTACAGCGCATAGTGATTTGATTCCTTTTCGGGCCCGAGCAGTACGTGGCTCATCTGTAATATGCCGATGATAATAGACCTTTCATCACTTTAAAACCTTTTGCTTTCCGGTCTTACGGCGTTTTTCTGTTTACTCTGACCGTGAAGCAGGAAAAAAGTTTACGCCGCAAGCAGTTCTTTCGCATTCGCCAGTGTGTTACGTGTGACTTCACTGCCACCAAGCAGGCGCGCCAACTCTTGTAACCGCGCTTTTTTATCCAGGGATTGCATATGCGTTTCTGTCATCGCACCATCGGTTTCTTTGCTGACAAAATAGTGTTGATGACCACATCCCGCGACTTGTGGCAGGTGGGTAACACACATCACCTGAGTTGATTCGCCAAGTTGACGTAGCAGTTTGCCGACAACTGCCGCTGTTGGGCCGCTAATCCCTACATCCACTTCATCAAAAATCAGTGCCGGGGTTTCCATTTTACGCGCGGTAATGACCTGGATTGCCAATGCGATGCGGGACAACTCACCACCGGATGCGACTTTGGCAATAGGCTGCATTGGCTGACCTGGGTTGGTGGTTACCCGAAACTCAATACGATCAGCGCCGTCAGCGCCCAGGTGATGCTCGTCAAATTTAACATCGATCGTAAACTGCCCATGTGGCATAGAGAGTGCATGCATACTATCGGTGATCAGCTGTGCCAACTCATTTGCATAATGCTGGCGTTGCTGGTGTAACGCGCACGCCGTTTCCAGTGCCTGCTGATGATGTTTCGTTACCGCCAGCGCGAGCGTTTCTTGTGAGTCGGCCTGATCGTCCAGTTGCTGCTGTTCTTCCAGTAGCGACTGGTAATACTGTGGCAATGCCTCAGGGCTGACGTGATGTTTACGTGCCAGCGAAATCTGTTTTGAGATGCGCTGTTCAAGTTCAAACAGTCGGTTGGGATCGAGATCCAGACGATCGCAGTAGTGGCGCAGTTCATCACTGGCTTCAGCAATCTGGATGGTAGCCTCTTCCAGCATATCAAGTACGCCGGACAGTTTGCTGTCCATGCCAATCAATTCGCTCACCAGTTGTTTAGCCGTGTAAAGTTGACTTTGCAGGTTTGCGTCTTCACCGTCAGCCATTAATGCCAATGCATTCTGGCTGGTGGTCAGCAATTGACCGCTGTTCGCCAGACGTTTGTACTCTTCGTCGATTTGCTCAAACTCTCCAGGCTGCGGATTAAATTCGTTAAGTTCTTTTAATTGGTATTGCAGCAGCTCCGCACGAGCGGCGCGTTCCTGACTTAACTGTTGATGATGCGCGAGGTCACGGCAGCTTTGATGCCACAAATGATAACGTGCGGTCATTTCCTGGAGCTGAGAGGTTTCATTGGCATAGCCATCAAGCAGGAATTTTTGGTGCTCGGGTTTGGTGAGTAACTGATGAGCGTGCTGACCATGGATCTGAATCAGCAACTGACCCAGTTCGCGCAGTTGTGACAGAGGAACAGCTGTACCGTTGATGAAACCACGGGAGCGACCATCGCTGCTGATTACGCGACGAAGCAAACATTCATGCCCGTCTTCAAGCTGGTTTTCTTCCAGCCAACGCAGGGCCGCTGGCGTATCTTTCAGAGAAAAACGGGCGCACAGGTCGGCACGAGCAGCGCCGGTACGCACCATGTCGGCTTCAGCGCGACCACCGAGACAAAGGCCGAGGGCATCTATTGCAATAGATTTACCCGCGCCGGTCTCGCCAGTTATTACGGTCATGCCGCTATGAAAATCAATCTCAAGCTCACGAACGATAGCAAAGTTGCTGATGGTCAGTTGTGCCAACATAGTTGTTTTCCTGTATGAAAAACCATTACTGTTATTGTGTACAGTATAAACTGGTTTTATATACAGTAAAGAGGCTGGCGTAAAATTAGAATAATTTTTTTGACCAGCCGAGCTTGGTGCTTAATGTATTGAAATAACTGTAATCTTTCGGATGAATCAGATTCAGATGGTAATCACAGCGACGAATCAGGACATCTTCACCTTCCTGAATCGGCAGTGCTATCTGGCTGTCGCAACTGATTTCCAGGTCGTTACGGCGATGCGAAAAACGCAGACGGATCGTGCTGCTGCTGTTTATGACCAGTGGTCGTGCTGACAACGTATGCGGGAACATGGGCACCAGGGTAATCGCATCCAGAGAGGGTGTCAGAATAGGACCGCCCGCAGAGAGGGAATATGCGGTGGAGCCTGTTGGCGTCGAAATAATCAGTCCATCGGAACGCTGCGAAAACGCAAAGATCTCGTCGATATACACTTCGAACTCAATCATATGCGCTACTTTGCCAGGATGAAGTACCACTTCGTTAATCGCCGTGCTGATGCGTTTCTGGCAATCTTGCTGACAGACTTGCGCTTCCAGCAAAAAACGTTTCTCGCTGATGTAGTGGCCTTCCAGCACATCGGCTAATTGTTGCTGGGCGTTATCGGGATCAAGGTCAGTCAGGAAACCCAGGTTGCCACGGTTGATTCCAATAACTTTAATATCGTAGCGGGCGAGCGTGCGCGCCGCGCCCAGCATATTACCGTCGCCGCCAACGACAACCGCGAGATCAGCCTGTTGCCCAATCTCCGCGAGCGTGCCAGTTTTCACATTCTTCAGTTGCAGTTCGTGAGCGATTTGTTGCTCAACGATGACCTCGTAACCTTTTGTGCACAGCCAGCGGTAGAGCATTTCATGTGTTGTCAGTGCAGTGGGGTGCCGTGGGTGTCCCACAATGCCAATACACTTGAAATGATTATTCATTTTTCCGAGGTCCTTGTTGCGAAGATTGATGACAATGTGAGTGCTTCCCTTGAAACCCTGAAACTGATCCCCATAATAAGCGAAGTTAGCGAGATGAATGCGAAAAAAACGCGGAGAAATTCATGAGTAGTAAAGAACAGAAAACGCCTGAGGGGCAAGCCCCGGAAGAAATTATCATGGATCAGCACGAAGAGATTGAGGCAGTTGAGCCAGAAGCTTCTGCTGAGCAGGTGGATCCGCGCGATGAAAAAATTGCGAATCTCGAAGCTCAGCTGGCTGAAGCCCAGACCCGTGAACGTGACGGCATTTTGCGCGTAAAAGCCGAAATGGAAAACCTGCGTCGTCGTACTGAACTGGATATCGAAAAAGCCCACAAATTCGCGCTGGAGAAATTCATCAACGAATTGCTGCCGGTGATTGATAGCCTGGATCGTGCGCTGGAAGTGGCTGATAAAGCTAACCCGGATATGTCCGCGATGGTTGAAGGTATTGAGCTGACGCTGAAGTCGATGCTGGATGTTGTGCGTAAGTTTGGCGTTGAAGTGATCGCCGAAACCAACGTCCCACTGGACCCAAATGTGCATCAGGCCATCGCAATGGTGGAATCTGATGACGTTGCGCCAGGTAACGTACTGGGCATTATGCAGAAAGGTTATACGCTGAACGGTCGTACGATTCGTGCGGCGATGGTGACTGTAGCGAAAGCAAAAGCTTAATTTCTGCTTTCGTAATAAATCACGGCCCAGCATGCGAATGCCGGGCCGTTTTCGTTACTCCGCCACACTCTCGCGCAGCGGTTTTACAGGAAAAACTTTTACCTGCTTAATCATATTGTCCTGTACGTCGAGAATATCGATATCGTACTCGCCAATACGCACGCGGGTGCCTGCGACAGGGATCTCTTCCAGTGCCTCAAGAATGACGCCATTAACCGTGCGGGCATCATCTTCCGGTAGATGCCAGTTAAAGGCTTTGTTGATTTCCCGCACGTTGGCGGTGCCATCGATAATCACCGAACCGTCGTTTTGCGGAGTGACTTCTTCGGCAAGTGTTGGCGACATCGACGTGGTGAAATCACCAACTATCTCTTCCAGAATATCTTCAACCGTCACCAGCCCTTGAATGTCTCCATACTCGTTGACGACCAGGCCGACTTTCTTTTTGTTGCGCTGAAACTTCACCAACTGCGTGCTGAGGGGCGTACCTTCCGGGACAAAATAGATCTCGTCCGCGGCGCGCAGCATGGTTTCTTTGGTGAACTCTTTTTTCTCCGACATCAACCGCCAGGCTTCACGTACTCGCAGCATACTGATGGCGTCGTCCAGCGAATCACGGTAGAGCACGATGCGCCCGTGAGGTGAGTGGGAGAGTTGGCGCAGAATCGATTTCCAGTCATCGTTGATATCAATACCGATAATTTCACTGCGCGGCACCATGATGTCATCGACGGTCATCTTTTCCAGATCGAGCACCGACAGCAGCATATCCTGATTGCGACGTGAAATTTGTGACCGCGATTCGTGCACGATGGTGCGCAACTCTTCTTTACTCAAAGAGCCGCTGACTACGATATCGGTTTTAATACCCATCATACGCATCAAAATCCGGGTGATGGCATTTAGTAACCAGACTAGCGGCATCATCAGGACTTGTAGCGGCGCCAGTAGAAAACTACTCGGATAGGCGACTTTTTCCGGGTACAGTGCGGCAATGGTTTTCGGCAATACTTCAGCAAAAACCAGCACTACGAAGGTCAGCACGCCAGTCGCAATTGCCACGCCCGCATCGCCGTACAAACGCATCCCAACAATAGTGCCGAGCGCGGAGGCAAGAATATTGACCAGGTTATTGCCGATTAACACCAGGCTTATCAGGCGGTCTGGCTTACGCAGCAATTTTTCGACGCGTTTGGCCGAGCGATTACCCTGTTTCGCCATATGTCGAAGACGATAGCGGTTGAGAGTCATCATTCCGGTTTCGGACCCGGAAAAATAGGCTGAAATGACCACCATGATGATCAGAATAATGATCAACGTAGTAGTAGAAATGTGTTCCAGGGGAAACTCCTTTTCTGGGGTTAGCTGATTAACTGCTGAAAAATTCGGCTGCCGAAGTAGGCCAGTGTCAGAATGACTGCACCCGCAACGTTAAACCAGACGACGCGGCGTCCACGCCATCCTTCATGATAATGTCCCCACAGCAGCACAATATAGACAAACCACGCCACGATAGAGAGCACGGCCTTGTCGATATTTTCCATGCTAAATAAGTTGTGCATGTAGAACAGGCCAGTGCAAAGAGTGAGCGTTAGCAGCACCACGCCAATCTGCGTGATATGGAACATTTTACGCTCGATACTCATCAATGGAGGCATTTCCTGGTTAAACGCCAGCTTCTTGTTCTTCAGTTGGTAATCAATCCACGCCAGTTGCAGCGCGTACAGGGCAGCGATAATTAGCGTGGCATAGGAAAAAAGCGATAAGCCAATGTGCACCAGCATCCCCGGCGTTGCTTCCAGATGGGTGATGTATTCATTGGGCATAAAGGTCGCCAGCGCCAGGTTGATAAGCGCAAAGGCATAGACAATGGGTAGCAACAACCAGCCACGATTGCGAGAAGCCACAATGGTCATTACCGTACAGATCATCAAACTGACCAATGAACCAACGTTCAGCAGGCTGAGGTTTTGTCCGCTATCACCGTCGGGCAGGATGCGGGCTTCCAGAGCGATTGCGTGGCAGACCAGCGCGATGACCGCAGAAATAATAGCCATGCGCCGCCAGCCGCCGTTTTTTTGCAGCAGACCGGGAACAATCAGCGCAAGACTGACGGAGTAGGCGACAAGCGCGAGCAGAGCAAAAACGGGCATAGTAATGTCGACAGTTTGAGCAATAAGAAAGAGAAGCAGTATAGCGTCAGGTGAACGCTGCTCCAACCGTTGCATAACAACAAAGACGCCTTCATGTTATACTGCGGCAAAATACTGATGATGTGTCGCGATTGCGGCCAACCGTTTCCACCCCAGGCGAGAGACAATGTTTGATAATTTAACCGATCGTTTGTCGCGCACGCTGCGCAATATCAGTGGCCGTGGACGCCTCACTGAAGACAACGTAAAAGATACGCTGCGCGAAGTGCGCATGGCGCTGCTGGAGGCGGACGTCGCTCTGCCGATAGTGCGTGAGTTTATCAATCGCGTAAAAGAGAAAGCGGTTGGTCATGAAGTTAATAAGAGCCTGACGCCGGGGCAGGAGTTCGTCAAAATTGTCCGTAACGAACTGGTTGCGGCGATGGGCGAAGAGAACCAGACCCTGAACCTGGCTGCGCAACCGCCTGCGGTCGTGCTGATGGCGGGCCTGCAAGGTGCCGGTAAAACAACCAGCGTTGGTAAACTCGGTAAGTTCCTGCGCGAGAAGCACAAGAAGAAAGTGCTGGTGGTTTCTGCCGACGTCTATCGCCCGGCGGCAATCAAACAGCTTGAGACGCTGGCAGAGCAGGTGGGCGTTGATTTCTTCCCTTCTGATGTTGGTCAGAAGCCGGTAGATATCGTTAACGCGGCGCTGAAAGAAGCCAAACTGAAATTCTACGACGTGCTGCTGGTGGATACTGCCGGTCGTCTGCACGTTGACGAAGCGATGATGGACGAGATCAAACAAGTCCATGCGTCGATTAATCCGGTTGAAACCCTGTTTGTGGTCGATGCCATGACCGGTCAGGATGCGGCCAATACGGCAAAAGCATTCAATGAAGCGTTACCGCTTACCGGTGTAGTGTTGACCAAAGTGGACGGCGATGCCCGCGGCGGTGCGGCGCTCTCTATTCGTCACATCACTGGCAAACCGATCAAGTTCCTCGGTGTTGGCGAGAAAACCGAGGCGCTGGAGCCATTCCATCCGGACCGTATTGCCTCCCGTATTCTTGGCATGGGCGACGTGCTGTCGCTGATCGAAGATATCGAAAGCAAAGTTGACCGCGCGCAGGCAGAGAAATTAGCCAGCAAGCTGAAAAAAGGCGACGGCTTCGATCTCAACGACTTTCTTGAGCAGCTGCGCCAGATGAAAAATATGGGCGGCATGGCTAGCCTGATGGGCAAGTTGCCGGGCATGGGGCAGATCCCGGATAACGTCAAGTCGCAGATGGACGATAAAGTGCTGGTGCGTATGGAAGCCATCATCAACTCGATGACGATGAAAGAGCGCGCTAAGCCAGAAATCATCAAAGGTTCGCGTAAGCGTCGTATCGCTGCCGGTTGCGGTATGCAGGTGCAGGACGTTAACCGTCTTCTGAAGCAGTTCGACGACATGCAGCGCATGATGAAGAAAATGAAGAAGGGCGGGATGGCGAAGATGATGAGAAGCATGAAAGGGATGATGCCGCCGGGATTTCCTGGTCGCTAATCGGCCTGGCTTGTTTGCCATTTTGGCACCGGGGTGTGCTCGTCATCCTCACGTACTGCGTGTACGCTCCGGTGACTGCGCGCACTCCGGCACCAAACTGGCTGCACCGCCGACGGCCTTTTACAGCAGAGTTAGCAACTGTTGATTGCAATTTCCGCAAAAATGAGTAAAATTTTCGGGCTTTTAATATGACACCGGACTCCGTTCCTCGATGGGGTCCGGTTGTTTTATTCACACAAGAGGATGTTATGGTAACTATTCGTTTAGCACGTCACGGCGCTAAAAAGCGTCCGTTCTACCAGGTTGTTGTCGCTGACAGCCGTAATGCACGCAACGGTCGCTTCATCGAGCGCGTTGGTTTCTTCAACCCAATCGCTAGCGAAAAAGAAGAAGGCACTCGCCTGGATCTGGATCGCATCGCTCACTGGGTTGGCCAGGGCGCAACTATTTCTGATCGCGTTGCTGCGCTGATCAAAGAAGTAAACAAAGCAGCTTAATCTGTCACGGTGGTCATGATGAGCAAACAACTCACCGCGCAAGCACCTGTTGATCCCATCGTTTTGGGAAAAATGGGGTCGTCTTACGGTATTCGTGGGTGGCTCAGAGTGTTTTCTTCCACCGAAGACGCCGAAAGCATTTTTGACTATCAGCCCTGGTTTATCCAGAAGGCGGGTCAGTGGCAGCAAGTCCAGCTGGAAAGCTGGAAGCACCACAATCAGGACATGATTATCAAGCTGAAAGGCGTTGACGATCGTGATGCGGCGAACCTGCTGACGAATTGTGAAATTGTCGTGGATTCATCGCAGTTGCCTCAGCTTGAAGAGGGTGACTACTACTGGAAAGACCTGATGGGCTGCCAGGTAGTAACCACTGAAGGCTACGATCTCGGTAAAGTCATCGATATGATGGAAACCGGATCTAATGACGTTCTCGTCATTAAGGCAAACCTGAAAGATGCGTTTGGTATCAAGGAACGTCTCGTACCGTTCCTCGATGGGCAGGTTATCAAGAAAGTCGATCTCACTACTCGTTCAATCGAAGTAGATTGGGATCCTGGTTTTTAAACCACCGGATAAACGGTAAAAGACGGCGCTATGTGGATTGGCATAATTAGCCTGTTTCCTGAAATGTTCCGCGCAATTACCGATTACGGGGTAACTGGCCGGGCAGTTAAAAATGGCCTGCTGAGCATCCAGAGCTGGAGTCCTCGCGACTTCACACATGACCGGCACCGTACCGTGGACGATCGTCCTTACGGCGGCGGACCGGGGATGTTAATGATGGTGCAACCCTTGCGGGATGCCATTCATGCAGCAAAAGCCGCGGCGGGTGAAGGCGCAAAGGTGATTTATCTGTCACCACAGGGACGCAAGCTTGATCAAGCGGGCGTCAGCGAGCTGGCAACGAATCAAAAATTGATTCTGGTGTGCGGTCGCTACGAAGGTATAGATGAGCGCGTGATCCAAACCGAAATTGACGAAGAATGGTCAATCGGCGATTACGTTCTCAGTGGTGGTGAGTTACCAGCAATGACGCTGATTGACTCCGTTTCCCGGTTTATTCCGGGAGTACTGGGACATGAAGCCTCAGCAACGGAAGATTCCTTTGCTGAAGGATTGCTGGATTGCCCGCACTATACGCGGCCTGAGGTGTTAGAAGGGATGGAAGTTCCGCCAGTGTTACTGTCGGGCAACCATGCCGAGATACGTCGCTGGCGTTTGAAACAGTCGCTGGGCCGTACCTGGCTTAGAAGACCTGAACTTCTGGAAAACCTGGCTCTGACTGAAGAGCAAG
>OLRM01000856.1_pt1 | contig 14699 bp, 14 predicted proteins | sample 1643211 | NCBI WGS metagenome assembly OLRM01 (sample SAMEA3136690, study PRJEB25190) | human gut metagenome | biome: human gut; feature: human-associated habitat; material: faeces | place: Austria | collected 2013
GCCTTTCGCGGCAAAGCCGCGAAACAGCGAAAGGGACACGTACTCCCATCAACCACGACTTTCTCCGCGAGCCGACCTCAAGGCCGTTAACGCAGGGGATCCGAGGGTGGGACGGGGACTTCTCTCCGGAATATTCCGCAGGACGCAAAGAGGCTCCGCAGCGCGAAGCGCGATCCGGAGCCTCTTTGCATGTCCGAGGACGTTCCGGAGAGAAGTCCCCGTCCCGCCCCCGGATTCCCGGTGGGAGTTCTAGACCTTGTCGGCCTTAGTACATACCGCCGCCCTGCTGACCAGCGGTAGCAGCAGCGATAGCATCCTCAAGCTGAGTGTTTTTGGGCACATCGGAGACGGTGGCCTCGGTGATGAGGATCAGGCTGGCGACAGAAGCAGCGTTCTGCAGGGTGACGCGGCTGACCTTGACGGGGTCGAGGACGCCCATCTCGATCATGTCGCCCCACTCGCCGTTGGCAGAGTTGAGACCCTGGCCGGCGGGCAGCTCGGCAACCTTGTCGACCACGACAGCGCCCTCAAAGCCAGCGTTCTTGGCGATGGTGGCGACCGGAGCGGTCAGAGCCTTCTTGACGATGTCGACGCCGATCTTCTCCTCGGGGTCGTCGATCTCGACAGCATCGAGCGCAGGCGCAGCGTCCATGAAGGCGACGCCGCCACCGGCGACAATGCCCTCCTCGACAGCAGCGCGGGTAGCCTGCAGGGCGTCCTCGACGCGGTGCTTGATCTCCTTGAGCTCGGACTCGGTAGCAGCGCCGACCTTGATGACGGCAACGCCACCGGAGAGCTTGGCCAGGCGCTCCTGGAGCTTCTCACGGTCGAAGTCAGAGGTGGTGTTCTCCATCTCGCCCTTGATCTGAGCGATGCGAGCGTCGATAGCCTCCTTGGAACCGGCACCACCCACAATAACGGTGTTGTCCTTGGAAATGGTGACTGACTTGGCGGTACCGAGCATATCGGCGGTGATGTCGGCAACCTTCACGCCCAGCTCATCGAGGGCAGCCTGACCGCCGGTGAGGACGGCGATATCCTCGAGCATGCGCTTGCGGCGATCGCCGTAGCCCGGGGCCTTGACGGCGCAGACGTTGAGGGCGCCGCGGATCTTGTTGAGGACGAGGGTAGGCAGAGCCTCACCCTCGACATCCTCAGCGATAATGAGCAGGCCCTTGCCGGTGCGCTGGACAGCCTCGAGAACAGGCATGATGTCCTGGACGTTGGAGATCTTCTGGTCGGTGATGAGGATGTAGGGATCCTTCATCACGGCCTCCATGCGATCGTTGTCCGTGACGAAGTACGCCGAGACGTAGCCCTTGTCGAACTGCATGCCCTCGACGGTGTCGATGGTAATGTCGAACGTCTGGGAATCCTCGACGGTGATGACGCCGTCCTTGCCCACGACTTCCATGGCCTGGGCGATCTTTTCGCCGACCTCGGGGTCGCCGGCGGAGATGGTACCGACGGAAGCGATCTGCTCCTTGGTCTCGACCGGCTTGGCCTGCTTCTTCATCTCGGCGACGGCGGCATTAACGGCCTTGTCGATGCCGCGACGGATGGCCAGCGGGTTGGCGCCAGCGGCGACATTGCGCAGACCGTCGTTAACGATAGCCTGGGCGAGCAGGGTTGCGGTGGTGGTGCCGTCACCCACGGTATCGTTGGTCTTGGTGGCGACCTCCTTCACCAGCTGGGCGCCCATGTTCTCGATGTTGTCCTCGAGCTCGATCTCCTTGGCGACGGAAACGCCGTCGTTGGTGATGGTCGGGGCACCGAACGAGCGCTGCAGAGCGACGTAGCGGCCCTTGGGGCCCATGGTGACGGTAACGGCGTCGGCCAGAGTGTTGACGCCCTTAGCGAGCTTAGCGCGGGCATCGGTGTTGAACGTAATGTTCTTTGCCATGGTAGGTAATCCTCCAAAAGAAATGTGACTCGCGTCGCCGCTTCCGAGTCCTATGCGGCGGACGCGTTCAAAGACGAATCAGAGATTCCGACGAAACTAGGCCTCGACGACGGCGTAGATGTCGTCGGCGCGCATCAGCAGATACTTCTCGCCGTCGACCTTGACCTCGTTGCCACCAAACTTACCGTAGATGACAACGTCGCCAACCTTGACGTCCATGGGGATGCGCTCGCCCTTGTCGTTGACCTTGCCGGCGCCAACGGCAACGATGGTGCCGCGCTGCGGCTTCTCCTGAGCGTTGCTGGCGATGTACAGACCAGAGGCGGTCTTCTGCTCGGCCTCGTCGGGCTTGACCAGGACGCGATCTGCAAGCGGCTTCAAAGACGACATGCTTGTTTCCTCCTTTGTGGGCCGCGCGGTCATGCCGCGCGGGTTAACCCTTTTTGTTTGCGTACGCGTTGAATGGTACCCACGAATGGCGGGTTATACAACACGGAGTCAAAAAATCTTATTTTTTGGCACTTAGATTTTCTGAATCCCGGGGGATAACTTGTGCGCGGCTCCCGTGTGGCGCCGGAGGGGCGAGATATAAGGTTTCCTACTCGGGCAGTCCTGCTCGCACGAAGGCCACATTAAGTGGCCTTCGGCTCGTGCGGAACTTGCAGCGAGCAAAGCCTAGCCGCCCGACCCTAGGGTTAACTTGGATGATTCTAGCAAATACAACAAGCGAGATGCCTGCGACTTGCGGGCATCTCGCTTTATCTAAATAACGTGGTTGTGAATCAACCACTAATTTGTTACCCGCCCAAGCATGGTCGGGTTTTCCAAGTGCCGCAGATTGCCGTGAAAGAGGATCGACGCGTACTTTGGTACGCGAGCGACGGTTTGAACGGCAAGGTGCGGTGCTTGGGAAAGCCGCTTAGCGGTAGCTGACGCTTTGCTGGGAGTCCTTGACGACTACGTCGTGGGCTCCGCCTTCGACGATGGAGGTGGAGCTGACCAGCGTTAGGCGTGCCTTTTCCTGGAGCTCGGGGATCGAGAGGGCGCCGCAGTTGCACATCGTGGACTTGACCTTGTAGAGCGTGCCGCCCACGCCGTCCTTGAGGGAGCCAGCGTAGGGAACATAGGAGTCGACGCCCTCGACGAAGCTGAGCTTCGCGGCGCCGCCCAGGTCGTAGCGCTGCCAGTTGCGGGCACGCGCAGAACCCTCGCCCCAGTACTCCTTCATGTACTGACCGTTCACGTTGACGCGCTCGGTCGGGCTCTCGTCGAAGCGGGCGAAGTAGCGACCCAGCATCATAAAGTCGGCACCCATAGCAAGGGCGAGCGTCATGTGGTAGTCGTAGACGATGCCGCCGTCGGAGCACACGGGCACGTAAACACCGGTCTCCTCGTAGTACTCGTCACGGGCGCGGCAGACGTCGATCAGCGCGGTGGCCTGGCCGCGGCCGATACCCTTGGTCTCGCGAGTAATGCAGATGGAACCGCCGCCGATACCGACCTTGATGAAGTCGGCACCGCAGTCGGCCAAGAAGCGGAAGCCCTCGGCGTCGACGACGTTACCGGCACCGACCTTGACGTCCTCGCCGTAGTTGGCGCGAATCCACTCGATGGTGCGCTTCTGCCACTCACTGAAGCCCTCGGAGGAGTCGATGCACAGGACATCGGCGCCAGCCTCGATGAGAAGCGGCACGCGCTCGGCATAGTCGCGGGTGTTGATACCGGCGCCGACCATATAGCGCTTGTCGTTATCGAGCAGCTCGTTGGGGTTAGTCTTGTGGCTGTCGTAGTCCTTGCGGAAGACGATGCCCATGAGGTGATCGTTGTCATCGACGATCGGCAGGGCGTTGAGCTTGTTGTCCCAGATGACGTCGTTGGCAACCTTGAGGCTGATGTTCTTGTCGCCCACGATGAGCTGCTCACGCGGGGTCATGAACTCGGAGACCTTCTTCTGGTGGTCATCGCGGCTGGGGCGATAGTCACGGCTGGTGACGATGCCCAGGAGCTTGCCCTTGGGAGTGCCATCGTCGGTGACCGGCATGGTAGAGTGGCCGGTCTTCTCCTTGAGTTCGATGACCTGCTCCATGGTCATGTCGGGGGTCAGCGTAGAATCGGACTGAACAAAGCCGGCCTTGTGATCCTTAACGGCCTTGACCATAGCAGCCTCGGACTCGGCGCTCTGGGAACCGTAGATGAAGGACAGGCCACCCTCGGTAGCGAGCGCGACACCCATGTCGACGCCCGAGACGGACTGCATGATGGCGGAAACCATGGGGATGTTCAGGGTGATTGCCGGCTTCTCACCGCGCTTGAAGCGGGTTAGCGGCGTCTTAAGAGAGACGTTGTTGGGGATGCACTGCGAGGACGAGTAGCCAGGGACCAGCAGATACTCCGAAAACGTGTGGGACTCACCGGGAAAGAACGTAGCCATGTTTCTCCTTTTTCCATGCGACCGGTCGGCTGCAGGCCTCGTAGGACCCAGCCCAACCTTGGGCGCCCAATACTGGTGAAGTATCTTAACGCACTTTGACTGCTACAATGCATGATTTAAGAAGAGCACACGAGGGTTTGACGCAGGCTTTGCGTTTGCCCAGCAAACACTTTAGCGGGAAGACGTGGAGCACATGGAGTACAAGACGACGGCAAAGTTGGTCATTCAAGCGTGCGACAAGGAACTGCCGGGCGTGTTCGGCCACGGCTGCGTCTTGCTGCTGCAGGGTATTGCCCGCGAGCACTCGCTCAACCGCGCCGCCAAGAGCATGGGCATGGCGTACTCCAAGGCCTGGCGCATCGTGAACGAGGCGGAAGGACAGCTGGGCTGCAAGCTCATCGAGCGCGACGGCGCCCGCGGATCCTCGCTCACCCCCGCCGGCGAGCGAGCCATAGCGGTCTACGAGGAGCTGCAGGCCGACATCAACAACGTCATTGCCACCAAAGCAAACGACCTCATCACCAGCATCAAAGAGTAGCTAATTGGCGGAGAGCGTTGTCTAGGGTGGACGCTACAACCAGAGGGTTGTCGGTGCCGGCGAAGAGGCGGATGGTGCTCCCCTGCTTGCCTCGCGGAGGAGAAAGGCGTGTTATTGCACCGCCGGCGGGCGACGTGCGAAACTCCCCCGGCAAAGCTTCGAAGAGATCACCCGCACTGCGCTCGAAAAGGTCAAACTCAACTGCCGGACCAAAGCCGTGCTCGAGGATTCCCGTCGCGATGGCATGGTCGTGATGCGAGCTCAGACCGGGATAGCGCACGTCGCGCACCATCTCATTGGCCGCCAGATACTCGGCCAGTGCACGTGCGCGGTCGAAGTGAGCCTGCATGCGGGCATCGAGCGAGTCCAGCCCGCGTTCAAGCACTTCAGCCTCCTCAACAGACAGATCGAGTGTCAACGCATCGCCGCCCACAAACAACGCATGCGTGCACTCAGCCGCGGCATCCACACGATGGCGTTTAAGCTGCGAGCGCGCCACCGAAGCAGCAACGAGTTTGCGCGGAGCCTTGCCGGCGCATACGCGATCGAGTGCCTCGAGCGACAGCGCAGCACCCAGTCGCAGCGGATCGCAGCCAAAAGCTGACGCCACGGTGTTGTCCACAACGGGCAGCGCATGGGCCTCACGCGCCGCCCGACCCAGCGCACGAAGATCAGGCACACGCAGACCAAACCCGCCGATGGAGTTGACGAACCACCACAGGTGCGGCCCCTCGACCTCAAACGAAGCATCAAAGCCCTCGGACGCAGCAGCAAACGCCGCAACCGACGGCTCCCCCACTATAGCCACGTCGCTGCCATCAAAGCCGCGCGCAAACGCATCGGCAAAGTCATCGGCAAACGCAACCAGGCGGTCACCGGGACGCACAATACGCAGCAGCGACAGAGCCGCCGGCACATGCGGGGCCGCAACAAGACGCGCCTCACGCGCGCCGGTCCTCAAAGCCCAGGTCTCTTCTAGCTGCTGTACATCCACAAGGCACCGTCCCTTCATAAGCAAAAACCCACGATGCGGGTGTTCCCCGCATCGTGGGCAACGGCTGCAGTATAGCGCCGATATGCGACGAATCACCTAGATGTTGAGCGTGTGATAGTTCACGCTCGCGCCCGGAGCGTCAACGGTCACGCCATAGGCCTCAGGATAGATGCGCGTCGAAAACACGAGCGAGCCATCGTTCACAAACACCTCGACCGACGAGACATCGCCAACAATGCGCACGTTGCGCACCTCGTCGACGGGCTCCCAGCGCACGGTACGACCGCAGCCGGCAGAAGCGCGACCCTCATCTGTAAATCGCATCTCAAAGCGCGAGGGCAGTTCGCCCTCGGCGGGCACAAACGCCAGCTTCAGCTCGCCATCAACGGTCGCGGTAAAAGCGCCGTCGACACCGTCGACAACAACGTCACAGCAGGTATCGCCAGCAACCTCCAACGAGCCCTCCCCCACACGCACCGAGTTATAATGGAGCTCGATCTCGCGTGCCGGCTGCTGCAGAACCACGCCATCGTCGCCGGCCGTAAGCTCGCGCGGCACCGTCATGCAGTGCTGCCAGCCGTACGCCACGGTGGGGTCGTTGCCATAAGTCGGCTCATCGGGCATTCCCATCCAGCCGATCAGAATGTGGCGACCATCCTCGGCCGTGAACTCCTGCGGAGCATAGAAGTCAAAACCGGCGTCCCACAGGCGGAACTCGCCCAGCTCATAAGCATCGTCACCACCGGTAATGTCGCCCGTTACAGGCATGTAGCCAGCAGCGTAAACGTTGCCGCGGTCCCAACGACCGCCCTCAAGACCCTGGGGCGAGAAGGACAGGTACTTCGCCGGTACGCCGCAATCCGCCTCGAGCTCCAAATACCCCGGGCACTCCCACATAAAGCCAAAACGCTCGGGCGTAGACACGCGGCTCTCGAGCTCCCAACTCAGCATATCGGCCGAGCCATACACCAGGATCTCGCCCACATCGCGCCCGGCACCCTCGCCGTGCATGGCGCAAAATCGACTATCGACATGCGGCCCATCCACGCGACGACGCGCGCCCAGCACCATGTGATAACGCCCGTCCGCGTCACGCCACGCCTTGGGATCGCGCACATGGCAGGTCAAATCCTCGGGATAATCCTCGGACGCCAGCACCACGCGCTTTTGGCTGAACTCCCGACCGGCAAGACCATCAACGCTCTCGACATAAACGGTATCAGCGCGGCGGCCGGTATTGACGTAGTCGTACGTACCGTCCGCATCGGAAAGCTTAACGTTGCCCGTGTAGAGCACGCGAATGCGACCGTCCTCGGCAAGCGCGGAGCCCGAATACACACCGTGGCAATCGAACGGCTCGTCGGGCAGCAGCGGAGCGCCAACATATTCCCAGTTCATAAGGTCGCGGCTTGTGGCATGGCCCCACATCTTTACGCCGCCGTTCACATCAAACGGGGCATACTGGAAGTACGCGTGAAACACGCCGCCCGCTTGGCAAAGACCGTTGGGGTCGTTGAGCCAACCCGCCGGCGGCATAATATGGAAGCGCTGGCCATACGCGCCATGACCGCACTCAGTGGCGGCGGCGTCAACAGCGGCAACCAGCTTTTCAAGATCGCGACCAAGTGCATTAGACATATCAAAGTCCTAACGGATCGAAAGTAACAAGGCGCCAGAGATCGGCACCAGATACGAGAAACGCCCTCGAGCATACAGCCCGCGGGCACCCCTCAATCAAAAGCTCTTAGGCCTGCTCAGAAGCCTTGGGCTCGTCCTTGTACAGGACAAACGAGACGGCAAAGGAAACCAGCGCGGCGACCGCAAACATGATCGCGTACTGCACGGGCTGGGCCAGGCACAGCAGGATACCGAAGATACCCGTAACGCCCGTGCCGGAGGCAGCCAGCGAAGTGAGCGCGCAGACCAGGGCGCCGCAGCCGCCGCCGATGCAACCGGCGATGAAGGGCTTAAAGAAGCGCAGGTTCACACCAAAGATGGCCGGCTCGGTAATGCCCATGAAGGCGGACAGAGCCGAAGGGAGCGCCAGGCCCTTGATCTTGGCATCGCGGGTCTTAAAGGCAACGGCGAGTGCGGCGCCACCCTGGGCGATGTTGGCGGCGCTAGCGATGGGCAGCCAGTAGGTCACGCCGTACTGGGCGAGCTGACCCAGGTCGATGGCGGTGTACATCTGGTGGATACCGGTAACGACCGTGGGGGCATAGAACAGGCCGACGATAAAGGAACCGATGCCGAAGGGCAGGGTGAGCAGGGCCTGGATCAGACCGAGGATGGCGTTCTCGGCCCACACGAAGATGGGGCCGACGGCAACAAGCGTCACGAGCACGGTCACGAACACGGAGACGAGCGGGGTCACAAAGAGGTCGAACATCTCGGGAACGATCTTGTGCAGGCGCTTCTCGAGAAAGGCCAAAATGGCGCAGGCGATAACGATGGGGATCACGTGGCCCTGATAGCCGACCCACTCAAAGCTGTACACGCCGGGGATGACGGTGACCATGGTCTGAACGCCCTCGGAGGCAACCGTGTAGGCGCTCTGCAGCGAGGAGTTGATAAACGCACCGCCGACGACGGCACCCAGATACGGGTTGGCGCCAAAGGCCTTGGCGGCGGAGTAGCCGATCAGGATCTGCAGAATGCCGAAGGACGTGCCCGAGACCAGGTCGGCGATCTTATAGATAAAGTTATTGGTGTCGAGCGCGATAAAGCCGTTGGAGGCCATAAAGTTGAGGGCGCTCATAATGCCCAGCAGCAGGCCCGAAGCCACGATGGCGGGGATGATGGGGACAAAGACGTCGCCTAGCACCTTAATGGCACGCATAAAGATGTTCTGCTGCTGCGCCGCGGCCTCCTTGACCTCGGCCTTGGTAGCAGCCTCGACGCCGCTGAGCGCAACGAACTCGTCGTAGACCTTATTGACGGTGCCAGTGCCAAAAATAATCTGGAGTTGGCCCTGGGCCTCAAAGACGCCCTTAGCGCCGTCGATATTCTCGAGGGCCTCCTTGTCGACCTTCGCGTTGTCGGCAATCACCAGGCGCAGACGCGTGGCGCAATGCGCGGCAGAGACGACGTTGCCGGCGCCACCGATGTTGTCGAGCACCTCTTGGGCTGATTTGCGGTAGTCCATGACTTCCCTTTCCTCCAACGGGCGCATCTGCACCCGGCCATCTTTGACACTTACACTGTAATCGTTTTCAGTTTCATATGTCTGTAATCGTTTTCATAGTAGGGTAAACGGTAGGAAAAAGCCGGCGAAAGGTAGTTTTGAGGCAAAAACAGGGGTCTCAGAGGCAGGCAGATGTGCTCAGAGTCTAGACATTCATAAGCTGATGACCGAGCTTGAGCGTCTTGAGACCGCTCTCCCCCTCCTCGCCATCGAGCGCGTCGAGCAGCATATTGGTCGCCTCGACGCCACTGGTCAGGTAGCCATAATGCACGGTGGGAATGCCGCCCGTCAGCGCACGCAAAAATGCGTTGTCGCCAAAACCGCTCACACGGTGTATGCCCTCGCCCATGCCGCGAACTTCATCGATGGCACGCAGCGCGCCCGCCGCCATGGTGTCAGTCGCGCAGGCGATAAACGAAACATCGGGAGCGACGGAAAGCAGCTCACGCGCCGCACCATAGCCCGAGTCGAGCGTAAACGAGCCCAGGCGAATCAAGGCGGCATCGAGCGGGTTACCCGCGGCGCGCAGGCCGGCCTCAAAACCGCGACGGCGATCAAAACCGGCCGCGCGGTCCTCCTCGGTAACCCCAATGTAGGCAATCTTGCCGTCCACGCGGGCTGCAAGCGCATGGCCCAGCTCAAAAGCGGCCTCGTAATCGTCGTGATAGACGCACGCCGCGCCCTCAACATTCTGGCCGATCAGTACGATGGGCACGCGGCAAGACTCAATCGCCCGGCGATGTTCGTCGGTGATCATAGTTGCCACCAGCACAATGCCGTCAACCGGGTGGTTCTGGAACAGGTCGAGGTATTCGAGCTCGCGATCGGCAGCGTTGTCGGTGTTGGCAAGGAGCATCTGGTAGCCACGGCGACCGAGCACCTGGCCAATACCGGCGGTAATGCGGCTCACGGATTCCGAGTTGATCTTAGGTACGATGACGCCGATGAGTTTGGTGGAACCGGTGCGCAGCGCGCGAGCCTGGCTGGACCGCACGTATCCGGTCAGCTCAATCGCCTGCTTAATGCGCTCGGCCTTGTCCGCCGAGATATATCCACCGTTGAGGTAGCGCGAGACGGCGGCGCTCGAAACGCCCGCCAACTCGGCCACATCTTTCATCTTTACCACGAGCACCCCTGTCATTGAAATCGCTTTCACCATGATACCCGTGCGAAGCGACATGCGTGTCGCAAGACAGGACGTCACGGTTAATTTGGCTGTCGTAGCACGGGCATCGCAGGGCTTCAACTAGAAACTTCGAAATATAAGTGTCGAATCAGTCAGACTACCGATTCGGCACCCCGTTACATTTGCACACAGCGGCATGCAAAATCAAACTCGGGAACAATTTACTCACTTTGGAAAGACGCATCGCTATCCGCTGCCAATTCCGAAGGAAGAATTGCCGGCAGCGTCAAAGCCCCCATGGGCGAAAGTCCAGTAACGACCATCAGATAGCTCTTAGCGTGACCATACGCCATGGAAATCGCATTGGAGAGAAAAAACGGTGCCTCATTCGAATAACCGGAAATGACCTGAGGAATGATTTTGATACCCAACGCAAGCTCAAACCTTGTGACCGTTTTCAGCGTCATGTTGGGCTGAGAATTCAACAATTTCGAAAGCGACTGAAGACTCACGCCCATACGTTTTGCCAGCTCGCTTTTACTCAAGCCCGAGCGCTGCATCTCGCTATGAACAATAAACTCAATATCTAGTGCTTGCTCATAGGCACGGGTATCGCTCGTTTCCGTTTCCGCCTAAAAGTCTAGATTTGCATACTCTCCCTTGCGATTTCCCTCCTCAACTTTAGGAAACCCAAGTCGATAAGCACGCAGACGAAAATAGTTGCTGTTCTTTTCCAGGTAAGCTCTGGCATCGTCTTCGCTCATCAGCGAGAAATGGACACCTCTCGATTTGAGACGGTCAATCTGCTCTGACGCCGTAAGCCACGGCTTTCTATTGGCGTCGGTCATCAGATCTCCGTTCGCGCTGATTGGCTCGAGATACTATGTAAGAGCGTTTAACTGGGCGAATCACCTAGATATGACTGTTACGCCGAATACTCTTCAATAAAGCCTCTCGTCATAGGCGTAATGAAGAAAGACGGCCATTCGGAAGAACAACCGCCTTTCCGTAGGACGCAGGCCCGTAGGTTGGTTGCGTCAATACCGCTAGATTCGCCCTAGTAACCTATAGGGTCCCAAAAGGTCAATCCAGTTAAAAACGGCAGGCAGCCCAAAACAACATCTTTCATGAATCTCCAGTCCTATCGAGCCCGATCGAACTCGGCTATCCAACCAGATACGGCCCAATCACATCGAATATCTCGCCCACCTTAGTTGCAGGGTTTTGCGCAGATGGCTTAATGTTACCCAGTTCCCTATGGTAGGTGACGAGGCGCCCAGCACGCTGAAGTGCCTCGCCCCGTTTATCGTCCACTGCTTCGAACATCCCGTCCAGGTTCTTGCGGTACTCGATGCCCAAGTTCTTCAACATCTCCTGCGCGAGAGCATGCTGGCAGTCGGACGCGGACATATGCGCGGTCGTGTAGCGAAAGTGCAGAAGCGGCCACAGCTCGAAGCAGGGGTTCGACCACAACGCATGGAAGGTCCTCGAACCATCGGAGAGCTCGTTGCACTTGCACTCCATCGCGTCAAAGTCGGACGCAGGGAAGTCATCCTTGTCATACACGAGCCACACGTGATCGAACGTCTCGGGCGCATAGCGGCAGTGTTCGACGGCGAAGTCAAGCAGGTCAAGCGTGTGTTTGCCGGTCCCCTTAACGACAATGGCAACCTTACGCTCATTCGCCGCGCCCAACGCCGCACGCACGCCCTCAAAGTAGCGAGGCTCGGTCTCCTTGCCCTCGCTCACTACAAGATGACGCGTCATCTGAACCATGCGCGAGCGGCCCTCTCGCTTGCCGCTACGCCAGCCCTTCGACTTCTTCGCCACCATGCTAATCCCACTCCTCGATGCGGGTGAGATACGGATCGGCGCCGTAGCGACCGGACAGGTATTGCTTGTCGAAAGCCGCGTTCTTGCTTACCAGATTACCGTTTACCTCGTGGATGTCGGCGAGAGACCACAGTTGGCTCGCCTCTCCCTCGCCGCGCGCAGCGAACCATATCTCGTCACGGCGGAACACATCGTTTCGCATGGTTGACACATCCTGGGACGAGAAGATGAGCTGCGCGCCACTCTTGTTGACCTCAGGATCCTTAAACAGCAGAATCACATAGCGAAGAAGTTTCGGGTGCAGTTTGGCGTCGAGCTCGTCTACCACAACGGTGCCACCACGCTCAAGCGCTGTCATCAGATACGCAGCCAACCCCATGAGCTTCTGGGTTCCGGCAGATTCCTCGGATAAACGCAGCTCGTACGCCTTGCCGCCCACCTCGTGCCTCACGAAGACGCGCTGGCCGCGCCACTCCGGCGCCCTCTCCACTCTGAAGCCATCAATACGCACATCAACGGCGCGCAAAAAACGCGAGACCTCACGCGAGTCGCCCTCGTCGAGCATTTGCTCGAGCATCCGCTCCAGGTAGGAACTATTGTAGTTGAGAAACACGGCGTCGAGAAACCAGCTGGCCGCCTCCTGGACCACCGGCGCATCGAAGTTGATGCAAAGGAACGATAGGTACGGCAGACTCGGGTTGAACCTCGCAGCCGTCACGAGCTTACGCAGTGTGGGGCCGAGTTCAACCTTTGTATCCTCGCGCTCGAACAGCATCGCCGTACGCGACGCTCCCAATTTACGCCGCCACAGCCCTTCGGACACGATCTCATTGGCGTGTACAGACAGAACATAGCGGTACTCATGCTCACCCGCGCGGTAATAGAGCTCGAACTCGGTGGGCTCGGCAGCAGACACGTCATCGAACTCAAACGCCGAACAACGGGCTATCAAAGGGCGATCACTCTCTGGTGCATCAGCGCTGGCAGACAGCAATCTAATTGGTCTGGCCACCGCCGAACGAACGTAGTCAAGAGCCTCGAGCAGATTAGACTTGCCGCCAGCGTTGAGCCCGTACACCGCAGCCACCGGAAGGAAACTCTGCCCGTCGGAACACTCTATGAGGGAACGCTCAAACTCCTTCATCGGCGTCGCCTGCATGGAAAGCTCCACCTCGTCGCGATAGGACCGATAGTTCTTAAAGGTGAACTGGCAAAGCATTGCACTCAACATTCCTTTCATTGTTTTGAAAAGATATATCAGCGTTTTTCTTTGATTATAGACTTTAAGCAGGCTAAATCAAGTGTTTGCTACACCAATGACAGCAGGCGTAAGGTGCCAAACCGACCATACTCAACCATCCCATTGCCGGAATGGCATTTAGCTAGCACGTCACACATTACATGCATGAAAAAAAGGCAACACTCTCTAACAGAAAGCGTCACCCTTAAAGCTCCCAAAAAGCTTTTGTATTGCTCTACATACTATACACCTCAATGAAGGAAGCGTCATACCGCACAACCTCGTTTTCAAAACGCCCAAATATGCGTTCCAATACGAATATCGAATCGACAGCATCGTTTACAACCTTCACCGCAATGAAGAAGTCATTTAACGACAGTGGGCACACCATTACGGGCCCTATCGCTATGGATCCGAACCCTTATCCCCTCGGTGGGAAGGGATCGTGGCCATGGGAATCCCTTGCGCGGATTCTTCCGTCGCGACGATGGACAATCAACTCCGACTCTTGATTGGAGCAAATGCGTCGACTAAGATTTATCGCCTCGCTCTGGGTCGTCGTAACGAAGAAAGCGCAACTTGCCCCCTCGCCCTTAACCTGCCAATTGCCATCCGAACGCTTCGTAACGTGTTGATTTCTGCCTTTCATACTCACCTCGCCTTCAACTCTAAACTCGCCGCTATGTCTACAGCATGAGATATGTGACAGATACCTCCGTGCCGTTTTCAAAAGTGTAGCCACTGGCGCGGACATTAAATGAAGCGAGCGCAACGAACACGTTGATCTTTTTGGCCTTCTGGCAGCCCTGCAAACCAAAGCGAAAGAGCAGAGAGGGCACTGAAGCTCACATCCAAAGAAGCCTATATCGACGACCTGATGGACAGGCACCTCTATATGAACGCAGCCGGCTACTGCCATGATCTACCCGGCGAGCAGGGCAATCCGCTGGAAGTGTCTTTAGCGTACGGGATGAGCATCTACGCCAACTGGCTCTTGCCAAGCGACATTGCAAAAAGCACCGTCGTGATTAGAAAGCGAATGATTGAAGGATACGGGTGCGCGCCGGCTGGATTTGCATCGCAAGGTGTAGCCACTTCAAGTCGCTTCTTCATCGAAGGAACGACTCAAAAAATAGCGTACCCATGCACGGTCCCGTCTCCCATGCCTCCCCAACTGCACACCTGGCCGGTGATGCACTCCAAGGCAACCCATATAGTCTCGTTATCAAAACGCACCAATATGCGCACCAACGCGAGCGCCGAATGATCTGGTCGTAACCGTTCAAGTATCGCCTTATGGCCAACGAGAACAACCCTGGCTGCAATGTTAATGTTCACTAAAATGTGGGCCGATGGCCTCGCCCGCGTAGCCGATGAGCTCCAGGTGGTCGGCATGGTGACGCATAATTTCTTTCGCAAATTGACAACCGCATAGCGGAACACGGCCCGC
>OLRM01000857.1_pt1 | contig 14698 bp, 19 predicted proteins | sample 1643211 | NCBI WGS metagenome assembly OLRM01 (sample SAMEA3136690, study PRJEB25190) | human gut metagenome | biome: human gut; feature: human-associated habitat; material: faeces | place: Austria | collected 2013
CCGCAGCCGAACGACAGGGCGAAGCCCGCGAGTGAGCGAGGAAGCACCAGGGAACTGCACGGATAAATTCTGCTTACGCTCGAAGTTAAATGGACAACTTATCCAGTTATCCACCGGGCAGATCCAAATATCTGATCCAGCAAAGATCCATATAATGATCCAAACAGATCCCGGTACGTTGAAAACCGCGCCATGCATAGGCTAACAGCCATTTCATGTGTTTATAAGTCGGATATTTGTGTTTGTAAATCGGTATTCTGTGTTTACAAAGCGGATATATGTGTTTATAAAACGGATTGCGCGTGTTTATAAATGGGATTACGCATGCTGTGTCTGTGGATGATCCTTTAACTGTGGATAAGTCCTTATGTATAAGAAAAGTGTAGATCTATCACTTGAATCGGTTCTCGTAGAAATCGATGAAAATAAGAAGCTCATGCCTTCCAGAAACGCTACTGTCCAGCCTGTAGCTTTGATGCGCTTAGGTCTGTTTCTACCTTCCTTAAAACGAAAAGGAAAGGACACAGAAAATATCAGTATTGATGCGAGTAGCGAACTTCAAAGCTTAGAGTTGGCAAGAGCCGAAGGTTATACAGACATCCGTATTACCGGCCCACGACTTTCGATGGAGACTGACTTCAAGGTGTGGGTTGGCATCATTCTCGCGTTTTCGAAATATGGCTTAAACAGCAGCACCATTGAACTTCCATTCAGCGAGTTTGCTACATTCTGCGGGTTTAGCTCAAAGGACAAAGATAAAGGACTCAGAACGCGCTTGGCCGACTCTCTTATTCGTCTTCGCAGCACAACTATCAAGCTTGCCTCAGAAAAGGATCGGAATGGTGTTGTATCTGGTCTGTTAAGTCGTGGTAAGTGGGACGAAAAAGACGACATCATGGAACTTACCGCCGATGAGTCTCTTTGGGAGCTTTATCAATTCGACCGTCAGGTGCTTCTGCAGATGTTTATAATCCGGCAACTTGCGAACAAAGGGACAGCACAGGCCCTATACACTTTCATTGAGAGCCTTCCTGAGCGACCAATACCACTATCGTTCGCGCGTATTAAACGTCGCCTAATGCTTACCTCACCCAATAACCAGCAGAATCGAGTGATTAACAAGGCTATAGACGAGCTTAAAGCGGTCGGTTATTTAGATGGCGATGTCGTTAAAAAGGATGGTGAATGGCACTTAATCATAACCCGTCGCACGCCTAGGCCAGACATTAAGGCTATGTCTGAAGCCTTAAAAGATGGAGAGTAAAAGCGCCTGACTGTGTTTGTAAAGCGGATATGTGCCGCAGTGACTGCGAGTGTTTGCTGTTTTCCCGGTAACACAGCATCAGCATCCGTTTTATAAACACATCTATTCCCTCTCATATTGTTTCCGCTTTGTAAACACACCTGTTTGCTCACTTCCGAGCCGATTTATAAACACATGTATCAGCGTTCAGCCTTTGAGTCACTCGCTGAACGTGCAACAAAAACACCAATATCAATAATTTCTTGCACGTCACGGTATTTGTTGTACACTCCGAGCTGTACAATCAATGTCCTCTACATTGAAAACATCATGGAGAACAGAATGAAACGAGATTACGGTGGAGTAGGCTCGATAGCGCGACGAGCTGGCATATTGCTTGAGTCAATGAGCCGGGACATTGAAGATCAACGCAAAGAGTTTAACCTTACAGAATACTTCCAGACATTTACCCGGAACGCAGTAGCCAAATTACCCAAGCTAAGCCGTCGCATCGTGGAGCAGGCCATTAAAGAAATGGAAGATGCAGGCTACGATTTCAACAAGAAACGCGTCGGAAATGTTGAGCAATATGCTCTTACAGTACAGAATGTTATTGATATTTACGCCCACCGCAAGATCCCGAAGTATCGTGAAATCCATCAATCGCCTTACGTTATTTTCGTCGTTAACTTGAAAGGTGGCGTATCCAAAACCGTATCAACTGTAACGCTGGCGCACGCGTTGCGAGTGCATCAGGATTTATTGCGTCACGATCTGCGTATTCTGGTTATTGACCTTGATCCGCAGGCATCCAGCACCATGTTCCTCGATCACACGCACAGTATTGGTTCCATTCTTGAAACCGCCGCGCAAGCGATGCTAAACGATGTCGATGCTGAAACCCTGCGTAACGAAGTGATACGGCCAACCATCATTCCAGGTGTAGATGTTATTCCTGCTTCTATTGATGATGGTTTTGTAGCCAGCGCATGGAAGGAGCTGGTTAGCGAGCACCTGCCGGGCGTAAACCAGTACGAAGTGCTTCGCAAAATAATTATCGATCGTGTGGCTGATGACTACGATTTCATCCTGATTGATACAGGTCCGCACCTCGATCCATTTTTACTAAACGGTTTGGCGGCAAGTGACCTTATTCTCACCCCTACTCCGCCGGCGCAAGTCGATTTCCATTCCACGTTGAAATACCTTACCCGCTTGCCTGAAATGCTGGAAACGCTGGAAGAAGAAGGCATTGAACCGCGTCTGGCTGCCAGTATTGGTTTTATGTCGAAAATGACTGGCAAGCCCGATCATCTGGTTTCACATAGCCTTGCTCGTGAAGTCTACACAAGCAGCATACTGGACTCTTCCCTGCCCCGCCTGGATGGCTTTGAACGTTGCGGAGAAACGTTTGATACGATTATTAGTGCCAACCCAGCATCTTATCCCGGTAGCAACGACGCGTTAAAAAAAGCGCGTACAGAAGCAGAGCATTTTACGAAGGCTGTGTTTGACCGTATTGAATTCCTGAGGAGCCAATCAGCGTGAAGAAAAAAATAGTAGCTCGCGGGCGAAACATTTTAGGTAGTGATAGCTCAGATTTTATCCGTAGCCTCGAAACCAAAGAAGCAGAGAAGGTATTCACCCTTAAGTCCGGTAATCAGGCCAAGTTCACCCTCTCAACCATTTTGAATGGTGATATTGAAGAGAAGACATTTGTGGATCCAGCTGTTAACGGTCGCGACCAAAGGTATGTAACCCCTGAGTCAGTGAGCGACATAACGCGAACTATCAACCTGCAGCAATTTTTCCCAGCAATCGGCCGAGTTATTAACGGTTGTATTGAAGTGTTAGATGGTTCCCGGCGCCGGGCGGCATGTATCTTCAGTGGCGCGAAATTCGAAATTCTGGTTACAGAAGATGAGATAAGTCTTGAAGATGCTCGTCAGCTTGCCAAAGACATTCAGACCGCGCGTGAGCATACGCTTCGTGAGATAGGTCAAAGATATCAATTTATGTACGCAAATGGCATGTCTAAGGATGAAATTGCGCGCGTAGAGGACGTCTCACCGGCAAGCGTTTCCCGAGCGTTTCAAGCTGCTTCTGTGCCAGCTGAAATGGTCGAGTTATTCCCGGTTATCAATGAACTCTCCCTTGCTGATTACCAGCTGCTGTTAAAAATTTCAGAGGACTTAGATAGCAAAGGTGTGCCTCTGTCTGATTTGCTCGGAAAAGTGCAGGCAGACATCAGTGCAGCAAAAGTTGAAAGCGTAAGTAAGTCGCTAATTATGGACTCTTTTAAACGCCATTCGAAGCAGCTGAAGCCAGCGCCAGTGAAAACTGTACAAACTGAAAAGCTACGTGAGTTTGAAGACAAAAAGCAGTTTGCCCGGAAGAAAACCGATCCGTCTAAACGCTTAGTGACCTATGAATTTGCCCGTCTTCCTGCTTCAGTTCAGGCTGAGTTAGATAAGGCCATCAGGCTGGTTATGGGCAACATGCAGTCCTTCGAAAAATAAAAAAATGTGGGAATTTAATGTGTGACTCCACTAAAAAGTTCCCACTACATTTTCAGCCCTAACTATCTAAAAAACTAGGTTTTTTGTGATTTCTTTCAGTATGAAATTCCCTGTCGCATCGCTTGTAGTTTTATAAAGCACAATGGCGTAATTTTTGGAGAAACAAAATCAATGGAACACTCGACAATTTCTAAAGCTCTAATTGGTGGTGTTGTTTGCGGCACTATCGCGGCCGGATTTATCTGGCAATTATTCAGACCTTGGAAACTTGAATGGCTCTGGTTAACCTGTTTTATCCTTACCTCAATCATTGTATTTTTCTTTGGTCCCTCTATGCCAAACCCATTCATGATGTAGAAGTACAAGGAGATGTGCCATGACCGTGAGGCTTTATTACAATGCAGTAGATAGACGAGCCCAAGCGAGCAATGAATGGCATGCTGAGTGGATAAGTAAACGTGGCTTGAAAGCTCGTCTTTGGACTGACAAGGCGATCAGTGAATTTCTCGGTGCGCCGCTCAGTGCAGGCCCGGTAAAAGCCTGGAAACAGAAGGAAGTGAAAAAAGTCGAAGCGACACCCGCTTTCAAAACATGGCTGGAACAACGTCGCGCATGGCTGGTTGCGCGGGGTAAAATATCCTCTGATACAGAGTTGCCTTGCCACCTGGATGCTCCGATAATTCCAGGTAAACAACATAAGGAATCATAATATGGACAAAAAGCCTCGCTATTCTGTCATGCTGGATGGGGATAGAACCGTCTATAGTGGAAATAGTCGGTTTGTCGCCTGGACGTTCTGGCTGATGAACCGCCATCGTAGGGCTATCGCATATGATTGCGGAGTTTGGGTTGTTGAACCAGCCTACTGGATCCGTGTCGTTTAATCTGCTTTTGCAATGTGCAGCTGCTTCATGTCATGCCTAAGGAGTTATTTTGAAATGGATTAATTTTTTACAACGTCTTTTACAACGTTTTTTCCCAAAAAAAAATGAAATAATTGAAGTGAAATACATTGAAAGGGATGAAACAAGAGTATTACCAGACATCCCTGAAAACGTCATAGCTGCCTGTCAGACTCTTCAGGTGAAGCTGGATTCTGTTAAGAATAATCCATTTTTGGAAATTAGTTTGATTTATGGATTTCTTGATACTTTTGGCGAGTTTGCATCAACCTTTACAGTATGTCAGAAAGGTTGCAGCGCCTGTTGCAAAATAGGTGTCGAAATGACGGCATTAGAAGCAAGTTTTATAGAAAAAAACACATCCCACAGAATTGTATCTAACAAGCAAAGAAAATTAAAAACCAATACAGATTGCCCATTTTTAATTGATGGAATCTGCTCCATATATGAATATCGACCTTTCAATTGTAGAACCTTTTTCACAGTAGATAACCCTAAGTACTGCGAAACACCAAACGAACCTCATAGGACATATGGGAGTTTAGGTGGTCAAGACATAAATATAATTTATCAGTTTCGAAAATATATTGACCATCTAAATGGGAAGAGGAAGAAGAGTGATATCAGATTCTTCTTTGGGAATCATAAAGGAATAAAATAGCCAGGCATGGAAATATTTCAGTCCAGTTCTGCTGGCTGCGCGGGATCTGGCCTGGTAATATGGACCTGATTTTTTAGAAGAGAGGTTGTTTATGCCAGGGGAAATATATTCGTACCAGGTTATTACCGATACAACTGAACGCCTGCTCAATCAGTATGTAGCTGATGCACAAGCTAGCCCTGAGAGATCTGAAGCGTTGGTGGCAGCTTTTAATGGTGCATTTTGGTTGTGGTATCAACTCACCAGAGATTCAGATAATCCTGACAGAGATGCTGACGGAACACGTTTCATGGATCTCATACCTGAATTTCCAGAGCAATAGGCCGGGTCTGCGGCCTGTTTTTACGCCCCTCATTTAATTCCCCGCGCGGTTAGACATTCAGGTGATTGCGTCCAGTTCTGCTGGTAGCGCGGGATCTGGCTTGGTATACTAATCACACAATATCTATTCCCCATTCATAATCAGGTGAATCATGTTCAATAATGATTTTCTGTTTTATGCACCTATCTGTATAGGTGTAGGCATAGTTGCCTATTTTCTATTTATTAAAAAGAACTAATGTCGCGCCAGTGGCCTTTCTACTACTCCTCATTTAATTCCCAGCGCAGTTAGACATTCAGGTCATTCCGTCCAGTTCTGCTGGCTGTGCGGGATCTGGCCTGGTAAAATTAATGAATTGGTAGGAAAAGGAATATCCTATGACGACAGTTTTCAGGTTGATGGTTGCTTATCAGAAAGAAGACTGTTCTCGGAAGGAGCGTTATCTTTCTGCTTCTTCTCTTCCGTGGCCGGAACGTTATCAACGAAAGCCATTAATGCGACGATCACCCCGTGACCGGACGTTATTCAAGATAGCTGACAGGGATCTCCGCTATAAAAAGCGTGGCAGATATGCAAGACCAGAAACGAGTATGGTCATGCCGTTCAGTCTTTGTAGCAAGGCATAAACTCATCAGTCAGACCGTGCCAGCGGCATTTTTTATGCCCCTCGTTTAATTCCCGCGCCCACCTGGACGATCAGGTGATTCTGTCCAGTAAAAGAAGACATCATCGGGTTCATCTGCAATAAACAACAGATACACAAAAAATGCTTTTCTCCCTGGACATTTCGGCACTATCGGAATAAATGTCCAGAAAATATTTTGCTTGGTCGTATTTATTATTCTTGCACAAATACCCCAGCCTGTGCCGGGAGGTGAGCACTGACAGATGTTACCTGCCATTTCCCTTCAGCAGCGCCACCGCCTCATCGCCTGGCATCTGGAACTGCACCCGGTGCCGTGCCGCGACATCGAGCGCAAACACTTTCGTGTAGACCTCCGTCGAGCTGATCGACTTGTGTCCCATCAGGCTCTGCAGCACCTTCAGCGGGATGCCGGCATACAGCATGTGCATCCCGTAGCTGTGACGGAACGTGTGCGGGGTAACCGGTACCGAAAACGTCACCCCGTCGGCGGCAGCCGCATCAACGGCTTCACTTATCCAGGTCCGGACCGTTCTGTCGGTAATTTCCCAGATGCGTGCCTTCTCGGTTCTGCCTGTGCGTTTATTACGGCGCTCCAGCGGAATTTTAAGCGTGGCCACCATCATCTCCAGCTGGCTGACATAGTTCGCATCGGAAAGCGGAACGATACGATGAGGCTGGCTACCGGCCGGAGCTCGGCCGGCCGTTCTGGTGGCTTTTTCGGTCCGCTGCTTGAGCGTGGCCAGCTGCACGAACGGGTAGGGCGCCGTCAGCGAAAAATCACTCCGGGTCAGCGCCAGCGCTTCGTTAATTCGGGCGCCGGTGTTCCACAGGGTGGCCAGCAGCATCTTGCGGTGCAGATCGGGCACGTAGTGGAGCAGGGCGCTCACTTCCGGCGCCAGCAGGTATTTAGGCAGCTCGTCCTGAACGAGCGCCATCTGTCGCAGGGCCAGCGCGGCCGGGTAATCGATGGCCACCGGCAGCTGCGCGGCCGAAAATGAAACGCCCTGGCCTGGTATTGCCGGTATCATTATTTATTGCCCCCGGTGGAGAGGTATTGCACTGTAAGTCGTGCCAGGGCCTTCTGCGCGTAATCCTCGCCCGGGAGCACACTGATTTCTCCCCGGCGTTCCATCTCGGCGCCGATAGCGCTCAGGGTCGTAGTTACCGGCAGCAGGCGGCGCAACAACAGGGCGTGCCCGCATGCGGAACGGATACGTTCGGCAAACGCATCCTCATCGCGGGAGTATGCGCCGGGCGCCGGTCGTTCCCGGCCGTCCTTTTCCGACTGCAGTTCCTGGCACAGCGTCAGCAGCTCAACGATCTCACTGGCTGCATAAACAGCCATCAGGTCATGGTTCATTCCGGCTTATCCTGATTTGCCAAACAGCTGAGGCAGTTCATCAAACAACATCACATGACGGGTGCGCTTGCCGCGAAAAATACGCCTCATCATCGGCGTGAAATCCGCAGGCTCCCAGCCATAGGGCCACGTATAGTAAATCCCTACCTGCAGCGTGCTGTCGCGTCGTTCTGGTCCGGCAACTATACGCCTGACCTCCCTGTTCAGCGCCTCACCGCGCAGACCGTACTGGCCCAGGTAGCGGCGCAGCCGCATTCTCGGCATCCGCGGATCGGATTTCACGTAAGCATTAATATCCATATGCTGGGTGGCGGTGAGGATATTCATGCCGTACTTGCGCATGGTGCTGAAAGCGGTGGCCATCACGTCCGCTTCTGTCCGTGGTTCATCATCGGTTCTGTTCATCTGGGTTGTTGCGTGGTCCGACCGTCTAAGCTGACGCGGTATCATCCTGCAGCGACCGGAAGACAAGCAGGGCGTCCGTCCTGGAGAGTAGCTCGGTACAGTCCCCGCGCTGCGGGTTAATCTCTTCATCAATGGCCTCGTTATACTGCATGCGCAGCCGCCATCCCGTCACGGGAGGCGCGTTCTGTATGGCCAGCACCATCCCTTCCGGCGACAGCAGTTCACTGAGGGTGTAGCAGGCGCCAATCCGGGTCGAATCCCGCAGCCACATCACGGGGTACTCACTGACCAGCTGGTCATACACACATTCCGGCGTATGGAAATAATTCCCGTCCGCCCTGCATAAATTACACATTCGCGTTCCTTGTATTGAGAAACCCCGTCAGGCCAGGTCTGTCATAAAACGGCCAGGCTCAAAAGGCCAGCGCCTGTCGCCCTGCGAGTACACCTCGATCCACGCCAGTGTCCCGTGCTCAAAATACAGGTGATAACCGTCATCGGCACTGAGGGTCAGCATCCCGTCAAAACAGGTATCGGTTCGCGTACCGTCACCCATCCAGCGAAGCAGGCGGCCTTCAGCGGAAATCTCGTAAAATTCACACTCGCAGTCCAGGTCGTCGGTCTGAAAGTCCGTCCCGGTGACTCCGTCAGGCATCCGGTACCGGAATCTGACCGTATCAAACATTCCCATAATTTTGCTTCCTTAAATTGCTTAAAAATCCCGCCCCGTCGGTTGTCAGTTTGCGCTAGTCGGGGCTGTCTCCCGGCGTTCACCGGTCAGCTCCCAGGCTCTGACGGCGCGCGCATAATCCGCCGTCGTCACACGCAGACTCATCGCCTGGCACTCCAGCTGCACTACATGACCGGTCCGGGAGGTTTCCACACACCGGTTCGTCAGGCTGCGGCCGTTGGCAATGTCATCAGCCAGATCCGGTGCGGACACATAGCTTTCGTAAAGAATCGTTCCGGCGATGGCCAGTCCTGCCACCAGAACGGTGTACAGAACGAGCGCAATAGGTTCGGTTGCATATGCCTTCCCTTTAATTAATGCCCCGCCCGATAATACCGACAGGGTAATGCTTTACGCGGCACTGTTTATGGAGTAATTACCCCATCAGCAATCATCATGAGAGCAATTATCACTGCACTGATAATAACCATCCTTATAGCCACGCTGTTAAATTACCGAATGGCCGTTTCGCGATGATCCGACTTTCTGTCGTATAACAACTTTCCGGAAGTGTACCATGCGCACGGAATAACCACACCGCCCTTTTATGGGGGTGAGCGGGCGGTCGCGGGGCAGGGGTATGACACAACATATAGCGTCATCAGCAGCTGAATACACCGCTACATCTTGTGTCAGGGGGCCGCTGAGCCCCGGAGAAGGAAAAGAAGATCCGGAACAACATCTTTTCGGATCTCAGGAGAGGAAGAGAGAGATTATTGCAGGATAAGCACAAAAAAGAGTGAATTGTTGTGATGAGTGGATTATTGCTGTAAATATCGCAATTCAAATTAATTATTAACAACAAAGCAATTTAACAGCGACCCCATCCGGGGTCACCTTAATTTTGCTCAGCGATGTTCAAACCGCACCACTGGTGTATCGGTAATTTCCATCTCCATTTCCCAGAGCGTTTTCATCACACCTTCAAGTGGATCACCGTTGCTGCGGTAGAAAGTGTTAAAAAGGGTTCCATCCGGATACCTGAACAACCTGAGTTCACCAAAGGATTCAGCACTGACCATAAGTGAAAATTTCTGTTCGGAATTGAGGACAAGGTAAATAAGACAGTTATTGATCCTGAAGGGCAGAGAGCGGCTACCTCTGGCCGATACATCAACATGTATGCTAAACGCGTCATGCCTTGCCGGCTGGTAGACCAGCTCCCTCAGTTCTTCGCTGAAGCGGGAACCATAGATCATCAGAATGTAGTTATTCTGATCAGCGGACCGTTGCGCGACTTCCATTAAGAGCGTTTCGAGATTATTGACCTCAATTGTTAATTTAGCCTGTGATTTCCACAGTTCATAATGCAGTCTGTGGAGAATATTTCTCTTCACTTCTGATACCGAAGGAAAATCTCCGTAGACATTCTGATTAAGATCTCTGGCAACATAATCTTTGGAAACACCAACAGGAATGTATCTCACCAGCCAGTTGCGATCACATTCTGAATTTTGAGTAAACGTGAAGTATTTAAGCAGAACATCTTCAGACAATGCCCCAGGAAGTTCGTTTGTAAGACGAGTATCAGTATTTCTGAGTCGCTCCTGGTCTACTTCAGCAGCAACGATATCTGCCGTTTTACTACGGTTGAAGACATCTATGTATTTATCCAGAACATCATTAAAGAACACCACATTCGTTGCATAATCCGCTTCTGAAATAATATAACCTTCATAAGGAACTGAAGGGTCTCGTTTCAGTCGTTCAAGAATAGAAATTATTCTGTCTTTACTGAAATAGGAAAACAACCTTCCCGCCAGGGCTTCATTAACGCGCTGCGTAACCTGTTCAGCTGGTCGCGCGAGCTTTATGGCCAGTAAGGAGAACGCTCCGTAGAGGCTGCCAATATCCTCATTTACTCCTGTATACACCCGCCCGGGAATGTAAGGCCTTTCATTATATGAGTTCATAACCTCAATGGTTTCGGATAACCCGCTGTACCAGCTTGTATTCGTATGCAGATAACAGTGCTCAATTCTCAGTATCATGTCAATGATATCGACAGAACATCTGAATGCAGGTGTCAGCGTGTCATGTGTATCTCTATCTTCATATAATTCAGACATAATGAGATGATTTACAAGATCGGCTAAGTCTATATTTTTTTGCGGTTCAAAATGAGCAATAAGATACCCTGCCATTAACAACCGCAAATCAGATAAGGCATTTGCAAACATAATGGACAAAGCCGCATCTTTTTTATACATGCTGCCCCTGAGTAACATATCCCACTGCGGTTCTGTCTCCTTCAGGGACAGATAATCCGGAGTCAGGAAGAAACTGTGCCAGCGGTACTCTTCCTCCCAGTACCGTGTAAACCGGTTCTGATTAAACCAGAGGCAGAGAACGTCGTGAGCATATCGCACGGAAGAGGCATTATCGGCAACCACTGACGGAATAAGAAGCCTGACGGTATTATGCAGATGATACATCAGGCGGCCAGTAGAATCTTCACTCCCGGGTTTGCCAGTGATCGTGGTCATACTCCAGCCTTCCCACAGTCCGATGAACTCGCGGATAAGGGCCTGGTGAGTCAGCTCCTGGCTGGCCGAGAGGGGGCCCCCCAGTCCCGCTTTCCAGTCGTTTAACACATGCCACACCCTGAAAAGCGAAAGTAAAAACTGTCTGAAATCGGTAAAACACGTGCTCTGTGTTTTTCTGTACACATGCAATGGAATGGCCATCGATTCACGGAAATATTCGCCTGAATATTCCGTTGATTTTACGGATTCACGAAAAAACTTTCTCAATTCATAATGGAATGAATCACTGAAAGTATGGCTAAAACCTGATTCTTTTACTTCATCCAGATAATTTTTATCAACCCCGTAATTGTAACTTCTTTTGATAGAGGTATAGGTATCTGTTAATCTTTCAATTCCTGCTCTGAAGACGCTAATATTTTTATCATTAAGTGCATCGTAAGCCTCACCAAAGAAATCAAAAGTAATATCATCCAGATCCCTTTTCTTCTCAGGGCGTCCTGTTACAATACAACGGATAAATAACCACCGCCACAATCCTGAAACAGGCTTGATATTTTTCAATGACATTAAAGTCAGTTCACCGGAACGAACACCAAAGGAGGGCAGAATGATAATTTCCGCATCCTGCCCATCTACCGCCTCTAGCCTTCTCAGCAGAAATAAAAATGGCCTTATATAAATGTCTGTAACAACATCACCTTTACTGACATTAGATTTAACATGAAGCATCTCGTTTTTCTCAGAGATTGAGTAAGGCAGTATTTTAATATTACCGAGGTAATTTTCACCTACGTTAGCCCCCGGGTAGCGCAGCCACGCCAGAATATATGCTTTTTGTATGTAGCCATCCACTATCTGAGACAAAAAAAACTTATTCAATAGTCGATCGCGCTTGCTCTCATCCAGGACATTCAGACTGGAGACGAAGAACCAGATAGACAGAATAATATTGAAAAGCATCCACACAAAAGCAGTAACGGCGAAAGCTGTATTAAGATATCTGTCACCAACAGATAACATCATACCGCCCACCACAATAAATGCGGCAAGTGACAGTCCACTCAGACCAGCAAACAAATATCCGGAATGAAGTTGATATGCTGACTGAATATGCATCCTTGCTGATTTTTTTTGAAACAGAACACTTATAAGGCCCACGACAAGTGGAAAAACGATACCGATAATAGTCAACTGGCTACCCAGTAAATTAGACATCCAACCTGAAAGCGTGGTAATGCCCTTAAAATGCTGCAGAGCGAAAGGTTGTAATACAGGGCGAAAATATTCGACCACGCAAACAGCCCCGAAGGCTGCGGACCAGAGGACCAGCATAGCCCGGATGTAATGGGTGGTGCAGGCAATAAGTATTCTCTCCACCCGGTTCCAGCGAAGTTTTTTGTAATCCTGGTTCGACTTCAGGCTCCGTCGGAGTTCAGCTCTCACCTGCCATGAGACACTTTTAAGAAGTTTTCCAAACATAGATATCCTGCGTGTTCCATAAGAAATTTTATGAATAATAAGCGGTAGGGACCTTTTTTTCTCTGGAAAATGTCACCCGATGCCCTTCGTGCAAAGTTCGTCACCCTGTTATCCGATTTAGACAATTTTCGGATCTGCGCGGCGGGAATCCCTCAAGAGATATGATAATCAAACCAGACGCATAAAATCATACTGAGTGTGATATTTATCATTAACCAAATAATCATATCTGATATGATGTTTGTCACATAGGAACTAAATCATATAGAGTATGATTTTTAACATAACGGGACATCTTCAGACGGAGCGTGCAGGATGGATGAGAAAGAAGTGAATTTTTCACTCAGCTATGAACAGCTGGCCGCGACAACAACAGAGGTCATTGAAGCTATCAAAAAGCGCCAGGATCAGACGACGGCAGCGAAAATTTCCAGTGTGGAAGCTGTCATATTTCTGTGGTCTGAGCTTGCTAAAGCAGGGGCATCCGACTTCAGCCCGGTACAGGCTGACCTCCGTCGTTTTCAGGAACGTGTAGCCGGAATGAAAGAATGAATGGAACGGTAAAAAGCCGACGTCCGTCACCGCTGCAGCGGCGGGTGCTGATTGTGCTGGCCGCCCTCGATGCGAAACGTCCGGGGCCGGTGGCGACGCGGGATATCGAGCGGGTGCTGGAGCAGGGCGGGGACGCCCCGGTGTACGGGCCGAACCTGCGCGCCTCCTGCCGGCGCATGGAAGCTGCGGGCTGGCTGCGCACCCTGCGCGCCCCGAACCTGCAGCTGGCCGTCGAGCTGACGGAGGCCGGTCGCGGCATTGCAGAACCGCTCTTCCAGGCAGAACGCGAGGCTGAAACGGCACGACAACGGCTGACAGACGTCCGGCGTCTGCCGTTACGCCAGACGGCTGCCGGTGATGCGGTGGCGCTGCAGCTGGATGACGACCATTACACCATCAGGGAAGCGGCCTACGTGATCCGTCCGGACGGGTCCACCTGCCTGCAGCTGACGGATGCCGGCGGCATACGCCGGATAAAAGAGGGCGATCCCCTGCAGGTGGCCAGCTGGTATCAGACCTGTTTTGATGCAGGACTGCCGGTCACCATCCAGGTGAATGAGAGCCGGGACTGACCGACACCACATGCAAGGAATGAGAACAGAAGAATGAAATTAACAGAACCCAAACTGAATACGCTGATCGATAATCTGAATGCCCTGATTTGTGAGGACAGCCTGCTGACGCGCCAGGAGCGCGAGGATTTGGTCCGGGCCGTCGCCGCCATCGGTGCCATGAAAGCGCGCGTCAGTATGAAGAAGTCCAGCGTTCCGGCAGCGTCGAAACTAAAGGAAGAGAAACAGGAACGTGTGCCCGACCCACGTTTTCCGCATGCCGGCGAACCCTGGCGGGAAGAAGAGGGGACGATGCTGCTTGATGCCCTCGAATCCGTACCGGACGAAGAGGTGGGCGTTCATCTGTTCTGGCTGGCCGAAAAGCTGGGGCGTACCCCCTACAGTGTGGCCTGTAAAATAGCGGTTCTCCGGGACATGCCAGAAGAGTGGAAAGATCAGTACCGCAAGGTTTCGGATGATATCCGCAAGTCAGGCCTGAGCATCAGCGATTATGTTCAGCATAACGGGCTGAATTAACCGCTTTCCGTCCTGTTCTGTCGGTACACGGGGTTGTCTCATAGACAGATCTGAAGCGTACCACTTAAGATAAGCGACTTCTTCCCGGTGCTATTGCATAAATTACATGACCAGACAGGAATGGCTGTTATGCCTCAGACGCTGTACTTCCAGAGACACGCTTGAAAAAGTGATAGAAAAAAACAAATACGATCTGACCGACGACGAACTGGAACCCTTTAAGGAAGGTGCGAATAAGCAGGTCATGTCTTCCCAAGCTGACTCGCTGATTAAAATTTCGCGGATCTGGGCCGATTTTTTTC
>OLRM01000873.1_pt1 | contig 14311 bp, 14 predicted proteins | sample 1643211 | NCBI WGS metagenome assembly OLRM01 (sample SAMEA3136690, study PRJEB25190) | human gut metagenome | biome: human gut; feature: human-associated habitat; material: faeces | place: Austria | collected 2013
AAGAAAATTTTTTATATAATTAGTACTAACAGATAATTTATCGTTCGATTAAATTATTTTTAGAACGTTTTCCATATGATGCTTTTGACAGATGATTTATGGAAGTGTCCTTTTCAATATTTGTGTCTGCAAGTCTTTTAGATACATAATCATTAATCATGTCAACATGTTCTTTATATACTTGAAACACTGAATTGAAAATATCATCTACAGCTGTTTTATAATCTCTATTTCCATCTCCTATAATATTTGATATATAAGAATCATAATGGTCTTTAAAATGAATTTTACGAGCCTCTGTAAGCTCAATCCCATAATTCGCTTGTACTATAATTGATAAGGCATCTGCTTCAATTTCTTTTTGTGATACAGATTTATTTGCTGCAGAAGATCCAGAGTAGATCAGAGCGTGTCCTAATTCATGTATGGTAGTACATAGACGTTGTGTATCTTCAAGTTTATTATTTATTTTTATAATATTCTGGTTTGGATAATAAGCACCTCTACGAGATATGGAGCTTAAATCAGACTGCAGCACAGGACAATGCAGCTGTTCTGCAGCAAAATCTTCAATTCCTCGGCAGATAGCTAAATGCTGATCGGAAGGATACCCCATGCTGAATAATTTGGGATAGTCTTCTTTTGGAAACGTTGTCTGTGAAATATCAAATACATTCCCGATACCAAATGAAAGTTTTTCATATCCTTTAATTGATCCATTTTGATATGCTTCTCTTTGCTCTTTTGTTGCTTCTGATAATTTTACAAATTCTCCTTTTTCTATTTCAAGTAAAGTGGTGCGAATGGGGACCCAGATTTTTAATCCTTTTTCTCCGGACAAAACAGAATGCCCCATTTTTTTCCATGCATTAAAGGACTGACAATAGGTAGCACCTCGATTTTGTGAAAAAATCAGCTGCGTATTTACTGCGCTGTATTGATAAAAATTTGAAGAGAAGGCAAATGCTTCTGCTAAAAGTGTAGGATCTGTATGATATTCATTTAGAATAGTAGAGATCAATTCGCGAGCCTGTCCCTCTGTTTCTTTTCGCTTTTGCTCCGCTTTTTTTGCGTCATATTTTTTCATTTTAAATCACCTTAATCATATATATCATGAATTTCTTTTTGTTCTTGTTCGGATAATGTATTTATCGGGGATAAAGCATCGTTTTCTAAAAAGGTTCCTTCAGGAGCTATCTGCTCTTCGCATACCATGTAATAAAGGTGGCCAAAATCATTTTTTACGATAGCTTTTCCATTGTAATAACCAATAACTAGATTGCCATAATTTACTTTTGAAATATCATTCATAGGTTTCATTAGTACCATTTTTTCTACCTCACATTTCACATTCCTATAAAATTTTTTAGTTGCGTAAAGATATCAAGAAGGACAGTTAAAAACTCCTGCCGGATGTTCGGATAGATCAAGGTAGATAATCCGATTACTGCCAGAGTTAAAAGTAGGATGGTTGCAATCAATTTTATAAGGGAAATTGCTGTTTTGACTGTAAATTTATAAAGGTTTGACTTTTCTACTATAACGACACCATCCTGTGTTATTTGGTGTTTTTTCTTCAAACGTAGTTGCTCCTTACGTTGTAGGTCTTCTTGTTTTATCCGTTCTGAAACATGGAATCTGCTCATTTTTGCTTTCCTCCCCAAAATTTAAAAAATCCACCTTTTTTTTGTTCTTCTTCCGGCAGTTGAGTTTCTATTTGTAAAATGGAATCGTATGCAGTTAGGTCATATAGTTTGTAAGGCTCTGTACAACGTATTGGTGCAATCGTGTCAGTTTTCCGCTCTCCCATAATTCCTTCAATATCATCATCTGGAAGTTCATCTCCAAATGAGAGGATATATTTACCGCCGGCATATATCGGATTCTGTAGAAGTTTATAGGTTGCGCGCATTTCCAATGGTTTCCAACCAAGAACATATATTTTAATATCTCTTTCAAGAAAAGATTCTCGATTAAAATGGCTTGTAAGAGATCCATAATCATATACATAAAAATCATAGCCAAGTTTTTTTATTTCTGTGAGATATTCCATCTTATAGAAATGATCAATACCTTCATAAACAATCTTTCCGATATACTCATCTTCTATCTCGGCTCCCCACCATTCCTGCAGTTCTTTGATATAGTCAGTGTCATTTATATGGATGTAACAGGCTGTATATCCTTTAGCAATAAGATACTTTATGATATGTAAGGCCTGTGTTGTTGCGCCGATCCGGTTAAGTGTACCAACGACTCCGATGGTTGTATACCTTAATTCATCCTTCAATTGCTCTTCTTGTTCTGTTAAAGTTTTAAGTGTTTCGAGTTCGGAGATTCCGTTTTTTGTATAATATCCATTTATACATTTTTCTAATTGTGCACGCTGTTCTGAAAGATCAGAAGCCAGAATAAATTCTGAAATACCTCCTTCATAAAGAGTAACAATAATTTGAGAAAAAGTTAAAAATCCAGGTGCATAAATGATTGGTCGTGCACCATTACAATTCTGTATTTTAAGGATTTCATCCCGGATAGTTTCAGGATCATCAACGTATTGGTGCACATCATATACGATGCATTTTACCTGTGCGAGATATAGAATATCATTTACTTGTTGTTCGATATGACCATTTGAAGAAACATATTGTACTTCCATATTATATCTGGCAGCTATTTGCTCTGTAAAAAATCCGGTTTCTCTTGAACCGACATAAACTAAATTGCTCATGAATTATCACCTCTCAATTAAATTTTTATGAGTCTTAGTAAGAATATTTTTAGACTGGTTGAAAAAATCAATTTCAGATAATGGTTTTCCAAGTCTGAAAAAATTTATAATTTCTTGGTTCCAGTCTTTTGCTAAAGGAAAATGCTTGCTTATCCGTATGTTTTTTATATCTGCAAGTTCTTCTATAATAAGATTACACATTTTTCTTCCGCCTGAGTCATTGTCTGGGGCGAGTAGAATTGAATTAATGCCTTTATTATGAGAAAGGTGATATGGAATTACTGCATTTTTTTCTATTCCGGATAAAGGAAGAAAAGAATACTGTTTATAATTGATTCCTTTATCATAAAGGATTGACATAATACTCATTGCATCGATTACACTTTCTGTAACAATCATTTTAGATCCAGATCCTTTTATGAAAAATCCTTTTTGATAATCACATCCGGGAAGATCTCCCAAAAATCGTTTATAAGTACTTGTACCGCGTAAACATCCAAAAACAGGAGTTTCGTGATCATAAGATACGAATACACAATTTCCTTTTAAATCCTGATATAACATATTTTGATTAACAAAATCTTGTACGATCTCTGGTTTAATTAGCCGGGTTTTGGTTAAATAAGCAAATACTCTCCGCATATCTGTATTTTTTTCCGGAAGAACTAGACCATTTGGGGGCTCTTTTATTGGCTGGGAAGTCTGTTCTGAATAAGTAGGTAGGCTCTCTGTACTATTTAATCTTAATGATAAATTTTGAATAGCAGCTTTCATGTCTCCGTTATAGATGTATTTTGCCACAAATCCAATTACAGAATCTGCATCACATTGACTATTAAACCAGTAACAGTTTTTATGTGGATCGATGATGATACTGTCATGTTCTAATGTAGTATATAATCCATGGGATCCTATTTGTTTTAATGTAAATCCTGCCTGTGGAACATAGTCTAAAATAGACACTTCTTTTTTTATTCGTTCGCCTAAATCTGTATAATACGATTTAAAATATTCTTGGATGTTAGTGCTGATAAAAGATTTCAAACTTTCAAATGTTTGAGGCTCTGGCAGTGCAATATTTAAAGTATTAGAAATCTGTTTTGCAAAATCCAACTGTTTTTTTGTTGCATTTCCCATTATAGTTTCCCTCCGGATCCTAAAATAACGTCTGCACTACGATATGTTATAATACGTTCTGTTTCTGCAGGTAAGTTTTGGAATAAATTAATACACGTATTGGGAATTTGGGGTAAAGAGGTATCAGGAGAGAAACCTTGCATACTTGTAATAATTGTTTTCTGCGTGGGATATAGTTCTGTATAGCCTACTAATCTTGCATCAATATGAAAAAAATCATTATTGTTATTAAATTCAACGTCAGTGTATATAGGTGGTGTTATATAGCATTCAGTACATAACACATTTGGAGAAAAAGTAATATGGATTTTATCTATAAATGTGAGAACTGCATAAGTAAATAGTTGTCCATCTTTCTGCCATTGCTCACAGAAATCCCACTGAAGTTGAATGAGATCTGTTGAGATATCAAAAGGTTTAACTATAACATTTTGATACATGGATTTGTCCGGCTGCAAAGAATAGGAATATTGTTCTTTTAATATACCTTCTGACATTGTAGTAATATCAAGAAAAGTGTTCAGCAATAAGATGGAAGACATCTTTTGAAATTTAGGTGCTATTTTTATTGAATACATAATTAATACCCCATATTTTATTTTAAATAAACGGTAAGCTCTTCTTTTGCTTTTTGAATACGCTGTGTATATTCCAATATTTCAGCTTCATATTTTTCAATTTCAGTTTCGAGATTTTGAATTGATGATTCAGCTGCAGATAATATTTGTGCAGATTCTTCTTTTTGTTGATCGGTCTGATATTTGCTTTTATCTTTTAATGCAGAGATATCTCTTTCATGTGCAAGTTTTTCAGTTTCAAGTGCATCGATAGAATTATTCAAAGAATAAATCTCATTTTGATACATCGTAATACGGCTATTAATCCGATCTGTTTGATATTCATTTTCTGTACGATTAGAAATAGAAGATACAGTATGAACAGAGTCTTTATTCGTGTAAAGTTTTAGTTCATTTTTTGTTTCGACCTTCTTACTATTTTCTTCTGGGATTCCGATGCGAAGTGAAACTTCTCTCCAATTTTTCTTCAAATTATTAATATGTAAAACAACATAATCGGCTGTTTCCATTATTGGTACCACATTTAGATAACCGCTGTTACGTTCCAGTGCAGTATAAGTATACTTGTCTATGCCATCTAAAGCAGTATTATTGATTTCCAACTGTATTTCCATCATCTGTTGTGTTTCTGAGTAGTCCCATGATAACAGAGTAATATTTCGGTGATTCCATTCCTTTGGCGAAAAAATAGGAGTTTCTTTTACCATTTTTCCACTATCCGGATACCATAAATTACTTGTAAAGAAAAGGAAATATCCACCAACAAACAAGATAATAAAAATCAAAAATATCTTATTTTTACGGTTTTTAACAGTCATATATGACTCCTTTCAAACGGGGTGCTATTTATAGCACCCTATAAATCAATAAAGAAAAAAATTATAATTCGCGGCTGTAGTCTTTGCTATATCTTCGAACTGGAGCAACACGCTGTTTTGGTAATTTCTCCGCATCTAATTCTTGAATCTGAATTTTTAGGCGTCGTGCTTCTTCCTGCAGCTTTAGCATATCCGGAGTTTTGGGACCAACAATGAGTAGTGTATCGCAGGCTTCTAATCGATCTACAATTGAATAAGGTGATTCAACAAACTTCCGGAGTTGTTGTTTTATGCTGTTTCTCTGTGTAGGGGAACAACTTAAATAATAGTATTTCAATGTACTTGTCTCCTTGTTAAAGATGAAAAGTAAGTTTATCTTGAGCCATTAGATAATCCATTGTAATGACCGTATGATCTGGATCATCAAGGACGCATTGCATCACATAGGATTTTTTATTAAAGTCAATTGTCATTGATGTATAAAAAGTAGCGGAATGGGCTTGGGAATATCCGTTTAGATAAGTCCAGTCTTTTATTTCTTTTGATAAACGGTCTGCAGAAAATCCTAAAATATCATAGGCACTTTCCGGCATTTGGTAAATTTCAAAATCGTAATTTAGCAGATTTATGGATTCTTCTGTTTTGGCGTTGGCTTTCGTATTTTCTAAAACAGCTTTTGATGGTGTATGATTTGATTCTGTTTCTGTATTAAAGAAATGATATGCTGTCATTGCAAGAATACAAAAGGCAATAAGCAACAAGATAATTCCAATTAATCTGGAGGGATTTTTTATTTTTCGAGTCATTATTTCTCCTTTTTTATTGATTCAAAGGTTGGCCGTTCGGCCATACCCAGCCAATCCAACCGGTGTGTCCTTGACAGACTGCAGTCTGCCATCCACACCAAGTTTCTAAAGATTCTATTGAGAACGTTCCAATATTATTGGCCACTAAACCATCTCCGATATAGATTCCAACATGTCCGTAAAGAGAACCCATATATCCGGATCCGCTTCCACATACGACTGCCCCAAGAGGGATATTATCTTTGCTGGTAGAACCAGAATTTTTCCAACGGTTCCAGAAATCAATGGCATTTCCGGTGGGGTAAGGAAGTCCTGCAGCCTCATATACTCCTGATACCCAGGCAGCACACATATCCGGAGTGCAGGGAACGGTTCCCAAGTTATTTCGTGCGATTTCGCAGATGCGCTGCTGTAATTCTGTTACCTCTCCAGGATCAGGGCGGGAATTTTTATATTCTTCATAATCATTTACAGTCATGGTATCCAGTCTGTATAAATTATAATTGTCCATATGAGTGATTAGTTTTTCTGCATATCGAATATCTGTAGCCCAACGACTGCCCATTTTTCTGGCAAATTCTTTCGCATCTGTAATTCCAGAAATAAGATCACTGTATATTTCTGTTAAAAGGGTAGCCCGATCATTAATACACTCCGTATAATTATGATATATACGAAATCCAGCGGTTATTGTAAAATCATCACCGGACGGCGTTTGCTCTCCAGTCTCCATATTTACGCTGCCAGCGGGACCAGTTCCCTTGATCCCAAATAAATTTTTATAATTATAAGCAAGAAGAGATAAGCCTTGTCCAGAATCTCCGCCCGGCCCATATTGTCCGAACCCAGATTCTCCAATAATTTGTGCAATACATACGGAGGCAGGATAACGATATTGTTCCTGCGTTTTTAAAGCACCGATAATCATTTCATCAGTGATGAATGGGGGAAATCCGAACAGGGTGCTTACTGTATCTGTATTTTCTTCAGAAACCATCTTCTTCTGTAAAAGAAGAATTTTGTTTTCTTGAAATGAAGATGTAACAGAGGTAATGAGTGCAATAAATAAAAGGACAGGGAGAAGTGCTATTTTCCCATATTTTTTCAAATACTGCATCAATCGCCTCCTGCGAATAACCGCTGTTCTTCATCTGTAATATGCACGTGGAACTCATAGTTCTTATCACCGGAAATACATAAGATACAATCTCCTAATTCTAATTTTGGAATCCGGCCAATCTGGGTTAGTGTTAATGAATTTTGGAATATATTATTTAGCATATCTACAGTATTGCTGTCTTGATGGAAAATGAACTTGTACTGAGTTAGCTCGAAAATAGTTTTGATTTTATTAATAGCAGAATCGTTGCTGCCTTCTGGAACAAAATCTCGGATTGATTGGCTGGCAAGGATAATTCCACCATTATATTTACGTGCTTCTCGGAGATAGGTAGTAATTAGGTCAAGTGCATGTTCCTTTTTAGCATTTACCCAGCGGTGGGCTTCATCTATTAGGATAAGTGTTTTAATTTTATCTCTCTTTTCAAGTTTTCCTTCATACTCCATCTGATTCATGCGCTGCCCGTTCGTTACACAGTTATCCCAGCATAATGTCATTAGGTTAAATATTGTCATATCAAAAATTTCTGCTTTCATATCTTTTAAATCTGAAATATCAAAGCAGACAATCTGTTCGTCCAGAATATTTTCGATGGTTGTGTGACCATTAAAAATAGATCCAAATGTATAGATAATATACTCAATCGCATTTTTGATATTATTAAAAGTAATGAGATTTTGTCGTGCTACTTCGAGTGTGGTTTCATTGTAATTTCCATTCGATATTTCGGATATTTTCTTGTCCAATAAATTAAGATAATCCGTATAAATGGGATATTTGTTTGGTGGTAACCCGGTAATTTGATTTTCTTTTCCGTTAATATCAGGATATAAATTAAATTCCCGGTAAAGTTCACGAACAACATTTGAAAAGGTGATGATTTCCTGTTCAGTTGTTGATGGAACTAAAAATTTATAGTTCGTAGCAAGTTTTGACATATGAAGCTGAAAATTGATTGTTTCGTTATCCCCGGCACGAAGGATTTCGAATGGGTTCAATCTAGCATTTTCAGAACCGAATTTAATTATTTTCCCACCTTCATGTTTGGTTAGCATAGAAAATTCTCCAGTAATATCAAAGACTCGTACAAAATCACCACGAGCTGCTCTATCTCGAAAACGCTTTTTTAAAAGCGTACTTTTTCCGGAACCCATTGTTCCGATAACGGCAGAATTATAATGCAGTCTGGTTTTTGTCTTTGTAAACTCATCGAATAAAACATTGCCACCACAGCGGGTATATCCCAAGTAAGAACCGTAAGGATCTTCCAGTGAGGAAAAATGGAATGGATTACCGCCGGCTAAGGTTCTGCTTTGGACAGGTTGACCGTAAATTGAGTAGGGATTTTCCTGTTGCTGTGTGTATGTCTGATACATTGCAACCCACTCATTTAATGTTTCGTTTAAGAAGATGGTTGCACGATACCCGTTGGCTTCTAAGATCTTAATTAAGGATGCAATTTTTTCCTCCAGTTTTTCCTGTTTCCGGTCAGAAAGATAAATTCGTATATCAACAATTTTTACTACTTCTTTCATTTGTGATATTTCATGGAAGAGCTGCATCATTTCTTTAGCTCGTTGTTCTGCGTCATAAGCTTCTTCCCAGTTAGTGGCATTTCCTCTTCTACTCATCTGCTCTTTTAGGGATTTGTTAATATTTTTTTTGATTTCATATGTATCACGAGAGGAAATATCAATTGTTACAATGGTATCTTTTATATCGGTAAGATCTTTCAACCAATTTTCGTTAACTTTTTCTGGAAATTCATAAACATGGATGCAACATTCGAAAGAATTGCCAGTTTGTATATACCTTTCTCCGCGAAAAGTAATGCCTCCTTGTGGTTGAATCTGTTCAATTAAGTATCTATCGGCTGTAAGTGTATGAGCCGCTTTTTTCTCTTTTTTGCTAGAAAACACAATGTCACCTCGTTTCTTTGGTAAAAATCTGAGAGCATTTATTTGCAATTTTAAATAGAATATTGTGTTTTTTTGTTTGGCTTAGTATTTCTAGCATTCCGTCCCTACCTGTACCCATTACAGTAAGAATGTCGGAATATGCTTTTTTTAATTCTTCTTTGGTTTTTGCATAATAAAATAAATAAAATTCTCTTTTCGTGCTGTTTTTTTGCAACCATTCCAATTGAAAAAGTTTTTCTTCTTGCTGTCGTTTCATAATAGGATTGGATGTAATTTCTATTTTATGACGCCAATATTCCTGTTGTACGGCAGTATTCGTTGGAAAATTTAAGGTAATATATTTTAAATCTCCAGGATAAGTTTGATATAGCTTCGTGAATTTAAGGTTGTCCCACATACGTTCATCCTCTGATGCGCTATAGATATCTTTCGTATTCACTTTAAGAAAATCCATATAACTGCCATCTTTTAATACATACGCATCAATAGAAGAATCATAGTATGCTATGGGAAGTATATCTAGTATACTTTTGTCAACAGAAGGTAACGTATCTTTTGTTGTTTTACTTTTTTTAATCATTACAATAAATACAATAATGATTGGTGAACATATTAAAATAAAAACAATCCATGCCAATATTTGCATTTCCATAGTTATCCCTCCCGGCTTATATTTTTTACTGGCCGATATAATACATCAGAACGTTTTAAGTAAATTAAAATAGACTGGTAATTCCTTCGCTGTCGGTTAAACGTGCTGGGTGATGTAAGTATAATTGCCATTATTGCAGAAAACAGATAATAAAGGATAAGCAAATGCTCATTGACTAAACTTTTAAAAAGAAAAGTCATAATTCCGTATATTACAAGAAATATAAAGTCATATGCATAGATTTTCCCATATACTTTTATTTGTGATTCAATTTCTTTTGTAATCGTATATTCCATTAGTGATTTCCTTTCTCCAGAAATGTATTCCAATTCGGTTCTGTTTCCATGGATGTTGTACTTACAGAATTAATTCCGCTGATGCGATCTACATTATTCGGATCATTTACATGACTGTCTTTATATGCAGCATTCATATTTTGATATGTTTCGTAATTAGTTTTTTGAGTACCGCTTGATAGATCCATACTTCCAAGTGCACGCTCAATCATAGTTCCATTTTTTTCGTTCTCAAAATTACTATTATAGTTTCTTGGACTATCAAAACTGTGCGATTGTTCGGATTCTGCTTCAGCAGACATATCCACTTCAGGTTTGAAAGAGTCAGAAGATGTATCAGTTGCTTTTGAATCTTCTATATCAGGAGGAACGTCTGCGTTTTGCGACTCATTAAATTCAGCGACATCCGGGGTTTGGGAACCGGAGGTTGGTGGTATATCCGTTTGTTTAGTGGCGTTATTCTCACTTGTTTTATTCATATCAGGGGGCGTTTTAATGTCTTTGCTAGCGCTATTTTCTCCGGTTGCTTCTCTTGCTTTATGTATCATTTCAGAGAGCTTGTGCCCGGCAATTCCCATTCCTTTTCCTGCAGCACCAATAATGGATCCTGCAGTTTTTAGACCGGTTCCAGCCAATTGTATGCCTTGAGAAATAGCAAATAATTTTCCAAATCCGGAAGAAAGTCCAGCATCAATTCCTACAATTTTTTGAATAATGTTAGGTGCATCAATGGTTGCAATTGCTGCAAATAGCAGTAAGATGCCATATTCCAGACTGGATAAGTTTAGGCCTTGAATCATATTTTCGCAGAGAAGAAACATTCGTATAAGTACACCTGTTAAAAGCAGGACGATAAAACAATTTAATATCTCTCGGAAAATATGTAATACTTTTTGAGGTCCGTTAAAGTTAGCTGAGTAATAAATTGCTAAAATATTACCCATTACAATCTCAAATATGATCCGTACTACTTTTGCTGCCATAAAAAGATATACAAGCAGAATTGCCATTAGTGCAAGAAGTATTTCAAGCGTATCAATTTTATATCTGTAATAAAATTCATTAAAAAAATCATTGTTATCCTCTGAGTTCCAGCCGAATCCATTGTATACATCTGATAGTTCCATCTGCTCAGTTCCATTTTTGTCATAGTAAATTTCTAACTTTTTACCAAGAATGCCGTCTTTTCCCTTAGCTCCTTCTGATAGACGGTTGTTCTTGTAATTTATAGTTTCGTTAATTTTAATGTTATCAATTTGCTCATCGGAAAGATTCAGTGTTAAAGAATCAATATCTACTGTTCCTGATGCAAGGTCAGACAAACCATTTGGAAGTTTTTTATCAATGTATAATAGGTCATGTATATGAGAGGTTACGATTTGATCTACAATAGAATTAGTCATAGCAAGTTCACGTATGGCACTCTGCATTGGAGAAATTAAAGGATTTAAGATCACTGTCTGTAAGGCAAGTGCCATTACCATTAAAAAAACTGAAAGTAAAATATCAGGTTTCTTTTTCGGATAAACAATAAGAATAACTCCCATGATTAGAATACTTACTGCAAGAATAACCGTAAATAATTCATGTGCATGAGGAATAAAATTATTTATATTTTCTGATAGAAGTGCCAAAATTCCTAATGAGTGTTCATATAAATCAACGCAAAATTCTGTGAACATACTTAGTAAAGAGATACAAAGCCAAGAAAGAGATCTCAAAACATCAGAAATAATATTATTCTGCTTGAAGTAATCCGGATAATTATGCAATGCGTCAATAATGACGTTCTCCGGTGCATCTGCCATTGCTGTACAAGTAAAAGCAAGTAATCCGGAAAGAAAAAGAAATAATGTAAGATATTTTCTTTTTTTAATCATCATGTAATCTCCTTTCCGAATTTAGCAGTAACATATCTATAATTGTCTGTTTTGTAAAAGGATCAATCGAAGTATAAGATTGAATCCAAGATAAAATTTTATGAAGAGGTGTATCGTCTAAAAACATATCCCTGTCAAACTCTGTTTCCATTTCCTTTTGAAGTAGAGAAATAATCTGAAGTTTTGTTGTGTCTGAAAGATTGCCAAATTTAAAATCATAGTTCTTACGACGGTATGATGCAAAGGACAAGTTACTATCCCAAACTAACAGATCCGGATTGACATCGGCACATGAAAATGTATTGATGCTGTCCAATGGAACTGAATCAGGATTCGGAAAAGAATCAGTAAGATATTGATAACGATATTTTAAGTTCGTACCGGTCTCGATGCTGTTAAAAATGGGTTCTTCTCGGATGTCATTTCCCTGTAGATCTTTTCGGTGCATTGTAGGGATTACAATACATTCGCCTTCTTTTAGCTTCCGGAGATTTTCAGGATAAATTAATGGCTCTTGTTCCAAGTTTTCAATAAAATGTTTATTGGTACCTAATTTTGGACCGGAACGTTGCATAATCTTTCTTGTACGGTGTCCAACTAAGTCAGATATTTTTTCAGAAGTCTCTTTACTGCTTGTTAAGATATAAATAATATTCCCACAGTTTCCTTCTATCGTCTCTTGTGTTTTTTCTCCATATTTTTCTGCCAGTTGAGAAAACGCTTGAATATACATATCAAACGTAATATTTCGTGCTCTACAGACAGTAACAATTCCGGCCATATCATCAATTGCAGGACTGTTACCAAACTCATTGCAAATAAATTTAACAGGCCTCGTACATTTTCCGTTAATTCGGGCACATTTTTGAGCTAAGTAATAATACGTCTGGCGAATAAAGATAGTGGCCAAGAACCATTTACTTCTGTCATAATCTGGAACGCCTAAAAATACCGCAACAGGACGTTCTCCAAATCCGATATCGTCAAAATCAAGTGTGCTTTCGGATGTCATTTTCGCAATTGCTTTATTTTTAAATACATTTAACCCATTAATCAAGGTAGATAATATAGATCCTTTTGTTCGATCACCGGCAACTTTTGCACTTGCATAGCGGATTTTTCCTGCATCCAGTGGAGGACGTTGTCGGAAATATTCGTCAAGCATCGTATCATCGGAATCTTCTATCTGATCATTTGATAATTCTATGATTAAATTCATAATTGAATAGATGTTAATGCATTTTTCATATTTTTGAATAGGTTTGATTTCTGAAATTGAAAAAACATCTGGGATATAGCGAATATCTTCGTTTGATATTGCATCATCAACATCTGTGAAATTCAATTTGACAGTTTCTTTCTGTATATCCGAAAGCCTTGTATATGCCAATTGTTTTTTACGAAATATTGCGATTCGTTGCTCATTAAGCCGTTCATCTTCTTCAAGGCAATCTTTTATATGTGATAATACTAAACCAGCCAAAATACTTGCTGCGGATTCGTTAAAGAATTTTTCGTTACCAGACAGTTTCGAATCATCGGGCGTATAAATACTGTAAGCGAATGCATCTGCAAGCATTTCCGCATCATCCAAATTACCTTCTTTGTAATATTGCGTTATCAATGCTAATGGATTATATTTCATAGACTTAATCGGTTGATCTAAGTTTAAAAAATATACATCATACCCACGTTTTCTTAATGTTGCAGCTGAACTTCGATAATCTTCCGTCTTTGGATCGAATACTACCATACTAGTTTTTTCTTCAGCCCTGGAATAGATATCAATACTTGGAAATACATAAAATTCATCTTTTCCTGATCCAGTCATTCCGATGATCAGATTATTTGTAGGTTTTGTATCTACATAAAGTTTATCTTGATATCTTGATATAATCGTGCCACCAGTTCCGGGAAAAGATTGATCTTTATCTGGAATTTCTTTGTAAGCCTTCTGTATTTCTTCAATTGTCCGAAAACGGCTATCTCCTTTCTGCCCTTGATTAAAATAATCATCAGATAGAGATGTTTTCATTTGGTAAGCAAAAGCTATATCTAATACAAGTAACAAGATGAAAAAAAACAGATATAGGTATATAGCTGTCTTGGATCCGATAATAAACTCCAAATTCGGAAATATATTTTTCAGAGTGAAACAGCCCACATAGTCATTTAAACCAACTGAAAAAGCCTGAAAAGTTGATACAAAGCTGTTGATCAAATAATTAAATATGAAAAAAAGTGTCAAATCAATTAGGATAATCAGTACAGGCAGTACATAATTATTTGATAAAATCATTCCAATTCGATTCGTATTTTTTTTATCCTTGACTGGACGTATTAAGGAATCTTTTATTTTTGTCCATCTATCTTT
>OLRM01000875.1_pt1 | contig 14285 bp, 7 predicted proteins | sample 1643211 | NCBI WGS metagenome assembly OLRM01 (sample SAMEA3136690, study PRJEB25190) | human gut metagenome | biome: human gut; feature: human-associated habitat; material: faeces | place: Austria | collected 2013
GACCAGAACAGCACCGCCACGGCAGTGACCGCAAGGCAGCCGAGCGAGGTCGCGACCGCGGTGCCGCTACGCGACGGCACGTTCGACGCGCGCATGCCCATGAGGCCCATCACCACAAAGCACAGGCCCGACACGCCGGAAACGCCCATGTACAGGGACGCCGCGTCCGTACCCGAAATCGCGGTGCCGCCGAACAGACCCGCGCCGGCAACAGCCAGGCCAAACGTCAGCATGGCAAGGCCCGTGATAGCGGATACCATGGCGATAATCTTCAACATCTTTCTCGAGCTGCTCATCGCTTCCCCTCTCCTCAGGAGAGGGGGCCGTTTCCCGCGGCCCCCTCGTTGCATTTCGGTTGCTATATACCCAGTTTACACGTCCAAGCGCGAGTTCACCGGCGGGACCGGGGGCGCCTGGGGCACAGGCGCGGCGTCGACCGCCTGGCTCGCAGCGAGCATCTGCTCGAACATGCCCGCGCTCTGCGTAAAATCGGTGGGCAGCACCACGGTGCTCGCACGACCGCTCTTGGCGAACTCGTTCATCATCTCCGTCCACTGAGTGAACATGAACAGCTGGTTGGCTTCGGCATTGCCCACGCCCGTCTCCTGGATGGTCTCGAGCGAATCCTTGATGCCGATGGCGATGGCCTTGCGCTGGTTGGCAATGCCCTCACCGGCCTTCTCCATGGCCTCGGCCTCAGCGCGCGCCTCGGTGACGCGGCGGATGCGATCGGCCTCGGCGAGGTCCTGCGCGGCAGCCTTGGTGCGCTGCGCGGCGTTGATCTGGTTCATGGAGTCCTCAACCTCGGCGGGCAGCGCGATCTTGGTGATCAACGTGCTCACCAAGGTGAAACCGTAGGCATCCATCTGCTCGGACACGGTGGCGTTCACGTCCTTGGCGATATCGTCCTTCTTGGCAAAGACCTCGTCGAGGGTGTAGACGGGAATCGAAGAGCGCAGGGCGTCGGTGATGAAGTCGCGCATCTGCGCCACGGGCTGCTGGAGCATGTAGTAGCTCTTGTACACGCCGGACTCGGAAGGCTGCGTGCCCATCTCGTAGCTCACGTGATACTGGGCCGAGACCTCCAGGCCGATGGTCACGTTGTCCTGCGTCTTCACGTCGATATCGAAGCCGTTCTTCATGGTGCGCAGGCTCACCGTTGCGGCCTTGCGGTCGATGAAGGGGATCTTGACGTGAAAGCCGGCGCCCACGATGCGATGGAACTTTCCCAGACGTTCGATGATCACCGCATGCTGCTGCTTGACCACGAAGAACAGGTTGCCCGTAACCAGGCCAACGATCACGAAGATGATCGCCAAGCCAAAGAGGCCGCCCACAAGATCGAAGAGGAAGAACATGTTCGGTCCTTAGAACGTGGTTTTCGTTGGATGCATCATACCCACTTGCCGTTCAACCCGCCGCGAGATACCGCCTGTTTCCCGCAAACGGTCGGTGGCCGCGAAGCGGCGAGGACGCAAGATATACTGTGCCGATACACCCACGCGCACGAGGCCCGCAAACTCCATCGCCCAAGACGCGAGGAGCCCCGGCACCGCGAAGAATATGGGAGGCACCATGGCACGACGCAAACAGCACGACGCCCAGGTCGATCCGTTCACCGCCGGTGAACCGACCCTCCCATGGGACGAACCGGGCGTTTTCGACGGGCTGTTCGACGGCATCGAACCAGAGACCTGCATCCTTGACGGGAGCCCCTACGACGGCCCCACCAAGACGCGCGACGATTACGAGGCCCCCTCCGCAGACGACACCGCCGATGGCTTCCGGCGCGAACAATCCCCCATCCCCTCCGAAGCGCGCGAGCGAAAGCGGCAGATGCAGGCGGAGCGCACCGCCGCGCGACGGGCCGCCAAAGCCGCACCCAAAGACAAGCGGGGACCTTCACCGCTGGGCAAGACTGTGCGGGCGATCGCCATCTTCGTCGTCTTGGCGAACGTGCTGCCCGTCTTGTTCTACAGCATAGGCGGCCTCTTCTCGGACCTTACATCCAAGACGAATTCCCCCGAACTCATCGAGCCGGAAGTACCCTCGTACGACGGTCACGACCCGAGCCCCGGAATCGACATGGACTCCCTGGATGACGACGAACGCACCTGCGTGCAGATTTGCGAGGCCTACCTGCAGGCCATCGCCGGCGAGCAGAGCCCCGAACGCACGGCGGTCATCGATGGCCTTAATCAGAGCATGATGGAAACCACCGGCTACACCTGCGAGGAACTTGGCATCGATGCGAACGCCTATGCGGATTGGGCGCTCTCCAATTTCAGCTACCGGATCGACTCCTGCTACGCACACACCGACGAGGGCACCGCGAGCTTATACCTCTACACCTGGGGACCCGACCTCCTCGACATGCGCGCCACGCTGCGGCAGAGCGTCTACAGCTATATGAGCGAGCTGGACACTGACGAGGCGGGAGCCAAGCGACCCCTCGCCGAGAACGAGCAGGCGCACATACGCGGGCTGCTTGCCGAGGCAATCGAGAACGCCGAAATGGACTCCGAATCCTTCCTCGGGTTCCAGCCGGCCTTTGAAGACGGCACCTGGGTCCTCGACCTCGAACAGGCGCAATACCAACTTGGCATCCCCTTGGGATACTAGAGCGGCGCACACAAAAAAGGGCGAGCACCCCAAAGGATGCCCGCCCTTGAAATCTGGCGCATCCGGGCCGCCTCCGGGCCCTCAACCTACTCCTCGGCCTGACCGCCCTGAGCCCGTTCGCGCTCGGCGCGCTCAGCCTCGGCACGCTCGCGCTCCAGCTGCTCGCGCACATGACGCGGCTTGACGCCGCGCGGCTTGTTGACCAGGGCTTCCTCACCATGGGCACGGTACTGACGACACCAGGTCTTAACCGACGACTCGCTGGGAATGCCGTGCTTGATCATCACTTCACGCACGCTCATGCCGTTCTCCAAACGGTCCTTGACCGCAGAAAGCTTGAGCTCGAACGGATACACGCGATGCGTGGCCCCCGCATTCATCACCGCGACCTTGCCGCCGGCCGCATAGGAGCGTGCCCACTGACGTGCCGTGGCGTCGGGGATACCGAGCTTCGATGCAAGGGCACGATGCCCCGCACCGGTTGCAAGAACCTTTACTGCCTGTCGGCGTACCTTGGCGTCATACGCGCGCCCTGTTTTCTGCTCGGCCACGAATCTCACCTCTCGACGTGCTCACAACCTCGGCACAGCTCTTAACCACAGCCCTGCTCGGCAATCTCGCACAGTATAGCCGTTAGAACAAAAATCCTACCTGTAAAACAGGTATATCGAAAACCGCACATAGTTAGTATGGGCGTCTTTTTTTAGACGCATGTTACCCATTTCCGATTGACGCGCATACGGAAACTTGACAAACACACACTTGATATCTACCCCGGTACGGGCGGGGCCGTGCACGCTGCCGACCGCTCCATATAAACCCCCTATCGATACGCGTAACCCCCGCGGGGCCGGACATGGGCCCGCGGGGGTCGAGCGCGCTCATGCGATACGTGGAGGCTCTATGCCGAACAGGACTCGCACTCCTCCACTTCCAGGGATTTGCTGCGCACGTAATAAATTGTCTTCACGCCGCGACGCCATGCCTCGAGATAGAGCCTGAGCACCTGACGCAACGTGTAGTCATTCGTGATGTAGAGGTTCATCGACTGCGCTTGGTCGATATGGCGCTGACGCACGCCCGCGGCGCGCACGCTCCATGTCTGCTCGATATAGTGCGCCGGCTTGTAGTACCAATACGTACGCGGCGAAAGCTCCGGCGCCACGCGCGGCAACATCGAACCTTTCTTCTCCTCCAAGAAGAACTTGCGCATGATCGGGTCGATGCCCGGCGTGGTTCCCGAGAGAATCGAAGTCGAGCTCGTGGGCGCAATCGCCAGAAGATAGGCGTTGCGTACGCCATTGCGCGCCACCGCCTCGGCCAACTCGCCCCAACGCTCGGAACCCATCGCACCCTCGCGCACCTCGGCAACCTCACCGGAAGAGGAGCAATACCCGCGCTTGGCAAAATATGCACCCGTCTGCCAATCGCTGCCCTCAAACAGCCCGTAGGCCCCACGCTCCTCCGCCAGGCGCTCGCTAGCGCGAATCGCATGGTAGTTGATGCGTTCAAACACCTCGTCGGCAAAAGCCAGGTGATCTTCGCTCTCCCACGAGATCCCGCGACGGGCAAGCATGTGGTGGTAGCCCGAAACGCCCAGGCCAATCGAGCGATACCGATGGTTGGTGATGCGCGCATAGGGCAGCGCGTAGAAATTCAGGTCGATAACATTGTCGAGCGCGCGGACCGCGGTCTCGATCACGTGGCCCATGGTTTCGTCGTCCTCGACGGGAAGACGTCCAAGTGAGAGGCTCGCGAGGTTGCACACCACAAAATCGCCCGGGCGCGTGGTGGTCACCACGACTGTATCGCCGTCCTCGGTCACAACCTCGCGCGTCACCTCCTCGATCGCGCTTGTATTCTGCGCGATCTCGGTGCAGAGGTTCGAGCAGTAGATCACGCCCTCATGCCCATTGGGGTTCGCACGGTTCACGGCGTCGCGCATAAAAGCGAACGGGGTGCCGGTCTCCACGGCGCTCTTGAGAATGAGGCGCACCAGGTCCTTGATGAGAATGCGGCGCTTGGAGATGCGGGGGTCGGCCACGCAATCGCGGTAGCGGCGCTCCCACTCATCGCCATAGAAATCTTCGAGCGCGTACCCTTTGACCTGCAGGATGTCGTGCGGGCACATGAGGTGCCAGTCCTGGTCGAGGCTCTCCTCGGCCATGCGCCAAAACAGGTCCGGATAGCACACGGCCGGAAAGACGTCGTGCGCCTTCATGCGGTCGTCACCGTTGTTGGTACGCAAATTCAGAAACTCGGGCAGATCACGGTGCCAGGCATCCAGATACACCGCCACAGCGCCCTGGCGCATACCCAGCTGATCGACCGCCACGGCGGTGTCGTTGATCACGCGGATCCAGCGAATCACGCCGCCCGCAACGCCCTCGAAGCCGCGGATGGACCCGCCGGTCGCGCGCACCTTGCCCAGGTACATGCCCATGCCGCCGCCATATTTGCTCACCTGGGCAAAATTGTCGATACTGCGGTAGATGCCCACGAGGCTGTCCGGCACCGTGTCGATAAAACAGCTCGAGAGCTGATGATCGGGCTTGCGGGCATTGCTCAGCGTGGGCGTGGCCATGGTCACTTCAAGCTTGCTGAGCATATCGTAGAACCGCTTGACCCACGCAAGACGCTGCGTCGGCTCCTCATTCATGGCGAGGTGCAGCGCGATGCCGAGGAACATCTCCTGCGGACTCTCCAGGGGCGTATGGTCGTGCGCGCGGATTACGTAACGGTTGATAAGCAGGTCGAGGCCGGAGTATGCGAACAACTCATCGCGCTCGGACACCATGAAGGCCGCCGCCTCCTCAAGCTCCGAGACGGAATAGGAGGCAAGGATATAATCGCCGTACAGACCGCGCTCGGTGAGGTAGCGCACCAGCTCCCCGAACGATGCGATGCCCAGCTCGCGGCGTGTGGCGGCAAGATGGCGCATAAACGAAAGGTCCAGAAGGCGCGCGGCGATCATCTCCCAACGTGGGGCCTCCTGACTGGTGAGCTCAACGGCCGCGCGGATGAGCGCGCCGAGGCGCGCATCGGCATCCTGGCCGGCGCCCGTGAGGGCGCGGAATCGAGCAGAGAGCATGGCCAGGTCATAGGCTGGATCGTCAAAGTCGCGCTGGATGCGGGCGAGGGTGCGGTCGAGGTCCTCGACGAGGTAGTCCTTCGGCGCGATAGTGGCGTCGTCATCTGCGGCGGACGGGACGCCGGCTGCCACGAGGCCCTCTTCACATGCGATTCCCCCGCCCAAGCCCGCAACGGCACGCGCGAGCTCGACACGAACCGCGCGCTTTTCGGCCCGCTCATGGCGGTAGAGGATGTAGCTTTTCGCCACCTCGAAATGACCGCGCTCCATGAGCGCGCGCTCAACCAGGTCTTGAACCCCCTCAACGCAATCGACGCCATCACGATCCATGGCCTGTTCAATGCTGGCGAGAAGCGCCTCCAACTCATCAGCAGACACCGCCGGCGCAGATGCCCCATGCCCCGCAATCAGGCCACGGGCAGTGGCCTGCTCGTCAGCCACGTCTTCGAAAGCGCGCCTCATCGCCTCGACGATCTTCGCCCCATCGAAGCGCTCGCTGCGGCCGTCTCGCTTCTTTATGAGTCCCACATCCGGGGTGCCGGTCTCCGTCATTGCCTCTCCCTGCTATCTGTGTACGCAAACGCAATATCTGGTGTTTCTCTCGGCTTCGATGCCGATATGTTGATGGCTAGCATAGCCTAACTGTTTCTTGTTTTGTATCGTATACTAAAAGCCCAAAGACACGCCTGCAGACCAATCCATCCCGTCCTGAAAGGGCGATACCATGACCCTCACCGACAACCAAACCCTCGTCAAAAAACCCCTCTTCAACCCCAACGGCGACCTCGACGTGCGCGACCGCCGCATGATCGGCGGCAACACCACGAACCTCAACGACTTCAACAACATGAAGTACCCCTGGGTGTCCAGCTGGTACCGCCAGGCCATGAACAACTTCTGGATTCCTGAGGAAATTAATCTCACCCAAGACGTCAAGGACTACCCGCGCCTGAGCGAAGCCGAGCGCGCCGCGTACGACAAGATCCTCTCCTTCCTGGTATTCCTCGACTCGCTGCAGTCGGCCAACCTGCCCAACATCGCCGAGTACATCACCGCCAACGAAGTGAACCTCTGCCTGTCCATCCAGGCGTTTCAGGAAAGCGTACACTCGCAGAGCTACTCCTACATGCTCGACACCATCTGCGACCCGGCCAAGCGCAACGAGATCCTCTACCAGTGGAAGACCGACGAGCATCTGCTCGCGCGCAACACGTTCATCGGCGATTTGTACAACGAATTTCAAGAGCGCCGCGATGCCCGCACGTTCCTGCGCGTCCTCATGGCGAACTACATTCTCGAGGGCGTGTACTTCTACTCCGGCTTCATGTTCTTCTACAACCTCGCGCGCATGGGCAAGATGCCCGGCAGCGCACAGGAGATCCGCTACATCAACCGTGACGAGAACACGCACCTGTGGCTGTTCCGCAGCATCATCCTAGAGCTGCAGAAAGAAGAGCCGCAGCTATTTTCCAACGAGAACGTGACGATGCTGCGCGAGATGCTCGAGGAGGGCGTGCGCCAGGAAATCGCCTGGGGCAGGTACGTGCTGGGAGATGCGATTCCCGGCCTCACGGGCGATATGGTCGAAGGCTATATCAAGTACCTGGGCAATCTTCGTTGGAGCTCGTTGGGATTCGGCCAACTCTACGAGGGGTATCGCACTGAACCCGCAGACATGGCATGGGTAAGCCAGTACTCGAACGCCAACATGGTGAAGACCGACTTCTTCGAAGCGAAGAGCACCGCCTACGCCAAAAGCACCGCCCTGGTGGACGACCTGTAAGAGCTGAGCTCAAGCCATCTCCTCAAGCGCGCCAGCCTCATCGTCCGCGACTCCGCTTTCGGCCAAATACCTCCTGAGCACGAACCGCCGCAGCTCCTCCCGCCGCTTCAAGAAGTCCGAGTCCACGCGTGCCTGCCGATGCCCCGACCTGCGCTCGATAGCCCTCATCAGTCTTCCAAAGGCCTCCCCATCAAAAAATGACTGACGAGTGATCGTCGTCATTCGATACCCCATAGCCTCCAGAGCGTTCGCCCTCTCGACATCAACTGCGATTTGACCCTCTTCCTCATGCAGAATTCCGTTGTATTCCAAATCGACCTTCGCTTGCGGAAGATACGCGTCGCATTCGAAGTGCGAACGCCTTGTCAGCAGGCGCGCCTCCCCCGCCACCTCGATGCGATAAGCCATCTCAAGACTCTCAATCCCCTCACCTCCAAACCTCCTGGGAAACAGGAGCATCAGAAAAAACGCTGTCTCCATCGGGGAACGCGCCCCATCACGCACAAATCTGAGCGTCCGCCGCAGGTTGTTCACACCCCGCTGACCCACGGCATCCGCGCAAAGCCGACGCACATCGTCGACGCAGACGAGCGGTTCACGCGAAACCATGGCGTCACCATTCGGCGGCACCGCGTAGCGCCCACACGCCTCCATCAGGCATTCGGCGAGCTCACGCCTGGGAATCGATCCTGCCAACTGCTGCAAGCACAGCAACGGCGAAACGACAAAGATCCCCTTATCGAGCCGGAGCAACCCGCCGGGCGGTATCGGATGCGACCAAACATGCGCTGAGACGCCATGACCGGACCTTCGATCACACGCGCGAAGAACCGAGACGTCCATCCTGTCCAGATGCTCGTGCGGGATACCGCGCGCGACGAGAAGCCTTCGCGCCCGCTCAACCAGGTACATATCGACCGGCCCCGGTGCCAATGTCTGGAACTCAGCAGGCAGCGAGCCACGTACATCACGCGGGTTCAAGGGCGTCTGATGTAGCGCCCAGGCAGTTCTATGTGACAACACGAGGCTCATGTCTGCATCTTCAATCACGAGCCTCGTATCGTTGGAGACAATTTTGGAAAGCGCCGCGTGACCTGTGCTTGCAGCCGTTCTCAATCTATCCAGCGTGGGCAGACGAAGACCAGATTCAGGCCAGTTCCAGGCAAGGCCTATGGAAAACCACCGTGCCCAAACCCTCCGCCCGCGCGGTGAACAAAAGACAGCCCACCCTCCCTGCAAGTCTTGTCGATTCAGAGGCCATACACGGCGGCCCCGCAGAAGGCAGGTATCGTGGAGTTGGAGGTTGCACGTGACTGGAGGCTGCACGTGGCTGGAGATTGTAAACGATGGGCGGCATGCGGACGGAGGTTATGCGCGGCGACCCCATGGATGATAGGCCGCGCAAGATTGGAGGCCATGAGCGGCGGCACGTGGATGACGGGCGTGCAAGGCTGGAGGCCGTGCGCGGCGGACCCGTGGATGATAGGCCGCGTGCGGTTGGAGACTATGCGCGATTGGAGCTTATGCACGGTTTCGAAATTTGGGGTGTTGGCGGTCCATCATTTCCGCAGGTAGAAGCATCGACAAAATGGAGCTTGTGAACGAATCGTTCACAAGCTCCTACAGCGGCAGATAAATCGTGCACAGCCTCAAATCGCGCATAAACTCAACACTGGCCCAGGTTCCTCGGTGTCCGAGACAAGCCGATTGCGGAGCATATCTCGCAACTCGCCAAGCACGGAGCCTTCAGCACCCTGAGGTAGACCGAGCGCGGAGCACACCCCCGGCTCGCCGGGTACAAGGCCCTCGGCGCTCCGGGATAATCCAAGCGCGACGCACATCTCGCAGCTCACCAGGCCAAAATCCTCAGCATTCGCGATAAGCCCCCTTGCCGCGGAAACCGATATGGATGACGGAGCTTGCACCTGAGCGCGCTTTGCCTAGAGCCACTCGGTGTCCTGGGAATCGAGCGCCTCATTGCGAGAACCAGCATGGATAGCGGCGGCGAGAGCGCTCAGGCCCATCAGGGCAGCCGCGGCGAAGGTATTGGTGTCACCGGTCTGGGGAAGCTTGCCCGAGGAGGGCTTGCCGGAGCCGGTGATCGCACCGGCAGAATCACCGTTGCCGCCGGTTGTGCCGCTGCCGCCAACGCCACCGGTGGAACCGCTGCCTCCGGTGGAACCACCGTTGCCAGAACCGCCGGTGGAGCCTCCGGTGCCGTTGCCACCGGTGCTGTCGCCGTTGCCGCTGCCACCGGTCCCATTGCCGCCATTGGAGCCGTTACCGTTGCCGCCACCAGTGGAGCCGTTGCCGCTACCGCTACCGCCACCATTGCCGTTGCCGGAGCCGTCACCGCCCGTGGAACCGCCGCCGGGCTTCCAATCGGGATCGACTAAGCCGGTCGCCAGCGTATTCACGCGGTCACCGAGCTGATTCTCGTCGTGCGTGAGGGAATACAGCGCGCCGTGGGCAAGGTCGGCAAGCGTCGGGATATTGGGGATCATGTTGCCAGGGGTCCCTCCCAGCAGGCCAAAGATCGCACCGAGGTCCTTGATGGCGCCGAGCGCGATATCGATCGCGATGTTGCCCTTCTCCTTGACCAGCAGGTCCTTGAGGTTGATCTTGATTCCCTTCAGCAGCGCGTTGAGCTTATCCAGGACCACCTCGTCGTTGATGGTCGCGCGCAGGAAGCTGGTAAGCGAACCGTCAGCCGCAGGGTTGCCCTCGGCGTCGTCGCCGGTGAGCTTGATCTGGGCGGTCGCGGTCTCGACCCACGCGGGACAGGTCTCGTCGCCGTGCAGATGGTCGCCGTAGGCGAACTTGATGAGGTCGAAGAGGCTGTTGGCCCCGTCGGCGACCTTCTGGTTGACCAGGGTCTCAACCAGGGTGCGCAGCAGGTCGAGGACCTGGTCTCTACCGCCGGAAACCAGCAGAGAGTCGAGGCCCGCATAGACGGGGACAAGGAACTTGGCGAGCGACTCGGCGCTGATGTAGTAGGACCAGCCTGCGGCAGCTGCCATGGGCTCGCTCACGAGAGCGCTCTGGACAGCAGCCATGGCGCTGGCGTCGAACGTGAGCGCATAAGGCTCCACACCGGCCTTCGCCTCCATCTTCTGGACCATCACGCGCTGGTTCTCGGGGTTCGCCCAAATGCCCGCACTCCCGAGAATCGGGATCTCAACGATGAACGCCTCGTCGGCGCTCTGGGGCAGCATGCCAAAAACGGCGCCGAACAGCGCACCGTCAAGTGCGGCAGCGGTGCCGTCACCGATACCGAGGCCACCGGCGAGCTGAGCCAAGAGCGGTTTCACACCGCCGTTGGCCGCGGCCTGATCGAGCATCGGGGCAACCAAGGCATCGGCGATCATGGTCTTCACCACATCGACCGTCAACAGGCGCTCATGACCGTACTCCTCGATGTTGGGAATGCGGGTCACGGAGCCGCTGTCGAAGTCGGTGTAATCGACGGAGCCAAGCGGATGGCTCTCGAGCGCGAGCGTGGCACGCACATTCGCGGTGCCCTTCTCGCGCTCCCAACCGAGCGTCGCAAAGCGGATATCGCTCGGATAGGTCACGGTGGCACAGGTCTCGATGTCGAAGAGGGTGTTGCCCGCCTCGGTGGTGATGCTGGCGATGTCGTTGGCGTGCATATGGCCGGTGAACACCGCAGAGACGCCGGCATCGGCGTAGCGGCGCTGGCACTCCTCGTAATTGTCGACCAGATACTCGCCCATGAGCGTCGGCTCCATGGAGAAGTGTGGGACCACACCGTGGTGCTGGGTCACAAAGACGATGTCGCCGGCGGCACGAGCCTGCTTGGCTTGGCTCTCGATCCACTGCAGGAGCTTCTCGCCCACCACGCCCGACGTGACGTGCTCGTCCACATCAAGGCCGTTCTGGTCGGTGGAGTACTTGCAGGAGTCGACGGCGATGAGGGTCACGCCCTTGACGGGGCGGAGCACGTAGGAGAGGCTGCCGCCCTTGGAGCCGCCCTGGTCGAACATGGCGATGGCGTCGTCATAGCCGCAGTCGGCGTAGAGATCCTTGAATGCAAGGGGGTCGACCAGGTCGGTATGCTCGGCAAACCCGCTGGAGAAGTCGCGGCCGTTCAGATCGTTGTTGATGTCGTGGTTGCCGTTGATGACGGCGAATTGGGTCTCCTTGCCCGCGGCCTTGAGCCGCTTTTTGGCGTCGGAGAGCATCGCGTGAATGTCCTGATGACAGGCGAGCTCACCGTCCTTGGTAAGGTCGCCGGAAAGGATCACCAGGTCGGGCTGGTAGGCTACGATCTCATCCATGGCCTTTTTGATGATGTCGCCGGACTCACGGAACATCTTGCGATCGGAATGCTCGGCGATTGTGAAGTCCGGGCAGTCCGAGTACAGGCGCCTGGAGAAGAAGTGCGTATCGGAGAGATGAGCGATCTTGATCTGGTTCGGGTAATCCGCGACCACGGGCGCCAAGGCGGGCTCGTCGGCGTAGGCGGCCTCGGGCGCGGTCATAGCGGCGGCGGTTACACCCGCGCCGGCGATCGAGAGGGTCACGAACCCGCGGCGCGAGATTCCGGTGCGGTCGGTGCTGTGGGAATGCGGCATGCTGCTCCATCCATTCGTGTACATATGCCCCATTAATCCTCGGGCCCACGCATCAGAGGGCCGCAACGACCGCGTCAGACTCATGCGAAACCGTGTAAGGAACTGAATAGGCAGACAATAAACAACCGCCCCGCATGTAAAGGCCCGGTATGCCTTTCGACATACCGGGCCTTACACGTCAAACTTCGGGCGAACCGCGCCTAGTGCAAAAGACGGGGCGCGATCCGCTCGCTCCGAACGTGATCTACCTACCCTGGGCGCGATTGTGCTCGAAGATCTCGACGAGCTTTTGCTGCACGTCATAGGGAACCTGCTCGTAGCCGGCCGGCTCCATCGTGAAGTCACCCGTACCGCGCGTGAGCGAGCGCAGGCGCGTGGCGTAATCCACGAGCTCGGCGTAGGGCACCGTGGCGGTTACCACGGTCTCTCCGCGGTCATTGGAATCCATGCCGGTCACGCGGCCGCGGCTGGCGGACACGTCGCCCATCACCGCACCGGCGTAACTCTCGGGAATCGTCACCGTGATGTTCTCCATGGGTTCGAGCACCACGGGATCGGCGTCCTCGCATGCCTTCTTGAGACCGATGCGCGCGGCCGTGCGGAAGGCCATCTCGTTGGAATCGACCGGATGATAGGAACCATCGTAGCAAGCCACACGGATGCCGGTGAGCGGGTAGCCCGCGATCACGCCGTCCTTCATGGTCTCCTGGACGCCCTTATCCACAGCGGGAATGAGCGCGCGCGGGATGCGACCGCCCACGACCTCGTCGACGAACTCGTACTCGGTGCCGTCGAGCAGCGGCTCGACACGCAGGTAGCAATCGCCGAACTGGCCGGCACCGCCGGTCTGCTTCTTATGACGGCCCTGGGCGGAGGCCACGCGACGGATGGTCTCGCGATACGGAATGCGCAGCGGCACGATGTGCGCGGCGACCTTGGTGCGATCCTCAAGACGGTTGAGCAGTACGGACACCTGCGCCTCACCAACAGCCGAGATCACGGTCTGGGCCGTCTCCTCGTCGCGGTCGATGCTCATGGTCGGGTCGGCCTCGCAGGCCTTCTCGATGAAGGTGAACAGCTTATCCTCGTCGGAGCGATTCTCGGCCTCGATGGCGATGCGGTACTGGGAGTTGGGGAACTTGAACGCGGCGGCCTCGACCTTGCCGGTCACGGATAGGGTATCGCCGGTCTCGGCGGACATCTTGGGAACGACAACGATATCGCCCGCGTAGGCATGGCCGACCTCGGTCATCTCGCGGCCGCACATCACGTACAGGTGCGCCAGGCGCTCGCCCTTGCGGGTACGGGCGTTGACGAGCTCCATGCCCGGCTCGATGGTGCCGGTGAGCACCTTGAGGAAGGACAGGCGGCCCTGCTGGGCGTCGTTCAGGGTCTTGAAGTCGAAGACCACGGGGCGATCGTCCTCGGAGGAGATCTTGAGGGTGTCACCGTCGATGAGCGGCATCTCGCCGTAGTCGGTGGGCGCGGGGAAGTAGGTGGCGACGTCGTCCATGAGGGAGTTCACGCCCTGCTCCTTCACGCAGGAGCCGGCGAACACGGGGACGAACAGACGGTGCGCGATGGCCTTGGCGAGCAGGCCCTCGACCTCCTCCTGGGTGAGGGACTCGCCCTCGAGGTACTTCTCCATGAGCTCGTCGTCGGCCTCGGCCACGAGTTCGCAAAGCGTCTCATGCGCGGCCTCGGCGGCAGCGCGGTACTCCTCGGGGATCTCGGTCTCGGTCTGCTTGGTGCCGTCGCAATGACGGGCCTTCATGCGAACGAGGTCGATGATGCCGTTGAAATCCTCGCCAGTGCCCCAGGGCAGCGTGACGGCGCCCAAGCGCATGCCAAAGCGTTCGCGCAGCATGTCGAGGCACATATCGAAGTCGGCGTTCTCCTTGTCCACGCGATTCACGAACACGGCGCGGGCGAGGCGCAGGTCCTCGGCGGCGTACCAAAGCTTGACGGTGGTGGGCTGCGGGCCCTCGGCGGCATCGACCACGAACAACGCGGTCTCGCACACGCTCATGGCCGCATAGGCATCGCCGATGAAATCGGGATAGCAGGGGGCGTCGAGCACGTTGATGCGTGCGCCCTTCCAGTCGATCGGGGCGATGGCGGTCGAGATCGAGAACTCGCGCTTGACCTCTTCGGCGTCGTAGTCGAGCGTGGGCTTGGTGCCGTCGTGGCCGCC
>OLRM01000880.1_pt1 | contig 14224 bp, 9 predicted proteins | sample 1643211 | NCBI WGS metagenome assembly OLRM01 (sample SAMEA3136690, study PRJEB25190) | human gut metagenome | biome: human gut; feature: human-associated habitat; material: faeces | place: Austria | collected 2013
CCCGATACCGATCTCAAGTCCCCGCTTCAGCTGCTCCAGCACCGCCTCACCGCCGGCGGCGTTCTGGCTGAACACCGTCGCCATGCCGGTCTGCACCCGCTGGGCGGCCCGCTGCCACTGCTCCTCGTTCTCCCGGGTCTGCTTCTGCTCCCAGAGACTGTGGTCGTCCTGGAGGAATTCCCGGGCCAGGGTGGCCCGCTCATAGGGGGAGGGCCGCTCCCGGCGGAAGAAGCGGTAGATGGCCTCGGCGGGGGAACCGCCCTGGTCCATCAGCTTCTGGACCTCCTTGAGCTTCTCAGCAGGGGAGAGGTCGGCGGACAGGCTGATGCCGGCGGCGGGAGCCAGCTTGATGACGGAGTCCTGGGAGAAGTATTTGACCCCGCAGCCGATGTCGCCGGACCACTCGTCCTCCATGGCGTTGGGGGACACGTCCACCGGGGCGAAGGCCAGCTCGTTGAGCCAGCCGGTGATGTTGCCGCTCTGGTCCACGTAGCCCACGGCCTCGCTGGTACCCATGGCGATGCCCAGAATGTTGTCTTCCTCCAGGCTCATGGCGCCGGCCAGGGCGGACACATCGCCGTCGTTGGCCACCACATAGGGCACGTCGCCGAAGGTGTCGCGGATGGCGCGGATATAGATGTCCTTCACCTTGGCATCAAAGTCCTCCTTGGACACCTTGAGGAACAGGGAAGCCACCATGGTGCGGTTCTCGATATAGATGCCGGCGGAGGAGACGCCCACCGCGTCCACCCGGGGCATGTGCTCGGCAGCGGCCTTGAGGGCGGAGACGATGCCCTCATAGTGGTAGTCGGGGTCGGAGGTGGTCTTGGGGAACCAGACGACCTCCTCGGAGAAGACCGGCTCGCCGTCGATGACGGCGGACACCTTGCGGTCGGAACCGCCGGCATCGAAGCCGATGCGGCAGCCGCCCAGGTGGCGGCCCACAGCCTGGGGATTGCTCTTCTCGGCAGGCACCTGGTCGCAGTACACCACCTCAAAGGGCTTCTCATAGACGTTGGACATGAAGTCGGCGTCAAAGGCGCGGGCGCCGCCCACGCAGTAGGTGGCCTTCATGGCCTCATATACGGCCTGATCGCCGCTGAGGTACACCTTGAAGCCGCCCTTCATCCAGAGCAGCATCTTGATGATGCGGTCCACATAGTAGATGTCGGCCTCGGCCATGTCCGGAGTGCCGTGGATAAAGGTTTTGTAGACCGCCACCTCGCCGCCGGCCCCCTCCCCCGCGATGTCCAGCGGCTTTTTGGCGTCCTTCAGAAAGGCGGTGCAGAACTTTCCCAGGGGGAGAAAACCGGGGTCCAGTTCCGGCACGTTTTTTACTGGGACTTCAATTCCAAGATGCTTCATTGCGTAAGCCCTCCTTTTTTGTGGGAAACAGACAGGTTCCTTCCCCTATAGGCTATCAGTTTTTTTGAATCTGTCAAGCATATTTTCAGGGTTTTGAAAATAATTTTCGAAATTCTCTTGACGGGAGGGGGGAGGGCGGTTATGATGGAGGCAAATGGGGGACCTCTCCCAATCAGCGAAAGGTGGGATCTGACATTATGGATCATAAGGCTCGTTTACAGAGTCACCAGAAGTGGATTCAGGAGGAACTGGAGCGCAGCATCCGGTTTTGGATGAAAAACGGCATGGACCCGGTGCACGGCGGCGTCTATACCTGTCTGGATCGGGAGGGAAAGGTGTTCTCCACGGACAAGAGTGTGTGGATGCAGGGCCGCTGCGCTTGGATCTTCGCTTATCTGTGCCACGTGTACGGAGTGAAGGAGGAGTGGCTGGCCGCCAGCAAGAGCTGCCTGGACTTCATGGAGCGGTACTGCATCAACCGGGCGGCGGGCAACCGGATGTACTTCACCGTCACCGGCGACGGCAAGCCGCTGCGTCAGCGCCGCTATTGCTTCTCCGAGGGCTTCTATGCCATCGCCAACGCCGAGTATTACGGTGTTACCGGCGACAAGGCATGCCTGGAGCGGGCCCGCGCGGCCTACGACCTGATCTGGAACCTGAACCAGGGGCTGATCGCCGACCCCACGGGGATGGGCCCCAAGACCATCCCAGAGACCCGCTCCGGCCGCGCCCTGGCCAACCCTATGATCTATCTGAACATCACCTCGGTCCTGCGCCGGGTGGACCCCGAGCAGGACGCGCTTTACAGCGAGCGGGCCGCCCAGTGCGTGGATGAGATTTTCCGCTACCACTACAAGCCGGAGCTGGGCTGCACCTTGGAGAGCGTCGGTCCCAACGGCGAGTTCCGGGGCGACGTGACCGAGGGCCGGGTGGTCAACCCCGGCCACGACATCGAGTGCTCCTGGTTCCTGATGGAAGACGCCAACCGGAAGGGCGACAAGAAGCAGCACGAGGTGGCGGTCAAAATCTTTGACCAGGCCATCGAGGCCGGCTGGGACTACGAGTACGGCGGCCTGCTCTACTTCATCGACTGCCTGGGGCGTCCCCCTGAGGCCTATGAGCACGACATGAAGCTCTGGTGGCCCCACGACGAGATCCTCATCGCCAGCCTGATGATCTACCGCGACACCGGCGACGAGAAGTACCTGACCTGGTTTGAGCGCACCCTGGACTACTGCAAGGAGCACTTCTCCGATCCCGAATACGGCGACTGGTACGGCTACCTGCGCCGGGACGGCAAGCCAACCATGCCCGCCTGTAAGGGCAGTACGTTCAAGGGGCCCTTCCACCTGCCGCGGATGCTGGTGATGTGTGACCAGATGCTGGGACAGCTCCTGGCCGGACAGTGAGGGGGCAGTTATGCCCTTTGGAAATGTATTTGAAAAGATCAACAGTGAATACTACCAGCTGACCAGCGCGGAAAAGAAGGTGGCCGACTATGCGGTGATTCACCAGCAGAAGACCCAGTTCATGTCCATCTCCGAGCTGGCGGAGGAGGCCGGCGTGGCGGAGGCCACTATCTCCCGCTTCTGCAAGCGGCTGGGTTACAAGGGGTACAGCGCGTTCAAGCTTGCCGTAGCCAACTCCACGGCACGGCGGGTGGAAGCCCCTACCGTACCGGGGGAGATCCGGCCGGAAGACAGCATTGAGGAGCTGTGTCAGAAGCTCTACGCCGCTGACCGGGATGCCATGGCCCAGACGGTGGAACTGATCCGCCCGGACAGCGTCCGGAAGGCGGCGGATCTGCTCTTTTCCGCGGAAAAGGTGCTGTGCATGGGGCAGGGGGGGTCCATGATCCTGGCCCAGGAGTGCGCCCATCTGTTCAGCACCGCCCGGCCCAACTTCTACGCGGTGCTGGATTCCCACATGCAGGCCATCGCCGCCTCCCACCTGACGGCCCGGGACGTGGTACTGTATTTTTCCTACTCCGGCTCCACGGAGGAGCTGCTGAAAAACCTGAAAATCATCCGGGACCGGAGAGCGGTGGCCATCCTGGTCACCCGGTTCCCCAAATCCCCCGGTGCGGCCTATGCCGACGTAGTGCTTCAGTGCGGCTCTCTGGAGGGGCCCCTCCAGGGCGGCTCGGTGGCGGCCCGTGTAGCACAGCTCTACCTGATGGACGTGCTGTTCCATGAGGTGTGCCGCAGGGATGTGCAGGGCAGTGCGGAGACAAGGGAGGCCGTGGCGGAGGTGCTTTCAGACAAGCACATTTGACCGCGTATTGCAAAACGTGAAAGAAATTTGCAGAATTTTATGAGAAATAAAATTTTCTTCGAAAAGCATATTGACAAAACACCCTCGGAATTATACAATCTACACAACGGACGAGATGTCCTGGAAAGAAAAATTTATCGAAAATGAGGAGGAAGAACAATGAACATGAAGAAACCTCTTGCGCTCCTGCTCGCCGCCGGTATGACTCTGGGGCTGGCCGCCTGCGGCAACGGCTCCCAGGGTAACAGTGAGTCCCCCGCGCCCGGCGGCGAGACCGGCGGCAGCTCCACCGGCGCTGTTGAGTTGAATCTGTGGGCGTTCAACATCGGTGGCTTCACCGACGCTTCCAACTGGGATTCCATCATCGCCGCATTCAATGAGCAGAATCCCGACGTCAAGATCACTGTCACTCCCATCAACTATCAGGACGGCGACCAGAAGCTGACCAACGCCATCACCTCTGGCACCGGCCCCGACATCATCTTTGAGGGCCCCGAGCGTATCGTGGGCAACTACGCCCGTGAGGGCCTGATGGTGGACCTGTCCGACCTGTGGGAGAATGGCGGCTCCGACATTCCCGAGGGCATTTCCTCTGTGTCTCAGTTGGACGGCACCTACTACATGTACCCCCTGAGCGTAGCCGCCCACTGCATGGCTATCAACTATGATGTCTTTGAGGCGGCTGGTGCCCTCCAGTATATCGACGAGGAAACCCGCACCTGGACCACCGACAACTTCGTAAAAGCCATGGAGGTCGTTCGTGACGCCGCGGCGGCGGGCACCGTCAACGTTGCCACCCCCGGCATCATCTACTGCGGAGCCCAAGGCGGGGACCAGGGTACCCGCGCCCTCGTCAACAACCTGTACTCCGACTACTATGTCAATGAGGACGGCACCTCCTACCTCGCTAACAGCGAGAACAACGTCAAGGCTCTCAAGCTGCTGCAGGATATGGTGAACAACGGTTCCATGTCCGCCAATGCCAGCTTCGCCGCGGCCGACGAGCTGCAGGCCTTTGCCAACCAGACCTGCGCCGTGTCCTTCTGCTGGAACTACTCCAATTACACCCAGTATGCTGAGCAGACCCAGTTCACTCCCTTTGCCATGGCCTTCCCCTCCGACGACGGCAAGCCCGAGCTGGAGATGGCCGGCCCCTATGGCTTCGGCGTGTTCAACAACAAGGATGAGGCCAAGATTGAGGCCGCCAAGAAGTTTGTGCAGTTTGTCTGCGACGACCAGACCACCGGCATCGAGGCGGTGAAGACCACTGGATTCTTCCCTGTCCACGCTGACTGGGGTGACGTCTATGCCGGCGACGCTGACGCCGAGACCCGCGCGCCCTTTGCCCTGATGAGCGACTACCTGGGCCGCTACTACAACCTGACCGGCGGCTGGACCGAGCAGCGCGGTTACTGGTGGCCCATGCTGGCTGAGATTATGACCACCGGCGCTGACGTGCAGGCTGCGGCCGACAACTTTGTGCAGCAGGCCAACGCAAACATTGGCTGAGAGCCCGATCAACGCATTTGAATTGCGCACACCTGTGCCCGCTCCCTGCTGAGAGGGGGCGGGCACAGCTTCTCTTTACCACACCGGTGAAAGGAAAGGCAAATACCACTTGAAAGAGAGGAGACACTCATGGCGCAAAATACCGTGACGGCCCAGGCCGGACGGAAGCCCAAAAAGCAAAAGCAGTCCCAATTCTCCGGCATGAGCCGCGCCCTGGTGCGGAGAGAGACCATCTCCGCCTATCTGTTCCTGCTGCCCAGCCTGATCTTTTTCGTGACCTTCGTGGTCGTGCCCATGTTCATCTGCCTGTTCTACAGCTTTACGAAGTATGGCTTGGGCGGTATCAAGGGGTTCGCAGGACTGGAGAACTATATCAAGCTCTTTCAGGACCCTATTTTTCACAAGGGCTTCCTGAATACACTGATTATCGTGGTGGTGGCGGTGCCCTGTGTCACCGCTTTCTCCCTGTGGGTGAGTTCCGCCATCTATAAGATGCACTCCATTCCCCGCTCCTTCTTCCGCTGTGTGTTCTACCTGCCGGTGGTCACCGGATCGGTGGCCATCACGGTAGTGTGGAAGTGGATTCTGAATCCCTACAACGGCATCCTTAACCAAGTGGCGGGCACGACCGGCTTTGACTGGTTGGGCACCCAGAGCACGGCCCTCTGGTTCATCATCCTGATCCTGTTTACCACCTCCATCGGCCAACCCATCGTGCTGTATGTGGCGGCACTGGGCAACGTAGACCAGTCCCTTATCGAGGCCGCCCAAGTGGACGGCGCCACCAAGCTTCAGGTCTTTTGGAAGATCAAGTGGCCCCAGATCATGCCTACCACCCTCTACGTGCTGGTTATCACGACCATCAACTCCTTCCAGTGCTTTGCGCTGATCCAGTTGCTGACCAAGGGCGGGCCGCTGAACTCCACCATGACCATCATGTATCAGGTCTACGATACCGCTTACCGGCTGAACGATCTGGGTTATGCCTGCGCGATCGGTGTTGTTCTGGCCATTATCATCGCCATTTTCTCCGCCATCCAGTTCAAAGTGGCGAAGACGGACTAAGGAAGGAGTGAGAAAATGAGTGCACATACGACCACAGTCAAAGTGAAAAAAACTGATCTGAGCGGCACTTCTACGGCTTATAAGGCCGTCGCCGTGGTAATTCTGATCCTGCTGGTGATCTTCTTCCTGTTCCCCCTGTACTGGATTGTCACCGGTTCATTCAAAGATGTCATCGAGATCAATTCCCGCGTACCCATCTGGTTTCCCCAGAACCCCACTGTGGACAACTATGCCCGCCTGTTTGAGAACCCTGCTTTTCTGTGGCTGTTTAATATTGTGTTCATCTCTGCCATGGCCATGCTCCTGACCTGTATTACTGCTGCTCTGGCCGGCTATGCCTTGGGTAAGAAGCGGTTCTACGGCCGGGCCATCCTGTTCACCATTATCATCTGCGCCATGGCTCTGCCCAAGCAGGTCATTGTTATCCCTCTGGCTCAGGAGATGAAGCTGTTGCACCTGAGTGACACCTTGTGGGCGGTCATCCTGCCCACCGTGGGCTGGCCCTTCGGTGTCTTCCTGATGAAGCAGTTCTCTGAGACGATCCCTAATGAAATTCTGGAGGCTGCCCGGGTGGACGGCGCCGGGGAGCTGAAGACCTTCTTCAGCGTGGTGTTCCCCATGATCAAGCCCGGCATCGGCGCTCTGGCCATTTTTACCTTTGTCAATACCTGGAATGACTATTTCCTTCAGTTGGTTATGCTGACCAGTAAGGAGAAGTGGACCCTGCCCCTGGCGATTGCCAACCTACAGGGCGAGATGTCCTCCGACTTCGGCCTCATCATGGCCGGTGCTGCCCTGGCGGCCATCCCCATCATCGTGGTGTTCATCGCGTTCCAGAAGTACTTTACCCAGGGAATAGCCATGGGAGCAGTCAAGGGCTGACGCGCCGCTCGTGCTGCCCCTCCGCTGGCACAGCCAGCGGAGCCTGCGCTACAAATGTGCCGCCAAAAGAACGGAGCCTCTATAAAATGAGATTCTGATTGAGAAGAGAGAAGGATACTATCATGAGCGATTTGAAGAAATACCACGGTGTTATCCCCGCGTTTTACGCCTGCTATGACGAGGAAGGGAATATCTCACCGGAGCGGGTGCGGGGCCTGACCCGCCACCTGATTGGCAAGGGCGTAAACGGCCTGTATGTGGGCGGTTCCTCCGGCGAGTGCATCTATCAGGGCGTGGAGGAGCGCAAGGTGGTGCTGGAGAACGTGATGGCCGAGGCCAAGGGCAAGGTGGTTGTCATCGCCCACGTGGCGTGCAACAACACCGCCGACAGCCAGGTGCTGGCCGCCCACGCGGAGAGCCTGGGGGTGGACGCCATTGCCTCCATTCCTCCCATCTACTTCCACCTGCCCGAGTACGGCATCGCCCAGTACTGGAATGATATCTCCGCCGCCGCCCCCAACACCGACTTTGTCATCTACAACATCCCCCAACTGGCGGGGGTGGCCCTGACCACCTCTCTGCTGCGGGAGATGAAGAAAAACCCCCGTGTGATCGGCGTGAAGAACTCCTCCATGCCAACCCAGGATATCCAGATGTGGCATGACGAGGATCTGCTCGTTTTTAACGGGCCCGATGAGCAGTTCATCTCCGGTCTGGCCATGGGCGCCTGCGCCGGCATCGGAGGTACCTATGCCGTTATGCCCGAGCTCTTCCTGAAGGTGTATGAGCACTTCCAGAAGGGTGAGATGGAGGCGGCCCGCCAGATCCAGAATGAGATTGACCACATCATCTACAAGATGTGCTCCGCCCACGGCAACCTGTACGCCGTACAGAAAGCAATTTTGGCCAAGGACGGCGTGCCCTGCGGCTCGGTCCGCAAGCCCATGCCCGCCCTGATCGACAGCGATGCGGCTGTAGTGGACGAGGCCCACGCTATGATCGCCGCCGCCGTGGCTAAGTTCTGCTGATCCATTGGAACGCCCCAGGGGCGGGCGTAGGCTGCGCCCGTCCCACTCTGTAAAGATAGGAGATGGTTGCAATGCGCATTTATCAAGCCGAAAACTACAAGGCCATGAGCCGCCGGGCGGCCAACATTATCTCTGCGCAGGTGATCTACAAGCCCAACTGCGTGCTGGGTCTGGCCACCGGCGGTACCCCCGTAGGGCTCTATCAGCAACTTGTGGAGTGGTATAAGAAGGGCGACTTGTCCTTCGCGGAGACCCGCTCCGTCAACCTGGACGAGTACCTCGGGCTGTCCCCCCACCATGAGCAGAGCTACCGCTATTTCATGCAGGACAATCTCTTCGACCATATTGACATCCATCCGGAGAACACCCACGTGCTCAACGGCCTGGCCAAGGACCCCAATGCCGAGTGTGCGGCCTATAATAAACTCATTGCGGAGCTGGGCGGCATTGACCTCCAGTTGCTGGGCATGGGCCATAACGGCCACATCGCCTTCAACGAGCCCGGCGACGACTTCGGCCTGGAGACCCACGCGGTGGATCTGACCGAGAGTACCATTGAGGCCAACAAGCGTTTCTTTGAGAGCCGTGATGAGGTGCCCCGCCACGCCCTGAGCATGGGTATCAAGAACATCATGAACGCCCGCCGCATCCTGATGGTGGTCAGCGGCGAGGAAAAGGCGGACATTGTCTGCAAGGCGTTTACGGGCCCCGTGACCAAGGAGGTTCCCGCCTCTGTGCTCCAGCTCCATCCTGACGTAACTCTGGTGGGCGACAAGGCCGCCCTTCACAAGCTGGTGGAAGCAGGTGTGACCGTATGCGGATAACCGGCGCTCAAGTGTTCGACCTGCAGGAGGGCTTTGTCCAGCGGGACATCTGCTTTGACGGCCGCCTGCTCTCTGGCTCCAGCGCGGACGGGAAGACCTATGACGCCTCCGGCTGCTATGTGATCCCCGGTCTCACCGACGTCCACTTCCACGGCTGCATGGGCCGGGACTTCTCCGACGCCGAACCAGAGGGCCTGGAGATTATGGCACAATATGAGCTCTCCCGGGGGGTCACCCAGATCTGCCCTGCCGGTATGACCCTGACGGAGGAGCAGCTCACCAAGATCTGTCAGGTGGCCGCCGCCCATCGGGCCGCCGATAAGCCCGGCGCCGCCCTCTGCGGCATCAATCTGGAGGGACCCTTCCTCTCCATGGCCAAAAAGGGCGCACAGAACGGCGCGTGGCTCCACGCCCCCGACGTGGCTATGTTCCGCCGCCTGATGGCCGCCTCCCAGGGACTGGTCAAGCTCGTTTCCATTGCCCCGGAGGAGCCGGGTGCCATGGAGTTTATTGAGGCGGTGGAGGGAGAAGTCACCGTGTCCATCGCCCATACCACGGCGGACTATGACACCTCTATGGAGGCTTTCCGTCTGGGGGCCCGGCAGGTGACCCATCTGTTCAACGCCATGCCGGCCTTCAGCCACCGGGCCCCCGGTGTGGTGGGAGCCGCCCTGGACACCCCCCTGTGCAATGTGGAGCTCATCTGTGACGGCGTGCACATCCACCCCTCGGTGGTGCGGGCTGTGTTCAAGATGTTCGGCTCCAAGCGGGTCATCCTGATTTCCGATACCATGCGGGCCGCCGGCATGCCTGACGGCGACTATACCCTGGGCGGTCAGGCCGTTCAGGTCAAGGGCAACCGGGCTACCCTGAGCGACGGCACCTTGGCAGGCTCCGTCACCGACCTGATGAAGTGCATGAAGACCGCTGTATCCTTCGGCATCCCCCTGGCGGATGCCGTGCGGGCCGCCGCCGTCAACCCGGCTATGGCCATCGGTATCTTCAGCCGGGTGGGCAGTCTGGAGCCCGGCAAGCGGGCCAATGTGGTGGTTCTGGATCAAAATCTCGACGTCAAGGACGTCTTCTTCCGCGGCGAGCTGGTCAGCCGGTAAACGTGTGCCCCAAAATTCAAGCCTTCCGACCCTACTCCATTTTCATAGGGCGGAGGAGCGGTCAAAAAGGAGGAACGCCCGCCGGGCCGGCGGTGCGGCAGTGTGGAGACCTGCCGTAACGTCCGCAGAGTGACGCTCTCTGCGGGCAAGAGGGTATTTGCGGAGGCATTGCCCTTACGGCCCTGAACATGGCAACTGTATCCCTGAAGAATGTGAAGAAGATCTATGACAACAAGGTGACCGCGGTTCACGACTTCAACCTGGAGATTGCGGACAAGGAGTTCATCGTCCTGGTCGGCCCCTCCGGCTGCGGCAAGTCCACCACGCTGCGGATGATCGCCGGCCTGGAGGATATCTCCGAGGGCGATCTGGTCATCGGCGGCAAGCGGATGAACGACGTGGAGCCGAAGGACCGGGACATCGCCATGGTCTTCCAGAGCTACGCCCTGTACCCCCACATGACCGTATATGAGAACATGGCCTTCGCCCTGAAGCTGCGCAAGGTGCCCAAGGAGGAGATCGACAAGAAGGTGCGGGAGGCGGCCGAGATTCTGGACATCACCCAGTACCTGGACCGCAAGCCCAAGGCCCTGTCCGGCGGCCAGCGCCAGCGCGTGGCCATCGGCCGCGCCATCGTCCGTGATCCCCAGGTGTTCCTGATGGACGAGCCGCTGTCCAACCTGGACGCCAAGCTGCGCAACCAGATGCGCGCGGAGATCATCAAGCTGCGCCAGCGCATCAACACCACCTTCATCTACGTCACCCACGACCAGACCGAGGCCATGACCCTGGGCGACCGCATCGTCATCATGAAGGACGGCTTCATCCAGCAGATCGGCACCCCCCAGGAGGTGTTCGACCAGCCCGCCAACCTGTTCGTGGCCGGCTTCATCGGCTCGCCCCAGATGAACTTCTTCGACGGTGAGCTGGAGAAGAAGGACGGCAAGTACCAGCTCAAGGTGGGCGAGGCCACCGTGGTGCTGGGCGGCAAGGCCCAGGAGCTGCTGACCGGGAAGGGCGTGGGCGAGCGCAAGGTGACTGTGGGCATCCGTCCCGAGCACATCGCCTTTGCCGCTGCCCCTGGCAGCGATACCGTGTCCAGCAAGGTGGACGTGTCCGAGATGATGGGCAGCGAGGTGTACCTGCACGTCAACGCCGTGGGGCGCGACGTGGTGCTGCGCATCCCCACCACCGACCTGCCCGCCGAGCACCGGGCCGGCATCCCCTACGGCACGGAGATCAACTTTGCCTTCCGCCCCGACCTCATCCACCTCTTTGACCCTGAGACCGAGAAGAACCTGATGTACTAAGGGCATTGCTCTCCGCCGATTTGTAGAACCGCCCGGACAAGCCGCACCCAGAGGAGGTGAGCGATGGAACTCTGAAGCAGACCGTTTTACCGAAAGAAAAAGGGAGGATTGCGCATTGAAAAAGATTTTTCGAGTCTGTATAGCATTGCTTCTATGTTTTTCTTTGGTTACCCCGGCATTCGCCCTGGACGGAATATGGCACAATCCCTATGGCATTGATGATCTCTATGACCATGAACCCACCGAGATATACCCTCTGACTCCCATCGCCGGTGAAATGATTTATATCAAGAGCACAACATGGCCTATCGAACCGGGGCAGTCTGTATGGCTTACCTATACCAAAAACGGAGAGCCACAGCAGGATGTCGGCGCGGAATGGAAGTACAACGATGGGAATAACAGCTATTGGGAAGCTGCCATCGGCCCCTTTGCACAGGGCGATGTTATAGAGTACACCGTTTATGCAGACAAAGACGGGCAGAACACGCAGTCTATCGGCCCCTTCTCTTTCCACGTAGTGGAATGGGAAAGCGCGCAGTCTGTAGAACTCGGTTCGCAGGAAGAGGGTCTCGTTGTTCTGAATGTAACGTCTGACCAAGGAGATTCCACGCCTAAGCTGGGACTCAGCTTCCCATCTGCTGATGTCCTGCGCTTCCAGTTTTCCCCGCTGGGAGATGTGGCCTTCGAGGCAGGGGCTGCTGACTACAGTATTGAAGAGGACAGCAATAGCATCATTATTTCCACCAGCGCACTTGAAGTGACGGTTACAAAGTCGCCCTACGGCGTGGAAGTGCGGGATTTGGATACCGGCAAACTTCTGACGCAGAACGGAGGCACTGGCAGCGAGCTATCCTGGCTGACGGATGGCGCCGGCCTCGTGAAAAATTTCCGTGGCAGGTATGAATCGCCTTCCAGTGAAAAGTTTTACGGATTTGGGGAGCGTTATAACGGAATTGAAAAGCGTGGAGAAACGGTGGATATTTACGTTTATAACCAGTACCAGAATCAGGGCGAAAGAAGCTATCTGGCCGTACCGTTTTTCTATTCCAGCAAGGGATACGGCTTGTATCTTGATTCCACCTATTACGCTCAGTTCGATATGGCAGACAGCGATCCGAACCAGTATACCTTTACCGTGAATACCTCTGGTGATGATCCTGTGCTGGATTATTATATTATCAGCGGAACGCCGGAAGAGGTGATTGGCGGCTATTCCGAGCTTAGTGGGAAGCCCCAGGATATGCCCAAATGGGCATTTGGGCTTTGGATGTCCGCCAATGAGTGGGATAGACAGTCCGAGGTGCTTTCGGCCGTAGAAAACGCAGAGGCCTATGACATTCCGGCCTCTGTAGTGGTCTTGGAACAGTGGAGCGACGAAAACACCTTCTATATCTTCAATGACAGCACCTATACGGCAAGGCCGGGCGGAGAGGCGTTTTCCGGCAGTGACTTTACCTACAGCGAGAAATGGCCTGATCCCGCCTCTATGGTGGATACCATCCATGACAATGGGATGAAGGTGCTGCTGTGGCAGATTCCTGTGCTCAAATACACCGATTATGCCTGGGAGCAGAAGGACAATGACGAGGCATACATGATTGAGCAAGGCTACGCCGTCGGAGACGGCGAGGGAGGCCAATACCGTATCCCATCCTCCGGGTGGTTCGGCAATAGCCTGCTTTTGGACTTCACCAATCCGGACGCGGTGGACTGGTGGATGTCTAAGCGTGCTTACCTGTTCGATGATATTGGAATTGATGGCTTCAAGACCGATGGCGGTGAAATGGTCTGGGGCCGCAATACCTCCTTCTACGACGGAAGCGATGGCCTGGAAATGCGCAATGAGTATCCGAATGCCTATATCGAAGCGTATTACGACTTTACAGAGGAAAACACCGGTACCGGTATGACCTTCAGCCGCGCCGGCACCGCAGGCGTCCAGTCCACCGGCGTATTCTGGGCTGGCGATCAGTCTTCCACCTTTGATGCGCTTCAAGATTCGATCAGCGCCGGTTTAAGTGCTGGTATCTCTGGCATCCCATTCTGGGGATGGGATCTGGCTGGATTCACCGGCGATTTCCCAACCGCAGAGCTGTACAAGCGCAGCACCCAGGCAGCGGCGTTTGCGCCTATCATGCAGTTCCATAGCGAGAAGGCAAATCCCAGCCCCAGCGAGGAACGCAGTCCCTGGAATGTGCAGGAGCGCACCGGAGATGATACCATCATCCCCACGTTCCGGTATTATGTGAATACCAGAATGAACATTCTGCCCTATATTTATAGTGAGGCACAGCAGTGCACAGAGGATGGCACCCCGCTGATGCGTGCCATGATGATCGACTTCCCGGAGGATCCGGAAGCCTACGACTTAGAAGAGCAGTATATGTTTGGCCGGTCGCTTCTTGTGGCACCTGTCCTCGAAGAGGGGCAGACCGTAAAGGAAATCTATCTGCCCGAGGGCGAGTGGATTGATTTCTTCCACAACGCTCTTACCGCCGGAGGCGGCACAAAGAATTATTACTGCGATGTGGATTCCATCCCTGTCTACGTTCGCAATGGGAGCATTATTCCCCTGAATCTCAATGAAGATTATGAATTGGGTGGCTCCATCGGTAACGATGTGGACAACTACACGAATCTGACCTTCCGGGTATACCCGAAGGGTGATAGCAGCTATACGCTTGTCCACAGCGACCGGTCTACGATGACCGTAAACGCAAGCGAGGACTTTGAGAACGGCCTGGTATCCGTCTCTATCCCCGCTGCCGCTATTCCAGTCACCACGCAGGTGTTCGGCACGGAGCCGACTGGTGTCACGGTCAACGGGCAGGCCATCCAGCGCGCTGCTACCT
>OLRM01000883.1_pt1 | contig 14123 bp, 7 predicted proteins | sample 1643211 | NCBI WGS metagenome assembly OLRM01 (sample SAMEA3136690, study PRJEB25190) | human gut metagenome | biome: human gut; feature: human-associated habitat; material: faeces | place: Austria | collected 2013
TCCTGCCGTTTGTCTGGCGTCGCCTGGTCATTCCTGCCAGCGGCGCAGTTGCCGCTCTGGTGGTGGCGTTGCTGATTAGTGGCGGAATCCTCACCTGGGCGGGATTTAACGATCCGCAGGAAATCAACGGCACCTTAAGCGCCGATGCCACACCTGCCGAAGCCATCTCACCGGTTGCCGATCAGGACTGGCCTGCGTATGGTCGCAATCAGGAAGGTCAACGCTTTTCGCCGCTGAAACAGATTAACGCCGATAACGTCCATAACCTGAAAGAAGCCTGGGTGTTCCGTACTGGAGATGTGAAGCAGCCGAACGATCCGGGCGAAATCACCAATGAAGTGACGCCGATTAAAGTGGGCGACACCCTTTACCTGTGTACCGCTCACCAGCGCCTGTTTGCGCTCGATGCCGCCAGCGGCAAAGAGAAATGGCATTACGATCCTGAACTGAAAACCAACGAGTCTTTCCAGCACGTAACCTGCCGTGGCGTCTCTTATCATGAAGCCAAAGCAGAAACGGCCTCGCCAGAAGTGATGGCGGATTGCCCGCGTCGTATCATTCTTCCGGTCAATGATGGTCGCCTGATTGCGATTAACGCTGAAAACGGCAAGCTGTGCGAAACCTTCGCTAATAAAGGCGTGCTCAATCTGCAAAGCAATATGCCAGACACCAAACCGGGTCTGTATGAGCCGACTTCGCCGCCGATTATCACCGATAAAACCATCGTGATGGCCGGTTCAGTCACCGACAACTTCTCAACCCGCGAAACGTCTGGCGTGATCCGTGGTTTTGATGTTAACACCGGGGAGCTGCTGTGGGCTTTTGATCCGGGCGCGAAAGATCCGAATGCGATCCCGTCTGACGAACACACCTTTACCTTTAACTCACCAAACTCGTGGGCACCAGCGGCCTATGACGCGAAGCTGGATCTGGTCTATCTGCCGATGGGCGTGACCACGCCAGATATCTGGGGCGGTAATCGCACACCGGAACAGGAACGTTATGCCAGCTCGATTCTGGCGCTGAATGCCACTACCGGGAAACTGGCGTGGAGCTACCAGACCGTTCACCACGACCTGTGGGATATGGATCTTCCGGCACAGCCGACGCTGGCGGACATCACCGTTAATGGTCAGAAAGTGCCGGTCATTTATGCTCCGGCGAAAACCGGCAACATTTTTGTGCTCGATCGTCGCAATGGTGAACTGGTGGTTCCTGCCCCGGAAAAACCGGTTCCCCAAGGTGCTGCTAAAGGCGACTACGTGACCCCTACTCAACCCTTCTCGGAACTGAGCTTCCGTCCGACGAAAGATTTGAGCGGTGCGGATATGTGGGGAGCCACCATGTTTGACCAGTTGGTGTGCCGCGTGATGTTCCACCAGATGCGCTATGAAGGCATTTTCACGCCGCCATCTGAACAGGGTACGCTGGTCTTCCCGGGTAACCTGGGGATGTTCGAATGGGGCGGGATTTCCGTTGATCCGAATCGTGAAGTGGCGATTGCCAACCCAATGGCACTGCCGTTTGTTTCGAAACTGATCCCACGCGGTCCTGGTAACCCGATGGAACAGCCGAAAGATGCCAAAGGCACGGGTACGGAATCCGGCATCCAGCCGCAGTACGGTGTACCGTATGGCGTCACGCTCAACCCGTTCCTCTCACCGTTTGGTCTGCCATGTAAACAGCCAGCATGGGGCTATATCTCGGCATTGGATCTGAAAACCAATGAAGTGGTGTGGAAGAAACGTATTGGTACGCCGCAGGACAGTATGCCATTCCCGATGCCTGTACCGGTGCCGTTCAATATGGGTATGCCGATGCTTGGCGGGCCAATCTCCACGGCGGGTAACGTGCTGTTTATCGCCGCTACGGCAGATAACTACCTGCGCGCTTACAACATGAGCAACGGTGAAAAACTGTGGCAGGGTCGTTTACCAGCGGGTGGTCAGGCTACGCCAATGACCTATGAAGTGAATGGCAAGCAGTATGTGGTGATCTCCGCAGGCGGTCACGGTTCATTTGGTACGAAGATGGGCGACTATATTGTGGCTTATGCGCTGCCGGATGATGTGAAGTAAGGCTTGCTCAGATTGCTGACAACGTGCGATTTGTTCATGCCGGATGCGGCGTGAACGCCTTATCCGGCCTACAAAACATTTGCAAATTCAATACATTGCGCGTAGGCCTGATAAGCGTAGCGCATCAGGCAGTTTTGCGTTTGTCATCAGTTTCATGCCCGGAGAGATCCGGGCATATTTCCGAATACGGTCTTTTTATACCGTAAACCCTAACATCATCCCCGTATCTTCATGCTCCAGCTGATGGCAGTGCGCCATATAAGCATGTTCTTTCGGTGCATCGTGATTAAACTTCACCAGCACTTCGCTGACATTACCTTCTACCTTAACGGTATCTTTCCAGCCTGCGCGATGCGTCGCTGGCGGTTTGCCATTTTCTGACAAGATACGGAACTGCGTACCGTGGATATGGAACGGATGCAGCATCATGTCGCCCACGCCAGAGATAACCCAACGTTCGTACTGCCCTTTCGCCGCCGCAAACATCGGCTTATTCATATCAAACGCCTGACCGTTGATTTTGTTGGCATGGTGGAAATCGAACTTCCCGCTGTGGTTCATATGATTCATATTGCCGTGCCCCATATGGCCCATCATCTGGCTGTGATCCATCCCGGCCATCGCCTGATCGCCATATTTCTCCATCAGCATCTGCATCCCCATCATATCGAGCATTGGGTCCATAGAAAGTTGCAGCTTGCGTACCGTCAGCCCTTCCAGCGAAGGTAACGCAGGCAGGCTACTTAATGTGTCTGGCAAAGCACCAGAGGCACTAATGGCAATCGGCTGAATCCGCATTACCGGATGCGGCTTGTCAAACGGCGCAATCGCCATCCCCATCTGGCTGACCGGCAGCGTCACCAGGTCAAAGGGTTTGTTGTCGTTAACCTCCACCAGCACTTCAAAACGCTCGCCCATCAGCACTGGCAGCTCGTTCACCTTCACCGGTTCAGGTAGCAGACCGCCGTCGCTGGCAATCACATAAAGCGGGCGATTGTCGCTGGTGGCGAAATTGAGCGAGCGGGCATTACAGCCATTGAGCAAACGCAGGCGCAGCCAGCCACGCGGGGCAGCGTGTTGCGGGTAGATTGCACCGTTGGTCAGCAACGTATCGCCAAACCAACCCACAGCGGCGGTCATCACATCCAGTTGATAATCAATCTGCCCGTCAGCGTTAAATTTTTTATCCTGAACAATCACCGGGACATCATCAATACCCCACTGTTTTGGCAGCATTAATTTCAGGATCTCGTCATCTTCAATCACCACCAAACCAGCCAGCCCCATCGCCACCTGACGTCCGGTCTTGCCATGTTGATGTGGATGGAACCAGCAGGTAGCGGCAGGTTGATCAACGTTCAACGTCACCGAGCGCTTGCCACCTGGCGGAATAATTCCCTGCGGGCCGCCGTCCACTTCACCCGGTACTTCCAGCCCGTGCCAGTGCAACGTCGTCTCTTCCGTCAGTTGGTTGTAGATATCAACCGTTACCGCTTTGCCACGCTGTAATTTCACCGCCGGCCCCAGCAGATTGCCGTTATAGCCCCAGGTAGTTGCGGTTTTCCCGCCAAAGGTGGACTGACCTGCGCCAATAGTTAACTGAATGCGATTACGGGCATCGGTCGTGAGCAAATCAGGGATTGGTAACGTTGGGCGTTCCGCCGCAAATACTGCGCGGCTCCACAGCGGCAAGGCTGAAGCCACACCCAGCGCGACGGAATATTTCAAGAAATCACGACGTTGCATAGTTATTTCCTTATTCTTAAGCAGGCGAAACAAAATCAAACGTTGAGCATAGTCCTTCCCCTTACGGGAAGGTCAAGTCGCAGACACAATTTAATCGACAATAATGGTCGTCGCCTCGCTCGCAGTGTGCTAACGTTTATCTTCTTTAAGCCCCTGGTAGAAGCAATGAAGACGTTTTTCAGAACAGTGTTATTCGGCAGCCTGATGGCCGTTTGCGCAAACAGTTACGCGCTCAGCGAGTCTGAAGCCGAAGATATGGCCGATTTAACGGCAGTTTTTGTTTTTCTGAAGAACGATTGTGGTTACCAGAACTTACCTAACGGGCAAATTCGTCGCGCGCTGGTCTTTTTCGCCCAGCAAAACCAGTGGGATCTCAGTAATTACGACACCTTCGACATGAAAGCCCTCGGTGAAGACAGCTACCGCGATCTCAGCGGCATTGGCATTCCCGTCGCTAAAAAGTGCAAAGCCCTGGCTCGCGATTCCTTAAGCCTGCTTGCCTACGTCAAATAATCCCTGATACCTTTTTGTAGAAATATTGACCGTGCATCCGCGGTCAATGTTAGCTATTATGTTGCGCCATTTTTTTACGGGTGTTAACAAAGGAGGTATCAACCCATGGCCGAAAAAAAACAGTGGCATGAAACGCTACACGACCAGTTTGGGCAGTACTTTGCGGTAGATAACGTTCTGTATCATGAAAAGACCGATCACCAGGATCTGATCATTTTTGAGAACGCCGCATTTGGTCGCGTAATGGCGCTGGATGGTGTAGTACAAACCACCGAGCGTGACGAGTTTATCTATCATGAGATGATGACCCATGTTCCGCTACTGGCCCACGGTCACGCGAAACATGTGCTGATTATCGGCGGCGGCGACGGTGCCATGCTGCGTGAAGTAACCCGACATAAAAACGTTGAGTCAATCACGATGGTGGAAATCGATGCGGGTGTCGTGTCGTTCTGCCGTCAGTATCTTCCCAACCATAACGCCGGTAGTTACGACGATCCGCGCTTTAAACTGGTGATCGACGATGGTGTCAATTTCGTTAATCAAACCAACCAGACCTTTGATGTCATTATCTCCGACTGCACCGATCCTATCGGTCCCGGCGAAAGTCTGTTTACTTCTGCATTTTATGAAGGCTGCAAACGTTGCCTGAATCCTGGCGGTATCTTCGTCGCACAAAACGGCGTCTGCTTTTTACAGCAGGAAGAGGCCATCGACAGTCATCGCAAACTCAGCCATTACTTCAGCGATGTTGGCTTTTATCAGGCGGCGATCCCGACCTATTACGGCGGCATCATGACCTTTGCATGGGCGACAGATAACGACGCCTTACGCCATCTCTCAACCGAAATTATTCAGGCGCGTTTTCTCGCTTCTGGCCTGAAATGCCGTTATTACAATCCGGCAGTCCATACGGCAGCTTTTGCCTTACCTCAGTATCTGCAAGACGCACTGGCTTTACAGCCGTCCTAAGGAGAAGATAAGAAATTGAAAAAACTGAAACTGCATGGCTTTAATAATCTGACCAAAAGTCTGAGTTTTTGTATTTACGATATCTGCTACGCCAAAACTGCCGAAGAACGCGACGGTTATATTGCTTATATCGATGAACTCTATAATGCCAACCGTCTGACCGAAATCCTGTCAGAAACCTGTTCCATTATCGGGGCCAATATTCTTAACATCGCCCGCCAGGATTACGAGCCACAAGGTGCCAGCGTCACTATTCTGGTGAGTGAAGAACCGGTTGACCCGAAACTCATCGACAAAACAGAACACCCCGGCCCACTGCCAGAAACGGTCGTTGCCCATCTCGATAAAAGTCATATTTGCGTACATACCTACCCGGAAAGTCATCCTGAAGGCGGTTTATGTACCTTCCGCGCCGATATTGAAGTCTCTACCTGCGGCGTGATTTCTCCGCTGAAGGCGCTGAATTACCTGATCCACCAGCTTGAGTCCGATATTGTGACTATTGATTATCGCGTGCGCGGTTTTACCCGCGACATTAACGGTATGAAGCACTTTATCGACCATGAGATTAATTCGATTCAGAACTTTATGTCCGAAGATATGAAGGCGCTGTATGACATGGTGGATGTAAACGTCTATCAGGAGAATATCTTCCATACCAAGATGTTGCTTAAAGAGTTCGACCTTAAGCACTACATGTTCCACACCAAACCGGAAGATTTAACCGACAGCGAGCGCCAGGAAATTACCACTGCGCTGTGGAAAGAAATGCGCGAGATTTATTACGGGCGCAATATGCCCGCTGTTTAACGTCTCAGGCGGAGCACGGAGGCTCCGCCTGATTTACTTACTTCTGCTGCACGAAATTACGGTAAGCCGCCACCACCTGAAGAAAATCCTCAACGCCGCACAGCGACAAGCTCTCTTCATCGTAGTAGTTCATCCCCTCTTCCATTTCATCGCCAGCGAATTCCAGTTGATTGGCGCGAACCATCACCTCTTCACCATCCATCCATAGCGTGTATTCATGCCCTGCCCGTTGCCAGGAACGTTCGCTACCTTTCAATGCGTGCGCCGCTTGTTCTACTTCATCAAGCAAGGCCAGGTTTTCTTTCACCTCTTCATTAAACCAGTGCCCGACCACTTCATGCCCCATGGACATGCGCACCTTTACCACTCCGGTAATATCGCGCAGAAATTCGTAATCCATAGTGTGTTCCTCTGCTCCTGGCAATGCGCCGAAATCGCATTGCGCCATTGATGTAATTATCGCAGCCTTACCGGAGAAAAACAGCGGAACGGCGATGGTTTAGAAATAAAAAATGCCCGGGAATCTCATTCACCGGGCATTGTGTCGTTTATGCGCAGCGCGTGCGCTTACTTATTAAACCGCAGTCTGGAAAATCACCCCGTCCGCTTTTTCGGTGTACTGAGAAAGCTGGTCGAAGTTCAGATAACGGTAAGTATCAACGGCTGTTTTATCTACCTGCGCCACGTAGGTCTGGTACTCTTCCGGCGTCGGCAGTTTGCCAATCAGCGCCGCAACAGCAGCCAGTTCCGCAGAAGCCAGGAAGACATTCGCGCCAGTACCCAAACGGTTCGGGAAGTTACGGGTAGAGGTGGAAACCACCGTCGCACCGTCTGCTACACGCGCCTGGTTACCCATACACAGGGAACAGCCAGGGATCTCGATACGAGCACCACTCTTACCGAAGACGCTGTAGTAGCCTTCTTCGGTCAGCTGCGCAGCGTCCATACGCGTTGGCGGTGCCACCCACAGGCGGGTCGGCAACTGACCTTTGTGCGCATCCAGCAGTTTACCAGCGGCACGGAAGTGACCGATGTTAGTCATGCAAGAACCGATAAATACTTCGTCAATCTTCTCGCCCTGTACCGCAGACAGCGGACGTGCGTCGTCCGGGTCATTCGGTGCACAGAGGATTGGCTCTTTGATATCCGCCAGATCGATGTCGATCACTGCCGCGTATTCCGCATCTGCATCGGCTTCCAGCAGCTCAGGATTCGCCAGCCATTTTTCCATGCCCTGAATACGACGCTCCAGGGTACGACGATCGCCGTAACCTTCCGCGATCATCCACTTCAGCAGGACGATGTTAGAGTTCAGGTATTCAATGATCGGTTCTTTGTTCAGCTTGATGGTACAACCGGCAGCAGAACGCTCGGCAGACGCATCGGTCAGCTCAAATGCCTGCTCAACTTTCAGATCCGGCAGACCTTCAATTTCCAGAATGCGGCCAGAGAAGATGTTTTTCTTACCTTTCTTCTCAACGGTCAGCAGACCTTGTTTGATTGCATACAGCGGAATGGCATGTACCAGATCGCGCAGGGTGATACCCGGCTGCATTTTGCCTTTGAAGCGTACCAGAACGGATTCCGGCATATCCAGCGGCATTACGCCTGTTGCGGCTGCAAATGCCACCAGACCAGAACCCGCCGGGAAAGAGATACCGATCGGGAAACGGGTATGGGAGTCACCACCGGTACCGACGGTATCCGGCAGCAGCATACGGTTCAGCCAGGAGTGGATTACGCCGTCACCCGGACGCAGCGACACACCGCCACGGTTCATAATGAAGTCCGGCAGCGTGTGGTGCGTGTTCACGTCAACTGGCTTCGGATACGCCGCGGTGTGGCAGAAAGACTGCATCACCAGGTCAGCCGAGAAGCCCAGGCACGCCAGGTCTTTCAGTTCATCACGGGTCATCGGGCCGGTGGTATCCTGAGAACCAACAGAAGTCATTTTCGGTTCACAGTACGCGCCCGGACGAATGCCTTTCACGCCACAGGCACGGCCTACCATTTTCTGCGCCAGCGAGAAGCCGCGATCGCTCTCAGCGACATCTTTCGCCTGACGGAACACATCGCTGTGCGGCAGGCCAAGTGCTTCACGCGCTTTGGTGGTCAGGCCACGCCCGATAATCAGCGGAATACGGCCGCCAGCACGCACTTCATCAATCAGCACGTCGGTTTTCAGTTCGAAGGTTGCCAGCAGTTCGCCGGTTTCGTGGTTACGCACTTCACCTTTGTACGGGTAAACGTCAATTACGTCGCCCATGTTCAGGTTAGAGACGTCGACTTCGATTGGCAGTGCACCCGCGTCTTCCATCGTGTTAAAAAAGATTGGTGCAATTTTACCGCCGAGGCACAAACCACCGCCGCGTTTGTTCGGCACATGTGGAATATCATCGCCCATAAACCACAGAACGGAGTTCGTGGCGGATTTACGCGATGAACCCGTACCCACAACGTCACCGACGTACGCCAGCGGGAAACCTTTCTGTTGCAGAGCTTCAATCTGTTTGATCGGGCCAACAACACCAGGCTGATCTGGCTCAATACCTTCACGGGCGTTTTTCAGCATCGCCAGCGCGTGCAGTGGGATATCCGGGCGTGACCACGCATCTGGTGCCGGAGAGAGGTCATCGGTGTTGGTTTCGCCAGTGACTTTGAAGACGGTAACGGTCAGTTTTTCAGCCAGCGCCGGGCGATTCAGGAACCATTCGGCATCCGCCCAGGACTGCATTACCTGCTTCGCATATTCGTTGCCTGCTTTGGCTTTCTCTTCTACGTCATAGAAGTTATCGAACATCAGCAGCGTGTGAGAAAGTGCTTTGGCAGCGATCGGTGCCAGTTTGGCATCATCCAGCGCATCGATCAGCGGATGAATGTTGTAACCACCCTGCATAGTGCCCAGCAGTTCAATGGCTTTTTCCGGAGTCAGCAGCGGGGATTTAGCTTCGCCTTTGGCGACAGCAGCCAGGAAGCCTGCTTTGACATAGGCGGCTTCATCGACGCCAGGGGGAACACGGTTGGTTAACAGATCTAACAGGAATTCTTCTTCGCCCGCGGGCGGGTTTTTCAGCAGCTCTACAAGTGCGGCCATTTGGTTTGCATCCAGGGGTTTGGGCGCAATCCCCTCAGCGGCACGCTCAGCTACGTGCTTACGGTATTCTTCTAGCACGACGGTTCTCCTCGCTCTCATTGTCATAGTGCGGCAGGCGATTCTCTTCACGCTCCTGTGAGACAGCAGTTTGTAGGGTAAATGCCCAGTACCGCAACGGGCAGAATAGCAGGATTTTGACGATGTGTTAATCTGTTTACAAAAAAGCAACATAAAAAAGTGGCTGAATCGTTAAGGATAGTCTAGAGAATGTTTCCCTCCGTAAAAACTTCGTTAATTCGCATGGTGATAATCACCTTTCTCAACGAATCCCAAGATTAGTCAAAATTTAAACTACGGCCTCTTTATACTCGGATTCACAGCACCTGCGGGTGGCAGTTCGCCGACCATTGCGATTTCCTTGAGATCCGAATTATGAAAATGACTTTGCCGTTTAAACCCCATGTGCTGGCGCTAATTTGCAGTGCCGGGCTTTGTGCCGCCTCTACCGGGCTATATATAAAAAGCCGCACAGTGGAAGCGCCTGTGGAAGCGCAATCGACACAACAGACTGCGCCTGACATCTCCGCAGTTACGCTTCCTGCAACGGTTTCCGCGCCTCCTGTAACACCTGCCGTCGTCAAATCCGCATTCAGTACTGCTCAAATAGATCAATGGGTTGCACCTATCGCGCTATACCCCGACTCTCTGCTTTCACAAGTGTTAATGGCATCAACCTATCCGGCAAACGTTGCTCAAGCAGTGCAATGGTCACACGATAATCCACTTAAACAAGGCGATGCTGCTATTCAGGCGGTATCTGGCCAGTCCTGGGACGCCAGCGTCAAATCACTGGTGGCCTTTCCACAGTTGATGGCATTGATGGGCGAAAACCCGCAATGGGTGCAAAACCTGGGCGATGCTTTTCTGGCGCAGCCGCAGGACGTGATGGACTCGGTACAGCGATTGCGGCAACTGGCGCAACAAACCGGCTCGCTGAAGTCATCAACTGAACAAAAGATCATCACGACAACGAAAAAAGTCGTACCGGTAAATCAGCCCGCCAACGCCCCTGCCACACAATCAAATACCGTTTCTACGTCCAGCCCCGTCGTCGCAGAACCTGCACCGACCGTAATAACCATTGAGCCAGCCAATCCGGATGTGGTTTATATTCCGAACTACAACCCAAACGTGGTTTACGGCAGTTGGGCCAATACCGCTTATCCGCCAGTTTATCTGCCGCCGCCAGCCGGAGAACCGTTTGTTGACAGCTTTGTGCGCGGATTCGGCTATAGCATGGGCGTTGCTACCACATACGCACTATTCAGCAGCATCGACTGGGACGACGACGATCATGACCATCATCATTATGACGATGATGATTATCATCACCACGATGGCGGTCATCGTGACGGTAATGACTGGCAACACAACGGCGACAACATCAATATCGACGTCAACAATTTCAACCGTATCACCGGTGAGCATCTTACTGATAAGAATATGGCATGGCGGCACAATCCAAACTACCGTAATGGTATGCCTTATCATGATCAGGATATGACAAAACGGTTTCACCAAACCGATGTTAAAGGCGGAATGAGCGCCACGCCGCTACCTGCTCCAACACGCGACAGCCAGCGTCAGGCGGCAGCAAGTCAGTTTCAGCAACGAACACACAGCGCACCAGTCATTACACGAGATACCCAACGTCAGGCAGCGGCACAGCGGTTTAATGAAGCTGAAAACTATGGGAGCTATGACGACTTCCGCGACTTCAGCCGTCGCCAACCACTGACCCAGCAACAAAAGGACGCCGCTCGTCAGCGTTATCAGTCGGCCTCTCCTGAGCAGCGCCAGGCAGTCCGCGAGAAAATGCAGACTAACCCGCAGATCCAGCAGCGAAGAGAGGCAGCGCGTGAGCGTATTCAGTCCGCGTCGCCTGAGCAGCGCCAGGCGGTTCGCGAGAAAATGCAGACTAACCCGCAGAATCAACAGCAAAGAGATGCAGCACGTCAGCGTATCCAGTCTGCCTCGCCTGAGCAGCGTCAGGTTTTTCGAGAGAAAGTTCAGGAGAGCCGCCCGCAGCGTCTAAACGACAGTAACCATACTGCCCGATTGAATAATGAGCAACGGTCAGCGGTACGCGAACGGTTGTCTGAGCGTGGAGCAAGGAGACTGGAAAGGTAAATTGCAGGCGTAAAAAGCGGCGTTGTTAGCCGCTTAAGACTGATGACAAACATCGAATCGCCCGATGCGCAAGCTTATCGGGCCTACATAAGCCATGCAATATATTGAATTTGCATGATTTTGTAGGTCGGATAAGGCGTTTACGCCGCATCCAGCATCAACCACGAGCACTTTATCAACAATCTGAAGCGGCCAGAATAGCCGCTTCTTAATTTGCCGGATGTTCCGGCAAACGAAAAATTACTTCTTCTTCGCTTTCGGGTTCGGCAGGTCGGTAATGCTACCTTCGAACACTTCTGCCGCCAGGCCCACAGACTCGTGCAGAGTCGGGTGCGCATGGATGGTCAGTGCGATGTCTTCAGCGTCACAACCCATTTCGATTGCCAGGCCGATTTCACCCAGCAGCTCACCGCCGTTAGTACCGACAATTGCACCACCGATCACACGGTGAGATTCTTTGTCGAAAATCAGCTTGGTCATACCGTCTGCGCAGTCGGAAGCGATAGCACGACCAGAAGCAGCCCACGGGAAGGTGGCGGTTTCATAGCTGATGCCTTTCTCTTTCGCTTCTTTCTCAGTCAGACCTACCCATGCAACTTCTGGTTCGGTATAGGCGATGGACGGGATAACTTTCGGATCGAAGTAGTGTTTCTTACCGGCGATAACTTCAGCGGCAACGTGACCTTCGTGAACACCTTTGTGTGCCAGCATCGGCTGACCGACGATATCGCCGATAGCAAAGATGTGCGGTACGTTGGTACGCAGCTGTTTGTCAACGCGGATGAAACCACGGTCGTCAACTTCCACGCCAGCTTTGCCTGCGTCGAGGTTTTTACCGTTCGGCACACGACCAATCGCTACCAGCACGGCGTCGTAACGCTGCGGTTCAGCGGGTGCTTTTTTGCCTTCCATCGTCACATAAATGCCGTCTTCTTTCGCTTCAACGGCGGTAACTTTGGTTTCCAGCATCAGGTTGAATTTCTTGCTGATACGCTTGGTAAAGACTTTAACGATGTCTTTATCAGCTGCCGGGATGACCTGGTCGAACATTTCAACCACGTCAATCTGTGAACCCAGCGCGTGGTATACGGTGCCCATTTCCAGACCGATGATACCGCCACCCATTACCAGCAGGCGTTCTGGTACTTCTTTCAGTTCCAGCGCGTCAGTGGAGTCCCAGATACGCGGATCTTCATGCGGAATAAACGGCAGTTGAATCGGGCGAGAACCCGCTGCAATGATCGCGTTGTCGAAGTTGATCACGGTTTTACCGTTCTCACCTTCAACTTCCAGGGTGTTAGCCCCGGTAAATTTACCCAGACCGTTGACCACTTTGACTTTGCGGCCTTTCGCCATACCAGCCAGACCACCGGTCAGCTGATTGATCACTTTCTCTTTCCAGGTACGAATCTTGTCGATATCGGTTTTCGGTTCGCCAAAGACGATACCGTGTTCAGCCAGCGCTTTGGCTTCTTCGATAACTTTTGCTACGTGCAGCAGTGCTTTAGAAGGGATACAGCCGACGTTCAGGCAAACACCGCCGAGGGTGTTGTAGCGTTCTACGATTACGGTTTCCAGACCTAAATCAGCGCAACGGAAGGCAGCGGAGTAACCTGCGGGGCCTGCCCCAAGTACCACGACCTGAGTTTTGATTTCAGTACTCATCATGACCTCTATATATTTATCTCCGGCGGGTCTGACGTTTTTTTTATGACGCCCATTATCCACCGGGTCGTTCTATCCGTCGGTATTTTACAAAATTGTTAACAATTTTTAAACAACAAACGGCAACCGATTTGTCTATTCGCTAATAATCTCAATACATTCATGAGATTACCAGAAAAAAGCCGGCCGTTGGGCCGGCTCTTTTATTTACATCACCAGACGGCGAATGTCAGACAGCGTGTTGTTAATGATGGTAATGAAACGGGCACCATCAGCACCGTCGATCACGCGGTGGTCGAAGGAGAGAGAAATCGGCAGCATCAGACGCGGCACGAACTCTTTACCATTCCACACCGGCTCCATCGCGGACTTGGAAACGCCGAGGATAGCCACTTCCGGCGCGTTCACAATCGGCGCGAAGTGGGTAGTACCCAGGCCGCCGATGCTGGAGATGGTGAAGCAACCGCCCTGCATTTCGCCCGCTGTCAGCTTACCGTCACGCGCTTTCTTAGAAATAGTCATCAGCTCGCGAGACAGCTCGATGATGCCTTTCTTGTTGACGTCTTTGAATACCGGGACAACCAGACCGTTCGGGGTATCCACCGCCACACCGATGTTGATGTATTTCTTCAGGGTCAGACGCTGACCGTCTTCCGACAGCGAACTGTTGAAGCGAGGCATCTGCTCAAGAGCTGCAGCAACGGCTTTCATGATGAAGACAACCGGGGTGATCTTCACATCCAGCTTACGTTTCGCCGCTTCTTCGTTCTGCTGTTTACGGAACGCTTCCAGCTCGGTGATATCGGTTTTGTCGAAGTGAGTAACATGCGGGATCATCACCCAGTTACGGCTCAGGTTCGCACCAGAGATTTTCTGGATGCGGCCCAGTTCCACTTCTTCGATTTCACCAAACTTGCTGAAGTCCACCTTCGGCCACGGCAGCATGCCAGGGATACCACCGCCAGTTGCCGCCGGAGCTGCTTCTGCACGTTTGATAGCTTCTTTCACGTAAGCCTGAACGTCTTCGCGCAGGATACGACCTTTACGGCCGGTGC
>OLRM01000886.1_pt1 | contig 14036 bp, 9 predicted proteins | sample 1643211 | NCBI WGS metagenome assembly OLRM01 (sample SAMEA3136690, study PRJEB25190) | human gut metagenome | biome: human gut; feature: human-associated habitat; material: faeces | place: Austria | collected 2013
TGCGGACCTCCGTCCGGACACCTCTGAGATGTCCAACTTTTTGTCCGCAGTCCCATGTCAGCGAAATCGTGCACAAGCTCCAAGGGCCCTGCGCGTCCGCCGCAGGCCGCAGGCCGCACGCCCGCCCCGTCGCGGTCGCGCTCCCGTCACAGGCCGCAGCCCCCTGCCACCGCAGCGCGCTTACGCGCCGACGCGGGTCACGTCGTAGGGCGTAGTCTGGTACACGTAGTAGTTGAGCCAGTTGGTGTAGAGCAGCTGGGCCTGCGCGCGCCACGAGCACAGGGGCTCGCGCGCGGGATCGTCGCCGGGGAAATAGTTCACCGGCACGTCCGGGTCGATTCCGGCGCGGACGTCGCGCTCGTACTCGAGGCGCAGCGTGTCGGCGTCGTACTCGGGATGGCCGAACACGAAGAACCGTCGGCTGTCCAAGCTCTTCACCAAGTACAGGCCCGCCTCATCGGAGCTCGCGATGACCTCGAGCTCGGGATGCTCGCGCACGACGTCCTCATCAACGCCGGTATAGCGCGAGTGGACGGCAAGGAAGCGATCGTCCAGGCCGCGGACGATCGGCGAGCTCGGCTTTTCCAAACGGTGCCCGTACACCCCCGAGAGCTTGGCGGGCAGCTCGTGCTTGTCGATCCCGTAATGATGGAACAGGCCCGCCTGCGCGCCCCAGCAGATATGCAGCGTGGAGTGAACGTTGGTAGTGGACCAATCCATGATCTCCACGAGCTCGTCCCAATAGTCGACGTCCGCGAAATCGAGCTTCTCGACCGGGGCGCCGGTGATGATCAGCCCGTCGAAGCGCTCGTCGCGCACCTCGTCGAACGTGCGGTAGAACGTCTCGAGATGCTCTGGCGAGACGTTCTTGGCCTCGTGGCTGCGGGTGCGCAGCAGCTCGACCTCGATCTGCAGGGGCGTATTGGAGAGCTTCCGCATGATCTGCGTCTCGGTGGCGATCTTGGTGGGCATGAGGTTCAAGATCAGCACGCGCAGCGGACGAATGTCCTGATGCAGCGCGCGATACTCGGTCATGACGAAGATGTTCTCGCTCTCGAGCGCCGCGGTGGCGGGCAGGGCGTCGGGGATGCGAATGGGCATGGGGCCTCCTTGGTTCACATCCCCCTATGGTACGACACAAACGTGCGCGCTGGGAGGTTGGCTCGATGCGAACCGGTGCCGGAGCGAACCGCGCGCCACAGACGCCGTACGTGCGTGCCCGCGCTGCCCCGCAACCCCGCCGCGCCCGCAACCCGCTGCACCCGCAGAGCCCATCATGCCCGGAACGTCCGCCCCCACATGCCGCCACCGCAATGTGTCAGAACGAAGTCGTGTCACTTTATCTCGGCACAGTGCTCGGCGCGAATTACAATTCCCTTACGCGAACTTCAGCCGAAAGGACTCGAATATGTACCAGACTCGAAAGATCGGCGTGATCGGCCAGGGCCACGTGGGCGCGCATGTCGCCAACAGCCTGCTGATGCAGGGTATCACCGACGAGCTCTACCTGTGCGACATCAATGAGACGAAGGTGACCTCCGAGGTCCAGGACCTGCGCGACTCACTCAGCTTCGCGCCGTACAACACCAAGATCGTGAACTGCGGCGACCGCTACGAAGAACTCTCCTGCTGCGACATCGTTGTTAACGCCGCAGGCAAGGTCGCACTCGCCGCGACCAACCGCGACGGCGAGCTGTTCTACACCACCGACGCCGCGCGTACCTTCGCCAATCGCGTCGTCGACGCCGGGTTCGACGGCATCTTCGTGAGCATCTCCAACCCCTGCGACGTCGTGTGCACCGAACTCTGGCACCTGACCGGCTATGATCCCAAGAAAATCATCGGCTCGGGCTGCGGTTTGGATTCAGCGCGCCTGCGCACCGAGATCTCTAAGCAGATCGGCATCTCGCCCAAGTCCATCGACGCGTACATGATCGGCGAGCACGGCTTCAGCCAGATCGGCGCGTTCAAGGCGGCGACCATCGCCGGCAAAAAGCTCAGCGAGCTCGAGGCCGAGAACCCCGAGAAGTACGCGTTCGATCACATGCAGATCGAGGAACTCGCACGCAAGGGCGGCTATGTGACATACGCCGGCAAGCAGTGCACCGAGTACGCCGTCGCCAACTCCGCCGCGCGTGTCTGCGCCGCCGTGCTGCACAACGAGCACGCCGTTCTTTCGGCCTCCACCCTTATGACCGGTCAATATGGCGAGGAGGGCATCTTCACCTCGCTGCCGTGCGTGATCGGAGCCGAAGGCGTCGAGGAGGTCTACACACTCGATCTTTCCGAGCGCGAGCTCGAAGGCTTCCACAAGAGCTGCCAGCACATCCGCGACAACATCGCCCAGCTTAATTGGTGGGACGAGGCAGCCTGGAACGCCAAGTAGCCGCGAGACGCGCCTCACGCGACGAGCGGCATCATGATGATGATCATCGCGAAGCCCAACAGGTCGGTCGGTGAGAACACGACGCCGATCCACAGTGCGCTCAACACCGTGGCGGAAATGGGTTCGACCGTGGAGAGCATCGCAGTCTTGAGCGATCCGATCTCGTGCACACCCTGCATATAGAAAAGGTACGAGCACCAAGTGCCCAAGACCACAAGCGCGCCGAAGACCACCCAGCACGAGATGTCGAACGAGGCGACGGCCTGCCCCCAATCGGGCACGAACGGAGCGGCGATGAGACCGACCAGCAGCATGGCCCAGCCATTCACCGCCGAAACACCGTAGGTGGAGAGGATCTTGCCGGGAAACACCGCAAGGCCAGCGCCGCCCAAAGCGGCGAGCAGGCCGAACGCGAGACCCGCGGGCGGCAGCGCCATCTGCGAGGGGTCCCCGCCGGTGGTGATGAGGAAGGTGCCGGCAAGCGCGAGGATCATGCCGATGACCTCGCGACGCTTGGGCGCTCGTCGGCCGATCACGCACGCAACCGCCGCAACGGGCAGAAGCTGCAGGCTCTGGAGGACCGTTGCCGTGGCGGAGTTCGTCGCCTGAATGGCCATGAGGTAGGAGAACTGGTTGAGAAACAGCCCCGCGCCCGCGAAAAGCAGCAAATCGCGCACGGCGGACTTGTCGCGCAGCAGCTCAAAGGGACGGCGATCGCCGCGCGCAACGGAAAACAGCAGGAACAGGATGCCCGCGAGGATCATACGCACGCTCATCACCCACATGGGGTCGATGCCGCTCGAGCGGAACAGATAGCTCACGGCCGTACCGGAAAAGCCCCACAGCGCTCCGCCCACCAGGGCGCACGCCATGCCGTGCAGGTTCATGTGATACGACCCGCCATGCCTGTCCGTTCGACTCTCCATTGACCGCCCCTTCTTGCGCTTCGGCTCACTTCGTTTGACACCAATAATGTCACATTCGAGCGGCGCGCTCTACCGCACGCTCGCCTCGTAATCGGCAATCGCGGTAAGAAAGGCCGCCCCATATGCGTCAGCCTTCTTCTCGCCGATGCCGGGAACGTCGAGCAGTTCCTCTCGCGTGGCCGGTCTCTTGCGACACATGCCACGCAACGTGGCATCTGAGCAGATGATGTACGCGGGAACCTGATGCTCGTCGGCGAGCTCCCGACGCAGATCGCGCAGCTCCTCGAACAGCTCGGCATCATCGCCCACGCGCGAACGGGCATCCAACGCCGCCTCCTCACGCACCAAATCGACGGCGCGCCGCGCACGGCTGGCCGATTTGGTCTTCGAGGCGCGTTTCTTCACGGTGAAGGCAAACTCGCCCGCATGCTGCGGCGCCAGGGCCTCATCGGCGCGAGGGCCGAGGCCCACCACCGGGAAGCGCCCCTGCGACTGCACCAGGTACCCGCAGCCCACCAACTGGTCCACGACCTCCTTGATGCGCTTGAGAGGGACCTCGCCCACAGCGCCGTACCCGGGAGCGTCAAACAAGTTGAACTGCCGGATCTTCTCGGTATTCGCACCATGCAGCACATCGGCAACGAGCGCCTTGCCAAAGCGCCCACCCGTCGCGGCGACCATCCGCAGGGCGGCGAGCGCGACGTCCGTCACATCCTCGACCTCGTAGCGCGTCAAACAGTTGGAGCAGTTTCCGCACCCCTCAGATGACGAGGCCCCGCCGGTCTCGATGCCAAGAGCCCCCTCGTCGCCGAAATACCGCAGGATGTAGGCGCGCAGGCAACCGGTCGTTTGGCAATAGCCCTCCATCTGGGCGAGCAGGCGATAACGGTTCTGACGCGCAAACTCGCGCTCCTCCAGGCTCAACGTGTCGTCCGGCACATCCTTCTCGATGAAAAAGCGACGCAGGCTGAAATCGTGCCCGTTCCAAAGCAGATAGCACGCCGCAGGGTCACCGTCGCGCCCCGCGCGGCCCGCCTCCTGGTAATACGCCTCGATGCTCTCCGGCACGTTGTGGTGGATCACGTAGCGCACGTTCGGCTTGTCGATGCCCATGCCAAAGGCGTTCGTAGCGACCATGAGCGGCGCGGCGTCGGCGATAAAGGCCGCCTGCTCGGAAGCGCGATCCTGTTGCCCCATACCCGCGTGGTACCGCGCGACCCGGATGCCGTGCGGCCCCAGGACACGGCCGAGCTCGTCGGAGAGTTCGTCCACCGCCTTGCGCGTCGCGCAGTACACGATGCCGCTCTCGTCCTTGTGGGCGAGCGCATAATCGCGGATCCAGGTCGCCTTGGCCTTGTCTCCCATCTCCTCCACGTTGAAGGAGAGGTTCGCACGGTCGAAGCCAGTCACCACCGACTGCGGCGAATGGAGCCCGAGCATCTCGGAGATGTCGTCGCGTACGCGGTTCGTCGCCGTGGCCGTAAAAGCCGCCACCACGGGGCGCTGGGGCAGCGCGTCGATGAAGTCGGCGATCGCGAGATAGGAGGGCCGGAAATCCTGGCCCCATTGGGATACGCAGTGCGCCTCATCGACCGCGATCAGGGGCAGGCCCAATCCACCGGGCTGGGCCAGGCGCTGGGCGAATTCGACGAATCGAGGATCGGACAGACGCTCGGGCGCCACGTACATGATCTGATACCAACCCTCTGAGGCGCGCTTGAGCACCGTGTTCTGCTGGGCGGGCGTGAGCGAGGAATTGAGATAACTCGGTCGGGCGCCGACTTCCTTGAGTGCGCGGACCTGGTCGCCCATGAGCGAGACGAGGGGCGAGATGACCAGGGTGAGCCCCTGCAGCATGAGAGCCGGGACCTGATAGCAAATGGATTTGCCCGCGCCCGTGGGCATAACGCCCAACGCGTCCTCACCGGAGAGGATGGCAGAAACCATCCGCTCCTGACCCGGACGGAAGGAGTCGTAGCCAAAGTACTGTTTGAGTGTCTGCTTTGCCCCGTCTATCACGCGCCGCACCTTTCGCTTTCGATACCGCACACGATGATAGCCGAGAGCGCGTGATACAATCGGCCCACACTTTTATCCAATCCCCACCTCGAAGGAGCTGCCGTGGCAAACGCCGTCGACGCACTCACCGATCGCGCGCTCGAACTTGCACGCCTCACGATCGTCCGCCGCATCATCACCGCGGTTGCCGTCACGGTCTCGGCGCTCATCCAGACATTCCTGATCCAGGCGTTCGTCCAGCCCGCCGACCTGCTGCCGAGCGGCTTCACCGGCGTTGCCGTCCTCGTCGACCGCATCACCGCGCTCGGCGGCGTGCACATCGACACCTCGCTCGGCATGCTCGCGCTCAACATCCCCGTAGCCGCCATGTGCTGGAGCGGCATCAGCAGGCGCTTCGTCATCTTCTCGATGACCCAAGTCGCCCTGTCCTCGCTGTTCCTCAACATCTTCAACTTCGGCCCGTTTTTGGGCGACAAGATCATGCTCATCATCTTCGGCGGCGTGGTCTCGGGCCTGTCCATCGCCATCGCCCTCAAGGCCGGCGCCTCAACGGGCGGCACCGACTTTATCGCCCTGTGGGTCTCCAATCACACGGGCAAGACCATCTGGGGAGCCATCTTCGCCTTCAATTGCCTCATCCTGGTGATCTTCGGCCAGATGTTCGGCTGGGACAACGCCGCGTACTCCATCGTGTTCCAGTTCATCTCGACCAAGACGATCGACAGTTTCTACCATCGCTACGACCGCGTGACGCTGCAAATCACGACGCGCCTGGCGGACGAGGTCATGACCGCCTACGTCAACCACTTCCAGCACGGCATCAGCTGCGCCGAGGTCGTCGGTGGATACAGCCGCGACAGGATGTACCTGCTTCACACCGTCGTATCGACCTATGAGAGCCAGGACATCATCAAGATCGTGTGCGACGTCGACCCCGGCGCCGTGATCAACGTGTTCCACACGCTCGACTTCGTGGGCGGCTGGTGGGGCGGCCATGTGGACGAGCCGCTGCCCACCGCGGTGCCCGACCCGGACAAGCCCGCCCGCCTGCTGTCCAAGCAGGCCCGCCGCCAGGAGCAGTCCGGCCTGCAACAGGACGACGGCCGCTAACCCAACGTCAAATCGCTCCGAATCGGTTGCATCCCCCGATAGATCTCTGCCTCAATTGGAGACGGCCTCAATTGAAGCGTCCGGCAAAGCGCGCGCAATGTCGAAATTGACACGCTTTAACGCCGCATTTTTCGACATTGCACGCACACCTCGATCACGTCTCAATTGGTGCCTGTCCCCAAGTGAGACGCATCTCCGAACGAGGCGCTAGTCATCGTCTCCCGAGGGGCCGAGCTGGATGAGGATCTCCAGCGCCGCCTGAACGGGCCCGATGCCGCCGTTGGAGACATCTGCGTTGATGCCGCGACCGATGCCGCTGCCATTGCCCGCCCCGACCTTGTACGGGACCGTGAACTTACGCGTCTTGGGAAATGCGATGGCCCCCAGCTTGGTGCGCAGCTCGAACGTAACGTCCTTGGGCACGTCGACACCCTGGTACGTGAGCTTGCCCGCGATGAGCGAGACGCTCTCGAGCCCGAGCCTGTCGGCGCGAATGCGGATACGCGTGCGGTCGAACAGGTTCTGCGCGGCCTCGGGCAGCGCCCCGAATGTCTCCTCGCACTCCAGCTGCAGCGCGTCCACCTGCTCGAGCATGTCCGCGGCAGCAAGCTTTCGGTACACCAGCACGCGGCGGTCGACCGCCGGAACGTACTCCTCTGCCAGGAAAAAGTCGGCTGGCAGGTTGATGGCAACGCACGACTGCTCCACGTCCGCACCGCCCTCGCCGCGCGCCTCGGCCACGGCAGCCCCAAGCATCTGCGTGAACAGGTCGAAGCCCACACTCGAAAGATTGCCGTGCTGCTCGGCTCCGACGAGCGAACCCGCACCGCGAATCTCCAAGTCTCGCATGGCGATGCGCATGCCGCTGCCCAGGTCCTGGAACTCGGAGAGAGCGGTGAGACGTGCCGTGGCCTCCTCGGTGAGCGGAAGCTCGCCCGGGAACATGAAGTACGCGTACGCCTGGGTTGCCGAACGACCGACACGGCCCTTGAGCTGATAGAGCTGCGCCAAGCCCAAGCGCTGCGAGTCCTCGATGATGAGGGTGTTCGCGCTCGAGTTGTCGATTCCGCTCTCCACGATGGTGGTGGCGATGAGCACGTCGATCTTCTTGGTGGCGAACTGCACCATCACATCCTCGACCTCGCGCGGGCTCATCTTGCCGTGCGCCACGCCGATACGCGCCTCCGGCGCCGCCTCGAGCACGCGCTCGAAGGCGTCGTCGATGGTCTTCACGCGGTTGGACACGTAGTAGACCTGGCCGCCACGCCCAATCTCTAAGCGAATGGCCGCGCTCACCACATCCGGGTCGTACTCACCCACATGCACGGCAACCGGGCGGCGCCCGGTAGGCGGCGTGGTAATGAGACTCATGTCGCGGACGCCACTCATGGCCATCTGCATGGTGCGTGGGATGGGCGTCGCAGAAAGCGTGAGCACGTCGATCTGCTCGCGCATGTTCTTGAGCTGCTCCTTGTGCTGGACGCCAAAACGCTGCTCCTCGTCGATGATGACCAGGCCGAGCTCATGCGGGTTCACGTCGGCCGAAAGCAGGCGATGCGTTCCGATGAGCACGTCGACTTTACCCTCGGCAAACGCAGCCAACGCGCGGCGCTGCTGCGCGGGTGTGCGAAAGCGAGAAAGCACTTCGACCTCCACGCCAAAGGGCGCAAAGCGCTCGAAGAACGTCTCGTAATGCTGCTGGGCGAGAATCGTCGTGGGGCACAGGACCATGACCTGACGCCCACCGTCGACACACTTGAACGCGGCACGCAGGGCGACTTCGGTCTTTCCAAAACCCACGTCGCCGCAAAGCAGGCGATCCATGGGCTTGGTCGACTCCATATCGGACTTGATGTCGGCAATGGCATCGAGCTGGTCGCGCGTCTCGTCGTACGGAAAGCTCTCCTCCATCTCGATCTGGCTCGCGCTGTCCGGCCCAAAGGCGAAGCCCGTGATGGAGCTGCGGCGCGTATACAGATCGACCAGGTCGAACGCGAGTTTTTTAGCGCTTTTACGGGCCTTGGTAGTGGCGCGGCTCCAGTCGGCGGTGTTGAGACGCGTGAGACGCGGGTTGTCGCCGTCGGGACCGACGTAGCGCGTGATGCGGTCGACCTGCTCGAGCGGCACGTACAGCTTGTCGCCGCCCGCATACTCCAGCATGAAATAATCGCGCTCCTTGCCGCCCACCTCCTGGCGGACGATCTCGGAGAACAATGCGATACCGTGCGTGGCGTGAACCACGTAGTCACCAGGCTTGAACGGGAACGTCACCTCGGTGATGTCCACGCGGCGACGTGGGCGACCGCGCTTGCCATCCATGCGCGAATTGAGGTCGGCCAGACTGAACACAGCCAAATGAGCCGAGGGTACCACCACGCCGGACGGAATGGGGATGTCGACAAAAGTCACGCGACCGCGCGTGATGGTGGGCACGGCCACGGAGCCCTCCTCGAGGCCGCGTGCGTTGAGCGCATCGACATCTCGCTTGAGCAGGGAGACGGTCACGTCCGATCCCACATGGCCCGCGTTTTCCGGCGCTGCCTGCAGCGACTCCTCGAACGGGACGGAGATATCGGTGAACGAGAGCTCCATCGACTCGCGCGCCCCGCGATCGGGGATGGCGAACACACAGGCATAGCGGTTGTTCACCACCTCCTGGATACGACTGACGAATCGGTTGTCGGAGCCTGACAACGCCGGCTGCTCGATCTTGAGCTCGGCCGTGACCTGGCCGCCGGCACGGATGAGGCTCACGTAATTCAGGCGCTGCTGCCGTCCGAAATCAAGTTCCTGGGGGCGAACGTAGAGGCCGTCCAAACGCGTGACCTTCGCATCGGCGGCACGGCGCTCAAGATCCTCGTACGCACGCGCGCAATCGTCGAACAACGACCGCGGCTCGGAAAGGATCACGAGCGCATCGCGGTGCACGTGCGCGAGCGGGCTCACCGTGCCCCCGTACATCAGCGGCAAGAACCGTTCGAGCTCAGGTGTAACCACGCGCGCCTGCACGAGCTCGAGCAGCGCCGCAAGCTCCGTGTCATTCTGCGCGGGAAGATAAAGCGCCTCCGAGATGCGTTTCACCGCATCATCGGTAAGGGCGAGCTCGCGAACGGGACTTATCTCGACCGACTCCTCATCGCCGATCGTCTGGCCGGTCGACGCCACCATGAGACGGATGCGGTCGATCTCATCGCCAAAGAACTCGATACGCACCGGGGCCGTGGATTGGGCGGCCCAGATTTCGACGGTATCGCCCTGCACGCGGAAGAGGCCGGGAGCATCGGCTGCGTCGGCGCGCGTGTACCCCATGCCGACCAGGCGTGCAGGAACCTGCTCGAACGGAATCTCCTCCCCCACCGAGAAGACGGTCGATTGCCAATAACGGCTCGCGAGCGGCGGGACGCAGCGCAGCAGCGAACGCGCCGAGGCGACCATGATGCACGATTCGCCCTGGGCAACACGCGACATGGCGGCACAACGAGCGGCGACCACCGCATCGTCCGGTTCGTTGCTTTTCCAGGGATAATCCTTACGCTCGGGAAAGCGGGCCACGTGCTCCGCGCCCACATACGCCGCAAGCGAACGGGCCGCCCGATCTGCCGCCTCCTCGCCCGAAACGATATACACCGTGGGGCGCGGGGCGCGGGCAAACTGCGCCGCGACCGCAAGGGTGCGGCCGGATTGGGAAATCGCAAGCGTGGCGTCCTCACCAGCGGCGAGGGCCGCCTCGATGTCCTGAAGCGCTTCCGCGGTGTAGAGCTGCGCGGCTATGCGGTGAATAAGCATGAAGGGTGCCTCTCAACAAATCTCAATGGGCTATCCCAGTTTGGCACTTGGGCAGATGTCGGCCAGCGGGCACTCACCGCACAGGGGCTTGCGGGCGTCGCAGATCTCGCGTCCCAGCATGATCCACTGGTGATTCACGTCATTCCAGTACTCACGCGGCAAGATCTTGAGCAAGTCCTGCTCGGTTTTGAGCGGCTCCTTCTCATGGGTCTTGGGCGAGAGCTTGAGACGATGGGCGATGCGGTTCACATGGGTATCCACCGCAATGCCATCGACGATTCCGTAACCGACGTTCAAAACGATGTTGGCCGTCTTACGCCCCACACCCGGAAGCTTGACGAGCTCCTTCATCTCGTTGGAAACCACACCGCCGTAATCGGCCACGATCATCTGCGCGCACGCGATGCAGTGCTTGGCCTTGGTCTTGTAAAAGCCGAGCGACTTGATGACGTCGGAAAGCTCCTCGTATGTCGCCCCGGCCATCTGCTCAGGCGTGGGCCAACGGCGAAACAACTCGGGCGTCACCTTATTTACCTGGGCATCCGTCGTCTGTGCAGAGAGCAGGACGGCGATGACCAATCTGAACGGCGTTTCATGGTCCAGGAAGCACTCAACCGGGCCATAGCGCTCGTTGAGCCTACGACATGTCTCGATCGCGCGCTCGCGCTTGGCCGCATTCGTCTCACGTGGCATGATTCGTGCACGCTCCTTGCTTACTCTTCGTCGTCCGCTACATCGCTGGATACATCCGAGATCTCGAGCAACTCGGCCGCCAGGGCGTCATCCTCCATCGCGGTGACGCTCTTGAGCTTGCGCTCAATCACATTCGTGCGGGTGTTGATGATGCCGTCGACGGTCTTGCCCGCCGTTTCGATCTGCCGAAGTGCGCGGCGCAACTCCGCCTGGTATTTGGGAAACTCGGCTTTCACGGCACTCAAGACCCTTTGAATCTCATCCGCTCTGCGCTGGAAGGCAAAGGTCTGATAACTCATCTGCAGACTGTTCAAGATGACCGCCATGGTCGAAGGGCCCGCGATGTTCACCTGATAGTCGCGCTGCAGGCATTCGATAAGGCCGGGACGGTCCACCACCTCGGCATATAGCCCCTCGAACGGCAAGAACATGATTGCGAAGTTCGTGGTCTCCGGAACGCTCAGATACTTGGAGGAGATATCTTTGGCCTCGGCTTTGATCACCTGCTCGAGGGCTCGGCGCGCCGCCGCCACCCCTTCCGCATCGCCCGCCTCGATGGCGTCGCGCAAATGCTCGTAGGTGTCCCCGGGGAACTTGGAGTCGATGGGCAGCCAAATGGGATCGCCGCCCTCGACGGGCAGCTTGACCGCAAACTCCACGCGCTCCGTGCTCCCTGGCTTCGTGGCCACGTTCTCGGCGTATTGGTCCGCCGTCAGTATGTCCCGCAAGATCGCACCAAGCTGAACTTCGCCCAAGATGCCGCGTGTTTTCACATTCGAGAGCACGCGCTTGAGATCGCCCACCCCCGAGGCGATGTTCTGCATGTCGCCAAGACCGCGATACACCGCCTCGAGCTGGCTGCTCACCTGTTTGAACGAAGCCCCGAGGCGGTCGTTGAGGGTGGTGGCGAGCTTCTCATCCACCGTGGCCCTGATTGCCTCGAGCTTGAGCTCGTTATCCCGACGAATAGCGCTGAGCTGCACGTCGACGGTCTCGCGGACCTTGTCTAGGCGCTGCTCCACCGCCCCGCGATTCTGCTCGAGATTCTGGGCGATTTCACGACGCGCCTCGTCGGCCTTGGAACTCACCTGGTCGATCGCACGCACCTGCGAGTCGAAATGTTGCTGCTCGACGATCGAGGTGCTGGCCGCCTGGTTGAGTGTCGCCTGCGTCGTCGTGAGCACCTGGGAGAGCACAGATTGGACGGAGACGAGCGCTTCATTTGCGCGCGCCATCTGCTCGCTCGCCTCATCCATGCGCGCACGGCTGCGCTCGAGCTCACGATGTGCGCGCACTTGCATCGCGATCGCCGTGGCCGCGCACACCGCAGCCGCAACGGAAGCCAACGCCGCAACCAGTTCCATGCCCATGCCATTGCCCTCACTCAAACGGCCAAATGCCCCACGAGGCGCCGACCGACCTGACATTCTCCCAAACCATCTTAAAGCAGTCGGCGAGCGCTTCCACGACTTCCTCGGGGCTGGCCCCACTCAACACGAACGTCAGCGCGTAGGAGGCGATGAACACCGCCACCAGAAGGACGGGCACGGCCAAGATGAGTACAAGGGTCCGAAGCACGGCCAACACCCGGCGCCTGCGAACTCGCCTGCGGTCGAAGGCCAGCTCAGCCTGATACTCTTCATAAGCGACAGAGTGAGGCGAATCGTCCAAAACGGTACAAGCCGCTTGGGATCCAATAGATTTCCGCTGCTCAATAAAAAGGTCCATGCAAAGCCCTCCTCCTTGGGAAGGACGCACATGGATCGGAACTCTTAGCATTGCGCGGCCGGCGTCCGGAGTCAAGACCCGTTCGCCGACCGCGCTCACCTATCACCCGTGCGGTGTCACCGCAACAGCCCGATCATCACCTAGGACCGGCGAAGCCTTTGCATCAAGCCGGCAAACGCCGTGCTCAGACCAAGCACCAAAGCCCCCAGGGCCATCGGCATTGAAGCATCGCCCGTCGAGGGCAAACCGCTGGCGGGCTTACCGTTGGCAGGCTTACCGCTCGCGCCGGGCGTTTCCTCCGATGTATCGAGCTCGGCATCCGGCTGAGACTGCTCGCCTTCGGGTCGCTGAGGCTTCTCGGAGCCGTCGGGAGCACTGCCGCTGCCGTCGGACCCATCGCCACCGTTGCTGTTGCCATTGCCGTCGCCGCTGTCACCGCCGTTGCCATTACCATGGTCACCGCCGCCGTTGTCGCCACCGTTGCCGCTATCGCCACTGTTGCCATTGCCGCCCTGATTGCCATCATTGCCATCGCCGCCATCGGGACCAGGAAGCTCGGGGCCAGGCTCGGCGGGGCCCAAGTCGACCTGGACCTCATCCGATGTCACCGCATCGAGGCCAGGCAGACCCTTCACGCGCGCAAAGGCATAGTACTTCTCGCCCGGCATCAGACTCGTGAACACCGGGTCGGTTGTCCATGTGTTAAGCGGGTTGCCCTGAACCGAGGGCTCGTCTCCCAGAAGCACCGGAGCCTCCGTGGGAGGATTGGGCGAATCGCACAGCGCGTACTCAATCCGATGCTCCAGCCCCTCAACGCCCGAAACCGTCGCGCTCAAGCGCAGCGAATCCCCGCCGATCTTCTCGACCGAAATCGCCACCTGCACGTTCGCTGGCGAGACCGTCACCGCAAGCGGGACGTTGAGCTGGCGCGCCTCAGCGCTCGAACCCGCCGCACGGTACGTCACCGTCGCCACGGCCTCATGCGTGCCGGCCGCGATGCCCGCAGCCGGAGAAATCTTCCAGCTCGAATCGGTCCCCTCGGAAGCCACCGCGGAATTCCCCTTTGTCACGACAAACGCATCGGAATCAACGGTGACGGACTCGATGGTCACCTCGGCCTTGCTCGTGTTGACCAGCTCGATGGGCAGGGCCTCCACAGGCTGACCGACCTCCATCGGCTTGAAGCGCAGCGGCTCGGCCTCCAGACCCGGCTCATGAACCTCGTAAAAATCAAAGAGCGTCGCGCTGAAGTAGATGTCCGTCAGGTGAATCTTGAAGTAGCGACCGCGCACCGGACCGTTCTTGAACGCAAACTCCGCGCTCAGTCTCTCATCGCTCCATTCGGACGGCCTCGTATCCGTGCCTCCCCTCCAGCTGTAGCCCTCGAC
>OLRM01000887.1_pt1 | contig 14002 bp, 9 predicted proteins | sample 1643211 | NCBI WGS metagenome assembly OLRM01 (sample SAMEA3136690, study PRJEB25190) | human gut metagenome | biome: human gut; feature: human-associated habitat; material: faeces | place: Austria | collected 2013
GCGCTTGCTGTCGGACGGAGAGGCCGTGATTGGAGAACTTAACCGAGAGCAACAGGATGTGGGCGGCCGTCCATTTGAGCGGATTCTCCTCGAAGGTGGGGAGCTGGCCGGATTGAACCAGATAGGCACCGTATTCGGCAAACGAACCGGCCTCTGAAGACAGCGCCAGGCTATCTGACGCCGATTGCTCCGTGAGATAGTAGATGGTCATCGCGCCAAAGACGAGAAGGCCCAGGCAAAGAAGGCGCGCAATCCATCGGAGCGCGGATGCACCGCGACGAGGCTGCGCGGTCGCAGGCTGCTGAGACGCATCCCGTCGGGATGATTGACGAGCTTGGTGATCGGGTTTTGCCGGCGAGGGATCGTAGGTATCGGGGTCGTACGGCGATGCAGAATACGCGTACGGCTGCTCCCCGCGCTGCGGATACGCCGCAGGCTCCGTGGAAGGATTCTGTTGCGGGGTGGCGGGGCGGCGCATCTGCGCCGTTGGAGCATCCTGCACGATGCGATGCTGCGGAGCGGTGCTCCCCGGCGAAGTTGGCAGATAGTCATCAGCCGGCGCGTTTCCATAGTCAAACGTGTAATCGTCATTGGGCATGTTGACCCCCTTCCAATTGCCATCATTTTCCTACGGTTTTATGCCGAACGCGGAAACTGAACGGAATGGGCATGAAGGGGGTGTTTGCCCTTAGGCAACCTGTTGATACTCATAACTCCGTTCATACAAGGCCTCAGGCGCGATATCAACCTCGCCATCGCACCATGTAAGGATTCCGAACTCAACCTTAAAGTCCTGCACAACCGTCTCATCTTCCAACGGCTTAAACACAGGCATGTGGAGCAGACAGGTCACATCGAACAAGTGAACTTCCCCTGTGGAGAAAATGACGAGTAGAATCGAGTTACCCACATAGCGAGCAGATGCCACCTCGATGCCCGCAACGGGCTCTCCCGCATATGCAATTCCATCCACAACGTACATGGACCCCCCTTATGCAAGCGGCGAAATCTTGTCGAATGGCATACAATCTTCTTTCCGTTAATCTCAGGATACCCAAAGATCGTGACGCCCATTGGACTGCACGTTGAGACAACAGGCTGCTCAACTGCAAAGAAAGCAGATACCCGCCGGTTCTTCCATTGCCGTCAAAGAAAGGGTGAATATAACCGAACAGGAAGTGACACAGTGCAGCAGCATACAGCTCGGAAAAGCCCTCACGTTGAAAAAGACCGAGCCACGCGCTCATCATCTCTTCGATTTTCTGGGGCGGGTAAACCCCTGGTAGCACGAAGCGCTTCTAAAAGAAAGAAAACGCCATTTTTTCTTTTAGAAGCTTTTTATTGCCCTTAGATGAAAGAACCCTTCCTATCTTTCATGTCCATCTCGATCGCGCACCAGTGCGCAGCCGCGATCCGCACTGCCGAAGAAGACGATTGACACCTTTCCTACCAGCATGAGAGCAGTGTCGTCTCACAGGGCGACTGCGACGGCGATGTCTACGGCGCTGTAGACCAACAGGCCCGCGATCGCGATCACTCCCGGGACCGACGGAGAAAGCGGGCGCGAGCAACCATGCGCAACCCGCGGACACCGCGACGGCGATCGCGTTGAACGCCGCCATGCGCGCCAGGCCGCGCGGGCGCACGAAAGATGAGAGCACGTCGCGGTCGCGGGCGAGCTCGAGCGGATGCGGCTCGGGGAGGCCGTCAGGGTCGTAAGGGACGGATGCGGGGAGACCCTGACGTACACGGGCTTCCCCCGCGAGCACTGGCGCCGCATCCACACCAACAACGTCATCGAGCGGATGAACTGCGAGATCCGAAGGCGGACCCGCGTGGTGGGCACCTTCCCGGACGGGAAGTCAGCGGTCATGCTCGTCACCGCGAGGCTCATGTACGTCGCGTAAAGCGAGCGGGAATCGAGGCGCTACCTGAACGTGACGTTGCTTGATGAGTAGTCGTACCGAATGGCGGGCCTATGGGACCGTCGGAAAGTGCGCAAGAATCCAGACGATACCACCTGGTCTAAAGCATATGGTTGGATACATTGAACCTTAAGCCGCTGATTCTGCTTTGCGCAAATGTTGCTCTTGGAGAGCTCTCGCAACTAGCAACCCTCGTGCTAGACACAAGACGAGCTCAATCAGATCCCTGATAAGCGCGAACATTAAAACTGACGCAAAGCCAGAAATACAGGCAATCAGGAGAGCGACTGCACCGAGAATCGAAATTACGATTGTTGAGTTTGTCAGCTTCTTGACATGTCCGATTGCGCCCAATATCGGCCAACCAAAATACATCGCATAGAACGATAAGGGTACAACTGGGGAAATGGCATGCAAAACTGTCCCAGCCCCGACATATTTATCGCCACCCAAAACAAGGACAATCAAATCCGAAAGACAATAAAAGGCAATTGATCCAAGCAAGATAAATGGAATAGATATTTTTGCCAAACGCATGGCGAACGCAAAATCTTTCTTGTTCACCATATGGGGATATAGGCTATTCACTATAGGTCCATACAATGACTGAACAGCACCAATCGCGCTCATGGCAAGCGACCAATATGCGATCTGCGTCGTATCGGTAATTGCCACACCTATCACAAGAGTCGTTACGCCGCTCAACGCAACAGAAGCCATATTGCTTGCGCAATAATAACCAGACCTGACAAGCTCACTAATCGCACGGGATGCAGATGTGAAGTGGATGCCGACGCCAAACCGTCGTTTGGCAGCAACAAACGACCACCCCAAAGCAATTAACCCAGCGACAACATCCAGGATAGGCACCCACAGCAAATCTGCAGAAGAGCGAACCAACAAAAATGTCAATAACACCGACACAGATTTTGATACGAGATATCGCGTTGTCAATGGACCCATCTGCTCCCTTCCTTGGAAGAGAAAGTCGGGGGCAAGAGAGCGGGTGCACACTGCAACATATGAAATAAGTGCATACATCGCGTTAGCGCGGACTATCGGCATAAAAAAGCCGATGGCGGCACAGGCAGCACCGGTAATCAAGCAAAGAAACAATCGCGCCTGACTGATGGCACCGACAACTTCTTCCTGTTCCCGTATCGTCCTGGCTGCAACAATTTGATTGGTTCCCGATAAATTGAAACCAAAATCTACAAAAGTTTGGGCAAATGTCATAAAAGATAAAATATATGCATAAACACCATAGCTATCGGGACCCAAGGCTCTGGTGAGATACGGCATCACAAGTAAAGGGAGTATGTATTTGACTATTTGTAAACCGTACTGCCATAAGGTGTTTAGGTAGAATGATTTGTGACTCATTGTTCTCAGTTCCAATAGAGTGCATATTGATTGATCCCAAACCAACCGGAATCAACAAAGAGAAATGCAATAAACAAAAGGACAAAGGCTGCATATGCAACGCCTTTTATCAGCTTCATCTTTCTTGATAAATCACCTTTGAAGATAGTCGAAAGCGTGATGCATTGAATTGGTATCAAGAAGTACATAAATCTGTAGAAAAGATTTACCTCCATGGTCACAATTCCAACAAGCACGCCAAGGAAGCTCGAATAGACTCCGATATTTGCAAACATCACCTCCCTTGAACCGTCTTTTAGCTTAAGGTGATTAATGGCACACTGATATGCATACAGCATGTATCCGAAGAATGTGATTTGGATAATCGGCATCATGCGTCCAGATACGAGATACTCACCACCATATTTCACATAGCCGTTATATTTTCCTATCACAGTGAAAAGAATCGGTGAAAGAGGGGCAACCAAGATAAGAACCGCTATCGCGACACCCATTGTTAGCCATATTTTTTTACTTGGATTAACTCGGGATACCAACAACAAGGGAACAAAGATCAAGGCGGTATAGTGAAATGTAATCGCAAGCCCCGTCCATAGCACAGCTCGCGTACCGTCATTCCTATCCAAGCACATGAACGCCATCATCACAAAAGAGACAGCGAGGGCCTGCCGCATGCCGGTCAGGCCGAAATAATACATTGTACCGAGAAAGTACAGAAAATAACTGGAGCCTGGGTTAGCGCTAGTTTTATATAGCACGTAGTACTGAACTCCAAAAATCAAAAGCGAGGAGATACAGATAAGAGCAAAGGCTGGGTCAGGAAAGAACGTGCACAATTTAAGCAAAAGTATAAAACCAGGTTCATAGTCACCGTACATGCCAAGAGACATGTACTCATCGTAACCAAGAGAATCCAATAATCCCACCGCAGTAATATATTGTTCTGTATCAGTACCTACTCCAACTCCACGGAATGCAGAAATGGCGACAGCGGGCAGCACGGACAGGAAAAATTGCACTTTACCAGACAGACGACTACCCGGTCGATTCGCTATAAAGTTGAGATAGCACATCCATGCGAATAGTAAATAATACAGCCACATCTCTCGGATCCACACCCTATTTCATAACGTTCGACCTCAGCCACTTGAGTAACGGCAGTGGAATTACGCCTTTCACGGCACGTTTAATCTTCTCAATTGGCCCATACCAAGTTCCATCAAAATGATGAATTGAAACAGTATGATCCGTAAGAGTCAATTCACCAGTTTCAAAATTAATTGGACATAGATAATCTGAGGGAAGGATCGTCATCCCCTCTAGCTCTTGCCTGGATCCATCTTGTTTCAAGCCAAGCTCAATCATCAGACGCGTATCAACCTCGGGGCACGGCGTGCGATCAAATGCCCCGTTTTCCAATACGAAAGCACGGTCAATATAACCATCGAGCAAAAAATTGATAACGGGATGTCCTTTTGTCGCGCCAAACCCAAGCCCAGTCGCCACAAGGCGATCATCTTGAAAACCGGCGAATGCCTCCAAGCAACACAGTTCATCCAAATTTTTAATTAACTCCACGTCTGTATCGAGATAAATACCCCCGTAATCATGAATGATCTTCAACCTTGCCACATCGGACACAAAGGCCCACATATGCGATTCATAGGCCTCCTTGCAATATTTGCAAAAGCCAATATCGAAATTGTCTTCGTTCCATTCGACAATCTTATAATCAGGACATAGCCTGCTCCACGACTCGATGCATTTCTTTATACAATCTGGTTTATCAGCCCCACCAAACCAACAATAATTTATTACCTTTGGAATCAAATTCAGCCCCTGATTCGTACTCACATTGCTCTGCACATTTTCTATTTGTCTGGCGCTTTGCGCAGGTAATTTGTGTACAAATACGACCTAATCGAGTTCGGCATCAGACAAACAACCGCCTGGGGGGTAAAGGAGAGACAAAAATCCCTCAATGTGAACCACCCCCGCTCTAATTGAGCCTTTTTAAATCGATACGCGTGCGCCAGATACCGCATCCCGCCTCTTCGAGCATAGAAATCACCATTAACCCTCATATACACAAGCGGATCATGCAGATTTTTGGATTTACATCCAACCGATAGCATCCGGTTAAAAAGGTCCCAATCTTCAAAATATAGAAAATCTGAGCTGTAGTTCCCAGCCGCCAGAACTGCAGCTCGTTTAAATGTGATAGGTGGATGTCGAAATGGGTTACGGCGCTTTGAATACTTTAGTATTTCTTCATGTTCCTCTGGAAGATCGGTGATGGTTAGACAGGTTCCCAATTCGCCATCAAACTCTATAACCTGCGATCCAACCATATCCAAATCGTATTCCCGCATTGCACGAAGTTGCATCTCCATGCGCTCTGGAACCGCAATATCATCGGTGTCCATACGGGCAATTATCGGGTTGCGGCACGCAAGCACTCCCTTATGAAGAGCGTATCCAAGGCCCCGGTTCTCCGAATATGCAACAAAGTTGAATAAACCCGGATACATTTCACTGTACTCGTCGAGCACTTCTTCGAGAGCACGAGATAAAGCCCCATCTTTGACGACAACCATTTCTGCAGGAGGCGTTGTCTGCACAAGCATGCTATCCATTGATTCGCGCAGCCATTCTGGATTCTCCTTGGCATACACGCTCATCAACACGCTATATGCATTCGTAATCACTGTCCCCTCCCCATGGCTCGAACGGTTTTCATTAGGATCTTTAAATCCAACGCGAAGCCAGCATGTCTAACGTAATAAAGCTCGAGCAACTGACGGGCGCCGTTCTCCCAAGTTGCGTTATTCCGCTCGGTCACTTGCCACCAGCCAGTGATACCAGGCTTGACCGAAAGAAATTCATCGCGCGCGTCCCCGAATTCATATGTCTCCTCGAACGTCACCGGTCGAGGTCCGACGACGGACAGCTCGCCAGTCAAAACGTTGATAAACTGCGGCAGCTCATCCAAACTCGTATTGCGTAAAAATCGACCAACACGTGTAATACGCGGATCATCATCAACCTTTTGCTCTCGTTCCCACTGCATCAGTTGCTTCGGCGTCATATAGCGTTCAGGATTATCATGGGCATCAGCCACCATAGTGCGGATTTTCCATATTCGAATCCTCTTGCCATCTAAGCCAATGCGCTCCTGGCAAAAGAACGGGATACCAGGTGAATCAAGCATGACAAGCAGGCATAAAACCGCAACAGGCAACGCCATCAACAAACACACAGAAAGGCTGAATGCAATATCAAACGTTCGTTTCACGCAACGATACCATAGACCGCCAGGCTTAGGGTTAAATGCCTTGTCATCTAGGGAAAGAGAGGGGGGGATTGCAAGAGCGGAATCGGTAGGACGCGTGGCCTGCAGCCCGACCCCACGCGACATCTCGTTGGCAACGGGCTTCAGATCTCGCTCATTGACGAAGTCCGAATGATCCATGACAGTCACCCCCCCCCTGCATCAACGGCAGGCAAGATGCTCTTCAAACAAATTCATATTACTCATAAATATATCACCAATTCAGAAACTTAACAGATACCCCTCTGCTATATCACATTTACATATGCGCGAATCATGTCGGGAGCATATATGCAGCCCAAAAGATAAATATCAATGCGAGTATAATTTTTCAATCATTTGATATTTGGAGGTATCATGCCCGTCGACAACAGTAGACCGCACGGTAATCATTTTTCCGCAGACACAAGGCAAGCGTGTGGGGCGGCCGGCGATCGCACCATCGATTCATCACGGCCCAATCCAGGTACAACCGATACATTTATGAAGGCAGCTCAGCCTCAACAAACAGCAAGGCAAGCACAACGGTCTTTCGCAAGCAACAGTTTTCACCCGGGCGATGTAAGGCCCGGCGGGACTTCGCGGGCGTGCGCATGCTCGAACAATCGCCACGGAACCTCAAGTTCCCTTTATACTAGCATGCACGACGATCTGATTAATGATCCATGCCATAGCGATTCAACCAAACCAAAAAAAAGCAAGGTTGTCTGCTTGGTTGTGGGCCTCGTCATCCTCGCCGTCGTTGCGTTTGGTGGCACCACGGGCTTTTTCCTGTACAAGGACGCGAAAAGTCTTCAGGCGCAGGCGGGCACGCTCATGTCTGAGGTCTCGTTCATGAAGGACCACCTCAAGAACGGCGAGGGCGAGCAGCTCAATGCCACCGCCGGCACCGTTGCCGAGCAGATCGCCTCCATGCGCGACACGGTAGACGGCCCCGCATGGACCATTGCGAGCTTTATCCCCGTATACGGCGACGACATCAAACTCGTGCGCGGGATGATGGAGCAGGCAGATATCCTGGCGCAAGACGCCATGTTGCCGGCGTGCGCTCAGCTCGAGGACTTCAAGCTTGGCAACCTTCTCACCGATGGCGCCGTGAACATCGAGATGCTCAAGGGGCTCATTACCACCATCCAAGACATGGAACCCGTGGTGATCTCCAGCATCGATGCCATCGATGCCCTCCCCGAGCCGCATATCGGTAAGATCAAGGCACTGATGGACAAGGTCGCCGGTCCCATGAACACTGCCAAGGGTGCCCTCAAGCAGGTCAACGGCGTCCTGCCGCTGCTACCCCAGATGCTCGGCGCCGATGGCCCACGCAATTACCTCATCACCGCGGAGAACAACTCCGAGATCCGCGCGTGCGGCGGCTTCGTCGGTTCGCTCGGCGTTATGAACGTGGATAATGGCGAGATCTCCCTCCAGGATTTTGAGGGGACACTGCACTCCAGCAACGGCCCTAAGCCGCAGATCCCCATCACCGATGAGGAGATGACACTCTTCCAGCCCTACGAGCCCACCATGAACTTCACCTCGGGCGATGCGTATTTCACGCCGGACTTCCCCAAGGGCGCGAGCAACGTAAGTACCCTTTGGTCCCTCGAGCACGGCGGGCAGCACATCGACGGCGTTGTAGCGCTCGACCCCGTGCTCCTGCAGTACCTCCTGCAGCTCTGCGGCGGCGTTACCGCAGCCGACGGCACCGTAGTTGACGGCTCTAACGCCGCCAACGAGCTGCTCTCCGGCTCTTACTGGAAGTACCCCGAGGGTGGCGACGCCCAGGATGCCGTGTTCGCGTCCGTTGCCTCCGGTGCCTTCAACCAGCTGCTCGGCGGCCTAGGTGAGGTTGGCTTTACCAACCTCTTCAAGGTTATCAAGCGCGGTGGCGACGAGGGCCGCCTGCTCATGTGGATGGCCAACGAAGCCGAGGAGAACGCCGTGGTCCAGATGGGCTTTGGCGGCACCCTTAACGCCGACCCCACCAAGCCCCAGGCCGGCGTGTTCGTGAACAACTACAGCTACTCCAAGCTCGATTGGTACCTCAACCTCGACGCCGTGAAGGGCGAGGGCGTGAAGAACGCCGACGGCACGGTGTCCTACCCCATGACCGTCACCCTGACCAACGAGATGAGCGCCGCCGACGCAGCCGCACTGCCGGCCTACATCGCCGCGCACAACGGCACGGCCGACGCCCCCACTCAGGAGATGCTCCGCACGCTGCTGTACGCCCCGGCCGGTGGCACCATCACCGACGTTGTTACGAGCTCGGGCAGCATGAAGGAAGCAACGCACAACGGCCTGCAGGTGTACTACCAGGATGTTCGCCTCATGCCTGGCGAGAGCTTCCAGATCACCTACACCGTCACCGTCTCTGCCGAGGCGGCCGAGGAACTCGACGTCCGCGTGACCCCCACGGCGCAGCATGCGCGCAAGGGCGAGATCGGCGACATCCTGGCTGACGCGGAGTAGCACTGTGATTCGCGTTGATATCGAAAGCATCGTCATGGCCGCCGGGCCCGTTCCCTCCGTTGTTGTGCTGCGTGAGCGCAAGGGCGGAGCCGGGTCGGGCGCGCCGCTGCGCGCACTGTCCATCCAGACGGGAGCGTACGAGGCAGCCGCCATTGGCGGCGGCATGGACTCCGACAAAGCCGCGCCGAGGCCCATCGCGCACGACGTGATGTTGCGCACGGTGCAGGAGCTGGGCGCCAAGATCGAGCGCGTTGAGATCAACCGCTGGGAGGCGCCTGTGTTCTACGCCGATGTGGTGCTGGACCGCGGGGGCGACGGGGGTTGCCGCGGCGAGGGCCGCGATGTCGATGGCGATACGGCTGAGAGCCGCGCTCGCGAGATCAAGATTGACGCGCGCCCGAGCGATGCGCTCGCCCTGGCGGCGCGCTCCAACGCCCCCATCTACGTTGAGGACGAGGTCATGAACCGCGCGGGGAGCATCTCGCTCCAATCCGACACCGACCCGGACTCCGCAAAAGAGGAGCTCGAGCGTTTCGACGAGTTTGTACAGGGCCTATCCCCCGACGACTTCTAAGTCTCAATTGGGGACAGGTACAAATTGAGCCGTTTTACCGGGGCTGGGTTGCCATCCCCGGTTTTTCTTTGGCGCAAGAGCGGCGGGCTGGGCTACTTGCGAAAGAGATTTCTCACTGCGTAGATAAATCCCGTCAGATAATGGCCGTTCAGCATCGAGACAAAACCCTTCACCGACTCCAAAGGGATTCCGCTCGTGGTGAGAGACCGCAGCGGCATGTCGGCGGCCATCTCCTGCATCATCGCCTTTTGATCGCGGTTCATCTTGCTTGCCGGCTCGGCCATGACCCAATCGATGATGCGGTACAGGCGGCGTCCCAGCCAGCAGGCGCCCATGTCACTCACGGTCGAATCGATGGTGAACGGTGTGACGGGTGGACGCTCGGGGAGCGGACGAGCATACAATTCCTCGAACGCCCGAGCGGACTCCGGCTGTACGAAGCAGCCGGGGGTCGGATGACGATATATCTCGGGAACCTGTGGGCTCGGCATAGGAGCCTGATCGAACATGAACTGTTCCTCGGCGATGCTGAGGCGATGCAGCGCTTGCTCCAGATTAAACGCGGACTGACCGTCGGCGACGATGATGGACGCCGTTAGGCGAATATCGCGACTCGATGACGCCACGCGGACCTCGTACTCACCCGGATACACGCGCCAGCGGTGAAGGCTCGCGTCCCATTTCCGGAAGGCGGTCTCATCCAGGTGCAACACCACCTGGCGCTCCCCTCCGGGCTCCAACTCAATCTTGGCGAACCCGGCGAGCCATTGCACTGGGCACGGCGGTGGGACAACCTCCGATGTGGGCGCGATGTACACCTGGGCAACTTCGGCGCCGATGCGGGGACCGATGTTCCGCAACGTGAACGAGACATCGAATTCGAGAGGGCCCTCGGTCGACGCACCCTCGTGCGCTTTCACCTCGAGCCCTTCATACGCGAACTCGGTATACGACTCGCCATGACCGAACGGGAACGCCGGCTCAACGTCCACCGCATCGTAATAGCGATATCCCACGAACGGGCCCTCGCGATAGAAGACCTCGTTGTCCATATCGGGATACGTCGTGCCGAGCGCGGTCTGAGCCGAATCGACGGGCCAGGTCTCCGCTAGCTTGCCACTGGGGTTCACGTCGCCCACCAGCACGTCGACGGCAGCGCCGCCTCCCTGGCATCCGGATAGGTACATGAGCAGAATCGCGGCGGGGCTATCACGCCACGGCATTTCCATGGGCGCGCCGCCCTGCAGGACCACCGCCGTGCGCGGGTTTGCAGCGCATATGCGGTCGATGAGCTCACGCATGCCGCGCGGCATGACCATGAGCTTGCGGTCGAACCCCTCGGATTCGTATCGCGCGGGAAGCCCGGCAACCACCACCGCCACATCCGAACGAGCGGCAAGCGTCTCCGCCTCGAGCAGCTGTCTTTCATCCGCATCACCCGTCGTGGGATCGCAGCCGTCGGCATACTCGGCAGCCACGCCGCGCTGCTCGAGGCGATACCAGATGTTGTCGATGATCTTTGGGTTGATGCGCGACGAACCCGAACCCTGATATCGCGGCATGCGGGCGAACGCGCCAATCACCGCGACCTTTGCATCCGGGTTCAGCGGCAGCACGCCATCGTTCTTGAGGAGGACAGCGCTTTGGGCAGCCACCTCGCGAGCCAAATCCGCGTGCGCACGGTAGAATTCCTCGTCCGTGAGAGAGAGGGCGGGGGCGCCGCCGATTGAGCCCTCGGCCTGGCAGGCCTTCACCCTGCGGGCGAGCCGCTCGATATGCGACGCGGCCTCGTTTACGCAGCCTTCCTCCAGCTCCCCTGAGCGAACAGCCTCAACAAGAGCGCGAGCATGATCGCGCCGCGGGCCGGGCATGCACAAATCGAGTCCAGCGCGAACCGACGCCACGCTCGAACTCGTGGCACCCCAGTCGCTGACAACTGCACCGTCAAACCCCCACTCACCACGCAGGGCGTCGCGCAGCAGCCATTCGTGCTCGGAGCAGTAGACGCCGTTCAACTTGTTGTACGCCGTCATCACACTCCACGGGCGGGCGTGGCGCACCACATGCTCAAACGGCGCGAGATACAGCTCGCGCAGCGTCCGCTCATCGACTACGGAGTCGGACACCATACGTGCATGCTCCTGGCTGTTGGCGGCAAAGTGCTTGAGGCATGCGCCAACGCCGCGACTCTGGATACCTCGCACCATTGCCGCGCCGAGCTCGCCCGAAACAACCGGGTCCTCGCTGAAATACTCGAAGTTGCGACCGCACAGCGAGTGGCGCTTAATGTTCACACCCGGACCGAGAACCACGTCAACGCCCTGCCGACGCGCCTCCTCGCCAATCGCGGCGCCAACACGCTCGACCAGCTCTGGATCGAACGAACAGGCAAGCGCAGAAGCCGTGGGAAAACACGTCGCCGGGCGGCTTTCCGCAATGCCCATGCAATCCTGGGCGCTCTCTTGCTTGCGCAGTCCGTGAGGTCCGTCGGAGAGAAACAGGCTCGGGATGCCGGCGCCTGGAGCGTCGTACGTTTTCCAGTGCGACTCGCCGGCAAGCAGCTGAGCCCGCTCCTCAAGCGAAAGGCGGCTCACGCGCAAGGCGCCCGCGGGCCGCTGATCAGCCAAGTTATCCCGTTGCTCGTCCTGCGTCATCGCGCCATCTCCCAAAACTGCTGGCCGCGATATGCAGCCTGGTCCCAGCCTTATACCCGCATGAGGGCCGGAAGGCCCACAGCGCCACGCCGAAGGCAAAAGGCGGCCCCGACCATTTGGTCGAAGCCGCCTTGTCAACGAATATGCTCCCGCGAAAAACCCTACTCCTCGAGCAGGTCCTCCAGAGCCCCGTCAGCGGAATCGATATCCGCGTGGTCCTCATCACCAGGGACCTGCGAGGCAACGCCATCCGGCAGGTCAGTCGGCTCCCCGCCCTCGGCCTCAACGGACTCCTCGCCCTCGGCAGAATCCCCATCCTTCTTCTTGGCCGCGGTCATGCGAGCCACGGCAGTGACGCGGTCGCCCTCATCCACGCTCATCATCTTCACGCCCTGGGTGGCGCGGCCGGTCTGGGAGATCTCGGCGGTCTTCACGCGGAGGACGGTTGCGCCCTCGGTGATGATGAGCAGCTCGTGCTGAGGGCCCACAACCTTCATGGCGGCCAGCGCGCCCTTGCGATCGGTCATCTGGATCGTGTACACACCCTGACCGCCGCGGTTCTGCTCGGGGTAGTCGGCAACCGGGGTACGCTTGCCGTAACCGCGCTCGGTAATCACAAAGAGCTCGCCGCTACCGTTGGTGATCTCCATACCCAGGACCTCGGCGTCGGCCTTCATACCAATACCGCGGACGCCGCTCGTATCGCGACCGGTGGCGCGCACCTGGTCCTCGCTAAACATGATGGCCTTACCGGCGGTGGTGGCCATGATGATCTTGTCGCCCGGCTTTACGCGGCGCACGCCGAGCAGGCGGTCGCCGTCCTTGATGTTGATGGCGATGATGCCATCGCGGCGGGAACGGTCGTAGGCGGCCATGGCCGTCTTCTTCACCATGCCGTGCGCAGTGACGAACATGAGGTACTCGTCCTCGGGGAACTCGCGGCAGGAAATCACGGACGCGATCTTCTCGCCGTCCTCGAACGGCAGCAGGTTCACGATCGCGGTGCCGCGGGCCTGGCGCGTGCCCTCGGGCAGCTCATGCACCTTGAGGCGGTACACCTTGCCCTTGGTGGAGAAGAACAGCACGTACTCATGGGTACTGGCGATGAACATCTCGTCGATGACGTCGTCTTCCTTGAGGTTGACGCCGGAAACGCCCTTGCCGCCGCGCTTCTGGGCGCGATACGACTCGACCGGGATGCGCTTGACGTAGCCGGTGTGGGTGATGGTCACGACCATGTCCTCGTCGGCGATGAGATCCTCGACGTTGAGGTCCTTCTCGGCGCCGGTGATCTGGGTGCGGCGCTTGTCGCCGAACTTGCGGGCGATCTCGCGCATCTCCTCCTTGATCACGCCGAGGATCTTCTCCACGTGCGCAAGCAGGTCCTCGTAGTAGGCGATCGCGCGGCGCAGTCCCTCGAGCTCTTCCTCGATCTTGTCGCGCTCCAGGCCGGTGAGGCGGCGGAGCTTCATCTCGAGGATGGCCGTGGTCTGCTCGGGCGAAAAGCCAAAGCGCTCGATGAGTCGGCTGCTGGCCTCGGCGTCCGTCTGCGAGGAGCGGATGATCGAGATGACCTCGTCGATATGGTCGAGGGCCATGAGATAGCCCTCGAGGATGTGCGCGCGGGCCTGGGCCTTCTTGAGGTCGAAGCGGGTGCGGCGGG
>OLRM01000900.1_pt1 | contig 13723 bp, 8 predicted proteins | sample 1643211 | NCBI WGS metagenome assembly OLRM01 (sample SAMEA3136690, study PRJEB25190) | human gut metagenome | biome: human gut; feature: human-associated habitat; material: faeces | place: Austria | collected 2013
TATGTGACCCGCGGCGGTTTGTTGTATTTTTTATATTTACTATGGCTTTTGTATTCTAAAACTGTTTCTCGCCTTATCACCCTTCATCAACGCAAGCCGTAATTTACGTTTATATAATTAACTTAGTCCCGATAAAGAACGCATTACCAGATCAACGTCTTGATTTTCAAGTTCCTGAATGATATGCAGATATGTTTTTTGTGTTGTCGTCATACTGGCGTGACCAAGCCTGCGAGCAACACTGGCAATAGACACTCCTGCGAACAGCAGCAGCGATGCGTGAGTATGTCTTAAACCGTGAATAGATATTTCAGACAGATTCAACCTTTTGCAATGACGGCTGAGTATATCATTTACAGTGGAGTTATAGACTTTGCCTTTTACGAATATTGGTTTGTCCTCAGGCAGCCCCTTTACCAATTCAGCAAATTGAATGACAGTTTGCCAATCTATTTGTATCTTTCTTACAGATGAATTGTTCTTTGTTGGAAGAAAACCGCTGTTGCCTTTATAGTCCCAGGTTTTGCTTATAGAAAGCATTTGGTGGGAAAAATCAAAATCACGAGGCGTAAGTGCAAGTGCTTCAGAAAAGCGCATACCTGTTTTTGCTACCAAAAGAATAAACCAATCCCAGTTCACTCCGGACTTAAGATCAAGCGAAGTCAGCAGCGTGTGCAGTTCAAACTGATTAAGATACTTGATTTTCTTGACCGACGGCGTTTTACCTTTTATTATTGCTTTTCTCGTTGGATCACGCTCAATAAGCCCTTCATCAACCGCATCAAGTATCGCTCCTTTAAGCTGATGATGAAAGTCCATTGTTGTTTGTCTTTCGTGATACCGCGCATAATCATTAAGCAGCTGCTGATAAGCAATTCTGTTTAGATCACGCAAAACAAGTTCAGGCACAAGCCTTTTCAGCCAGGATATTGTCATTTTGTACTTATCCAATGTAACCTTTCTAATTGCCCCTTCTTTATATACTGCGACCCACTTTTCATAGTAATCACAGAACAAGTCTGTATGTTTAACGTTATTTAACATTACATTACCTCCATTTCAACAAAACGGCTTACGCTGATGAAGGGTGATAAGGCGGTCGAGATATGCTAAATATTCTCCTATTTTTTTCTGCTCATCAATATGTGGTATTGGGATAGGCATTTCAAAAAAGACGGAGTCTTTAATCGAAAATCTATCCGACCTTGCCCCAGAGTCACCATTGAAATTCATAAATGAATGCCAGTACTTACTCTTGAAGAAATATTCAAGATATGTTGTGTCAATATCGTGTGGTCTAAAAACCGTATAAAGCGGTGACATTACGCCAATTCTGCCTAACTTATTGCGATTTATTGGTCCAACAGGCGCAGAAGTTGAAATACGAGGGTTATAAACAAAGTCCTCGCTTCTAACGATATAATAACCGCCTAAACTGCTCATCTTTGCAATATCGTGGTCGAAAAAATCTCGTTGACTGATTATTCCGAACTCTGCCGAGTTAGTAAAGGTTTCAATATATTGTAGTCCAACATTTTTCTCGGTAACTTTATCTGCAATCGCACTTAACTTACGCTGTTCCCAAGGAAAAGTAAAAGAGCTAAGGAAAATACCTTAACTCTTTTATAAAAACGTATATTTAGAGGGTGTTAAATACCTTTTATCCCTCATCAGGATCAAAGCCACCTGTTAAAATGAATTTTCTGAGGATTTTATCGACTTTCATATTTACTTTTGGCGGAATAATCACTTTACCCTCGATTTTTTCAAGAAAAGCTTTAGCAGCTGCTTTATTTACTGACTGTTTCAGCTTGTCAAATCTTCCGAATTCATCAATATTAGCCTCTGTAAGATTTAACTGCATCATATTTTTAAGCAAATCTTCGTCCAATCCGAAAGCAACAGCAAAACTATGGATCTGGTCATTTTTAGCCTTATATTGATACTCTGTGATATAGTCACGAAGTGTCTTTCCATCTTCAACAACTACTTCTCCACGCTGAACATCGTGCAGAAAGATCTCAGCATACTTCTGCTCGTCTTGTGTAAGCGTAGCAAAGGACTTGTGCAGTTCATCAAGCGACGCTTGCAACTGCTCTTCAGTAATATCAGCTTGGTGCAGATTTTTTAAATATTTTTCAAATCTGCTGTTCATATAAGCTGCATCTATTCTTCCTGTGTCAATTTCAGTAATATAACCGACAAGATCAAATGGAACATCATCGCCGTCTGAACCACCATTACCGTTTTCGTCATCATTTCCGTTGGAGAGTTCTTTATAACGCTGTACCAATGCCATAAAATCGTTGCTGCCAAAGTCTAATTTGATCGTTTCATTTAAACCGGTTTCCTCATCATTAAATGTATAAATGTCCTGTTCCCAATTAAATCCTTGCAGCTTAGCAGCATCAAGATGGTGATTGAAGTCTTTGAAAAGCTGTGCAAATTTAGCTTTTTCTGCGTGATCATTAGGCAACTTTGTGAAATCAGATACTCCCGAAGATTTAAAAACTTCTGAAATATCCATAAAGATCACATTAAGCTTTTTAAGATTATACGGCAGTTTCTCGACAAACAGAACCGTAGGCTTGTCACCTGAATAAGTCTTTACCGCTTCATCAATATAAGCTTTCATTGTAAATGGTCTGCGGTAATATTTTATCACACCATAAGGCTTTTCATTGCTTTTGAAAAGTCGATTTGTTCTTGACATTGCTTGAATAAGATTTTCATACTGGAGTATCTTATCCATATAGAGCGTGTTTACCCACTTTGAGTCAAAACCTGTAAGCATCTGATCAACTACAATAAGAAGATCAAGCATTTTCTCAGGTGTGCGTGTAATCGTTGAATATTTCTCTTTATGGGCAAGTCTTAAAGACACGTCTTTTTTGAAACTTGCGTGAGTAGGTATAGTAAAATCTTGTCCAAACATATCATTGTAATCGTTAAGGATCTTTACAAGCCCGTCCTCTTTAAATAACGCCACAGGTTTGCCCTTGTAAGTATTTTTGTATTCTCCATCCTCGTTGCTGATATGAGGGTCAAAAAGACAGGTCACTTTTAAGCTTGGCATTTTATCTTTAAAAAGCCCGTAATACTCAATAGCTTCAGGAATACTGCTTGTAGCAAAAATAGCGTGAAATTTCTTGTTTACACTGAGAATGCTCCAATTATCGCAAATATCGTTAACAACTGCATTCTGATGTTCAGGCTCTATATACTGTGAATTAGGAAGATAGTCTTCAACGCCCTTGACATACTTTCCGTCATCATTTTCGTATCCTGCCATTGGAACATCATTCATAAATTTATTGAAAACTTCTCGTTTCTTTTCATCAGCAAAAGCCTCCTCCACGTTGTTTGCTTTTGCCTCAGCGAGTGCGACCTGTTTGCGAACGTCGTTTTCTTTAAAAGTCTGTACCATTCTAGGGTCAAAGCCGAGAACATTTTTATCTCTGATTCCGTCCGCAAGTACATATCTATGAAGTTCTCCGCCAAATATCGTAGATGTCTGGCTCATTTTCTTCTGATTTTCTTCAAATATAGGTGTTCCGGTAAAGCCGAAGAATATAGCATTCGGAAACGTGCTTTTGATAGTTGAAAGCATTTCACCAAAAGTTGAGCGGTGACATTCATCAACAATAAAAACGATACGCTTTTTGCCTATTTCTTCAATATCGTGAGCGTTCAGACCGTTTTCATCATTCTTGATATTGCTCATTTTCTGAATAGATGTCACTATCAGAGTATCAGCAGGTGCTGAGCTTTTCAGCTTTGTGATAAGAACATAGGTATTTTCCGTTTTCTGTACGCTTTCGCCGTCATCAGCAAAATTATTGTATTCAGTATATGACTGAGTTCCGAGTTCGATCCTATCAGTAAGAAAAACCACTTTATCTGCGTCCTTGGAGTTTGCAATAAGCTGAGCAGACTTAAAGCTCGTCATAGTTTTTCCCGAACCTGTTGTATGCCAAATGAATCCACCACGCTGATTGCCCTCGCCCCATTTAGTTTTTGAAACCTTGTCAGAGATCGCACTTGCGGCATAATACTGATAACTTCTCATAACTTTCAGAACGCCGTCCGTATCATCAGCAACGGTGTAAAAACCGATAAGCTGGTGTGCCATAGGGATCGAGATAAGATTTGACGCAATACCCTTCCAATCATTTATGACCTCATTATTAAAGTCTGCCCAATGAAAATAATAATCGGGATTAAATGCGTCCCAACTGCCGGGGTTGGCAAAGTACAGCGTTTCATCGGGTGTCATTGCAACAAATATTTGAACAAGCGAAAACAATCCTGAAAAAACGCCCTCGTGAGAATACTTTTGAATTTGATTGCACGCCTCGCTTACAGGAACGCCGCTGCGTTTGAGTTCGATATGTATAACAGGCATACCATTTATCAAAAGCATTATATCCCCTCTGCGGTCATTCAATATCTTAGAGGACGCCTTAAATTTTGGCTGTCTTGCTATCTGATAACGGCTCTGACCTGCGGCGATCTCCTTGCGGTCGTATATCTTAAGTGAAACTTCTTTGCCAAAGTGAAGTTTATCATCGGCATTATCACGAGTGATCGAGATAGTTTTGCCATTTATGAATTTATTGAGCATAAGCGGAGTACGCAAAGTTTTTATTTGCTCCATTATCTGCTGCATTTCTCCGCTTGTCAGCGGACAGCCATTGAGACGATCAATGCTCTGATTATTGTCAAAGAGAATATTTGCCCAATTCTGTATCAGATCTTCCTCTGTTGGATACATAATAACTTCCGAAGACCAGCCCTTATTAAATAGGACTTTTATCAAAGCATCTTCAAATTCTGCCTCTTTTTTGAAGATCATACAAATACCTCCTATACAAACATCTTTTCAAGGCACGCTTTTTTGATATTTTTAAGCTTTTCGAGCTTACGCTGATGAAGGGTGATAAGGCGGTCGAGGTGAGTGAAAAACTGCCCGATTTTTCGTTGTTCATTTAATGAAGTGTATGGTATTTGTATTTCACTAACTAACTGTTTATTTAATCCACCTCTTGTTCCGTCGCCTGATGATACTTTTCTTAATTCATCATACCTGCTTTCAAGATTTGAAAATACAAATTCGGGACAAATATCAGGTGCAAAAGTCATAGCAGCAATAGATTGATTTGTGCTAAGAGAAATACGGTTTATTGCGACAGTTCCACGAGTTTTTCCTTGCCCAGCCAATGCAATAAGTACAGAATTTTGCTTAATCATTCTTGCACTAGAATGATTAAGCCCTTCGTTTGATATTTTATCATCTGTATATGTAATGTACTTTTTATGAACCTCACCAGATGAAAGCCAAGGCACTTGTTTAGGATTCCAATATTCATTTATAGCCGTACTTGGAGTGCCACCAGTGGAAATCATAGCAACATTACTAACCTCACGCTGTTCCCAAGCGTCAGTAAATCCCTTAAAACGAATCTCGGGATATAGGCTGCCATTTTTCGGAAACATTTTTTCAAGCATAGCCTTTTTGACTTTGGTCAATTTGTCATACTTACGCTGATGAAGGGTGATAAGGCGGTCGAGATATGCTAAATATTCTCCTATTTTTTTCTGCTCATCAATATGTGGTATTGGGATAGGCATTTCAAAAAAGACGGAGTCTTTAATCGAAAATCTATCCGACCTTGCCCCAGAGTCACCATTGAAATTCATAAATGAATGCCAGTACTTACTCTTGAAGAAATATTCAAGATATGTTGTGTCAATATCGTGTGGTCTAAAAACCGTATAAAGCGGTGACATTACGCCAATTCTGCCTAACTTATTGCGATTTATTGGTCCAACAGGCGCAGAAGTTGAAATACGAGGGTTATAAACAAAGTCCTCGCTTCTAACGATATAATAACCGCCTAAACTGCTCATCTTTGCAATATCGTGGTCGAAAAAATCTCGTTGACTGATTATTCCGAACTCTGCCGAGTTAGTAAAGGTTTCAATATATTGTAGTCCAACATTTTTCTCGGTAACTTTATCTGCAATCGCACTTAACTTACGCTGTTCCCAAGTATCAGTAAAACCCGAAAATCTTATCTGAGGTATGCCTTTTTCTTTAGTCATTTTGCACACCTCCCAACAGTTTCTTGAACTCACCAAGACCTTTCATATCAAATTCATTTCCGCACAGATCGTCAATCATAGAACACAGCTCTTTTTCCGTTTCTGATATCTCAGTTTCAATATCAAAATATGTGGTATCATATTTTTTAGCAAGAGCCGTGATCTTAGAAACAAGGCCGTTAACGATCGTCGAAGGGATAGAATAAAGGTTATCGACAAGGCTCTTTATCCATTTTATCTCAAGCAGTGTTTTGACCTCCTCGTCAGAAAGCCCCTCGATAGTGGTTTTGGTTTTTGCGTGAAGTTCCGCAGTTTCGGTCTTTATCTGCGATTTCAACGCCTTTTCTTCTTTAGAAAAAGCCTCGACCTTTGAAAGCTTTTCAATCAGTGCAAGAGTTTCATCTGACTTAGGTTCGCTCTTCAAAGCCTTTATCTTTTTAGAAATTTCCTTGATGATAAATGCACTATTGTCCTCAGTCAGCTGTTCTTTGCAGGTCTCTTTTTCATCTTCCGTCATATCCTCAATAATTTGTTCATACTCTGACGGGATCTCAGCAAGGCAGCGTTCCTTGGCTTTAAGAGCGTTATACTCCTCGCACAATAGTGTTGTCTGAACAAGTTCAAAAGGAATAACGTGTCCTACCCAACCTTCTTGCGTTTCCTGTTCCTTGCCGTCTTTTTTCTTCATCACAATGTTCGGGTCAACATTTCTGGTTGCCTCAAAGCCCTCTGTTTGGATTATTTCAAGGTCTACGGCTATCTTTCCCCATTCATCATCAAGAAGCTGATAAGCCTCATACTTATCGACCAACTGAATGTCTGCCAACCGTGCAAAGATATTCTCGCTTATTGCGGTTTCCTCTTTTGATACCTCAACAGTCTCAGCATTTTCAATAAGCTCTTTACGCAGATGATCTTCAAATCCGTTAAATGCCTGCTCATATGCCTGCTCAAATTTTATTACATCGTTGCTCTTGCAAATTGCTGATTTAATATCATCGCAGGCAAGCTGAAGATATGGTGTATCGCTCGTCTTGAACAATTCTTCTCTTAAATTCGGAAAAGCGTTCCAATATTCCGCAAGACCATCAACTTCATTCACAGGGATACCGCCAAACATAGAGGCGTAAATATCCCAAGTCTCCGCACTTTCAGAAGAGTCAACATATCTTGGAATATTGAGATTGTAATCATTTTGTCTTATCTCCTCACGAGAAACGACCTTTGAGAACTTCGGTACGCTTGTTCTTGAAGATACCGTATCAACAATACGTTTGATGTCAGACGCTCTAAGCTTATTGTTCTTGCCGTCTTTCACAAATCCTTTGGAGGCGTCTATAATAAGCACGTCGTTATTATCACGCATTTGTTTCAGTATCATAATAATTGTCGGTATTCCAGTTCCAAAAAATATATTTGCCGGAAGTCCGATAATAGTGTCAATATGATTATTCTCAATCAAATTTTTTCTGATTATGCCTTCCTCTCCGCCTCTGAACAGCACCCCGTGCGGAAGAACGATAGTCATAATACCCTCAGGACGAATATGATAAAGATCGTGCAGCAAGAACGCATAATCGGCTTTACCCTTTGGGGCTAGACCAAACCTTGCATAACGAGGGTCTGCCTCTTTCCCTGACGGATCCCAAGGCTGTGAATAAGGCGGATTTGAGACGACTGCATCTACATAAAGAGGCTCGTAAGTTTCCGACGGATTGCTGTCATCAAAATACGGCCAGTCCTCCTCTAATGTATCACCACAGCGTGTTGTGATGTTTGACGGTTTGATTCCTCTCATAACAAGGTTCATACGGGTAAGGTTGTAAGTATTCTCTTTAAGCTCCTGCGCATAGTATTTGATATTATCCGAATTTGTAACATACTTAGAAACGCTCTTGCCGATATTTATAAGCAAAGAACCTGAACCGCTTGTTGGGTCATATATTTTTATCTCGTCCTTGCCCTTGAGGTGGTTTGCTACGATCTCTGACATAAGCACAGAGACCTCATGAGGTGTATAGAATTCGCCTGCCTTTTTGCCCGCATTTGAGGCGAACTTTTCGATCAAATATTCATAAACAAAACCAAGAACATCATAGTCCTGTTTTCCGTCCATAGGAATATCTTTGATAAGCTGTAAAAGCCCGCTGATAGCCTTAGTTCTTGCACCCGAAGTATCTCCAAGCTTTGAAAGTCCTGTTTCAAGCGTATCAAATACTTTATCAAAGACCTTTTTGTGAGTGCTTGAAATCAGTCTGCTAAATGCTGATAGGGCGGTAGTAACATTATCTACGCTAAAGTCCTTGCCCATATCGAGCCACGTTGAAAAAAGATCATTATAGCCAATAAAATATCCAATATTCTTTTGAATATACTCGACCGTTTCCTCATCTTCCTCAGTAACGGTTTTGAGCAATTCATCATCATACCCCTCGTCTTTCAAGAATTTTACTTCCTTATCGGACAGGTACTTGTAAAAAATGAAACCTAAAATATAGTCTTTATATTCATTTGCCTCTATTTTTGAACGCATTTTATTAGCGGATTCCCAAATTTTATTTGCCAGCTGTTGTTTGTTCATATATAACTTCTCCTAAATATTCTTGCTTGATTATGACTTACACTTGAAACCTGTGTAAACTCCCGCAAGGAATATTATACTACAATTTGTACAAAATTTCAATACTACACAGCTAAAAATCTAAAAAATAAACAAGAATTTTGAAATATACACTATGTTAGTCTATATTTACTTTTAAACATACTTGGGAACAGCGTAAGCTGTCTGATACACTGAATTTTCTCTCAAATAACACACTTTCAAGAGCAGAATTAAGCGAGGATACAGGCACTTATAAGAATGTTCATTACGGTGATGTTCTTATAAAATTTGGTGAGTATATTGATGCACAGAGTACCGATCTTCCATACATTGCCGATGATGAAAAAGCGAAGAAATTTGAATCATCAAAATTGCAGGACGGAGATATAATTATTGCCGATACCGCAGAAGATGAAGCTGTCGGAAAGTGCGTAGAAATAGGCAATATCGGGGATTTGAGCATTGTATCAGGTCTGCATACAATCCCTTGCAGGTCAAAGGTGAAATTTGCTCCTGCATATCTTGGGTTTTACCTAAATTCGTCATCGTATCATGATCAATTGATACCGCTTATGCAGGGAATAAAAGTAACATCTATTTCAAAATCTGCTATCTCTGATACGCTGATTTCAGCACCAACAGATTTAAGTGAACAAGGTAAAATTGGTCAGTTCTTCTCCCAACTCGACACCCTTATCACCCTTCATCAGCGTATGTAAAACCCAATGTAAATAAAGCCAATTATTACGCACCATTTCAGCGTAATTTAAAAATAATTATAAAAAAAGTAGGCTATTTCAACTTCCATGTTGATAAATGTAAACTTTTTCAGAAAACATGTTGTAATATATGACAATTTGGAATAAGGCTGTAGACAAATGGGGTGTTTGGCAAGCTGCACAGCACATAGCTAAGAAATATGATGATGACGGATATCTTCGCAAGAAGAAATAGCACAAACAAAAATAAGCTGCTACAGAAAAACTGTGGCAGCTTATCCTATTTAGAATAGTCCTAATTTTAACCTATCAATATCGGCTCCTGATATCTGTTTGTACGAATCCATACTTACTCAGTCTATGTCACCTTACCCCCTCAATAACACCCTTATCCATTTCATGCACAGTATCGCACAGCACGGAGATGTCCTCCGCAGAGTGTGAGCATATAAGAATAGTCTTGCCCTGCTCTTTGTATGAAAGCAGGTACTCACGCATTTCTTTTACTCCGTCCTTGTCAAGACCATTGAAAGGCTCGTCAAGAATGAGCATCTTCGGGTTTTCCATAATGGCTTGTGCAAGCCCCAGTCTCTGCCGCATACCTAGGCTGTATTTGCGGACGTGACGCTTTAGGTAAGGATCAAGTCCCACCTGTTTCATACTGCTTTTTATCTCCTCTTTGCCAATCTTGTTGTTGAGCCCTGCAAGCAGCTTGAGATTTTTGTAGCCTGAATAGTATGGGATAAACCCAGGTGTTTCAATAATGATACCCATATCTTTCGGGAAGTCAACGTCCTTGCCCACCTGCTTGCCGTCAACGATAATCTCACCGCCCGTGGGCTTGATAAAACCACATATGCACTTCATAAGCATTGTCTTTCCGCTGCCGTTTCTGCCGATAAGTCCGTGTATTTTGCCCTCCTCAAAGGACACATTTATGTGCTTTAGTATCTCCGTTTTGCCAAGGGTAAGGCATACGTTGCTAACTCCTATGATATCCATTATCATTCCTCCCCAGCCGTCAGAAAATTAGTTTTCCGTAGCAAAACTAATGACAGCAAGATCAAAGATACTATGATTGAAAAGAAATATATGTAGGAATAAGATATTTCATATATCTGCTGCCTGAAGAACTTTGTAAAATGCGTTTTCACTATGGCATTACAACACGGAAAAGCCCAGCGTATCGGCGTTTCAAGGTATATTGCCGCACCGCCTGCCAGAAGTAAAAAGACATTTATGCCTACACCCAGAAGCTTTTGCCTAAGCTCTGCAAAAACGAGCATAATAAGACCGCACACCAACAACAGCAGAAATATCAGCACCGCAGAATTGCCTGCCGACCGCAGCGGTACATATTGGTAGTAAAGATTTTCAGGAATAAGATTTGCAGCAACGCTATCGGCGTTCTCGGGAAAGAGCCTGCTGTAATCTGTGACTGTTGCCGACCATTGTTCGCTCCATTGCAAATAACCTGCCGCCGCAAGAAACGTGCTGAGTATAACTCCAAGCATAAATGTAAGTGAAGACATAACAAGAAAAAGCATTTGCCCAAGCAGCCAATTAACACGCCATGTGCGCTGCACGCAAAACAGCATATTTCCATCGTTTTTAGGAAAATCTCCTATAAGCGTAATAAAAACTATGGGCATTATCATCAGCAGTACGTCTGAATTGGTTATTGCAATAAACGGCTCAAACAGACCAAGTTTAACGCCTGTTTGTTTTGATATCTCAACTAACGGCTTTACGGCAAATTGATCTATGAATATCAATGCACATAGAAATATCAACATTCTTGAACTGCATATCCATTTGATATATTCACTTTGTGCCGTCCCCCATACCGCCCTTATTCTTGTTTTACTCACAACAGTCATACCTCCTTTGCAAGAAGCTGACGCCAATTATCGCCGCAAGTATCATCAATACGGCTGCGGCTAAGATCACATACACAGTCATGCCGTTTTCTATGGCTCGGAATATCCCGTTGAATGAAAATAAGCTGACGATCTTTCCGACATTGGCGGAAAACCCTTTTGAAAGTCTGTTTATAAGAGTGTTGTAAAAATAAAAGAACATAAACGGTATGCAAGTCATCATATATTTGTTTCTGCTGAAAACAGAGATGATATATGCAGGCAATGCACTTAACGCTCCTATTATAAAAGCACCTGCCATTCGGCTCAAATAAAAGCAGCCTATACTCATTGAATGAAGCACTGCCGCAGCTGAATGACTGTTCGTATCCATAACAGACGGAAACATAATTACTGTAAATATCACAAAAAGCCCGTATCCCAGACAAAGTACCGCCGCTGAAGTAAGCACCGCCGACACAAGTCTTGATGCAGCAAAAGCAATTTTTCCGCTGCGTTGCATTTCAAACCGCTTTAACGAGCTGTTCTCTGCTGAAACACTTTTAACAAACGGCAGAACGCATACAACAGGCGAAAACATTATCAGCCAGCTGCTCATAGCTGCACGAATGATATTTTCACGAACGACAGAATTTCCTTCAACAGCCTCTGTGGGGTCACGCAAAAGCAGTATGGTCAATACTGAATAGCCTTTTCCGCCGTCTGCATCGGTGTAAACATTTGTTATACAGCACAAGCCAAATATCATAATGGCACATATTACAGGCACAGGGCTGATGAGCATTTTATAAAGCTGTGTTTTCAGACACTTATTGAAATTCATGTTCTATCCTCAGTTTTCCGAAACATCTGCATTGTTGAACAGTACCAAAGCTTCTCCATTCAGAGCATTGACAAATACCATTCGTTCATTGTCTGTGGTGGTGTCGAGCCATATAAACCAGCCAAGCTCTGTTTTATATTTTGTATCACCTTGAAAATAGAACTGTCCGTCGCTATCCTTGTTCCATGGTTCACCGTTTGCTTTAACAACATTCTGCATATATCCGAGGTCTATTTTATTGACTGTATATTTATGATTTGCCGCAAGTGTATTTTCACATATATCTAAAGCACTTTCTAAGGTAACGCATTTATCGACACTTTCCGCAGAGCCGTCAAGCTCGCAAAAGCCATGATCTCCCAAGAACTCTCCTACGGTATTTGGAGCGGTCATATACAGCTTTGCTCCAAAATACGGATATTCATCAAAATCCCCGTCGCTATAAAAGAAATCGTTCAGGGCGATTCCATCGACGGTTCTTTGAATATGAAAAAGCAGAGCATTTTCCTGATCGTATTTCAATACATCAACGTAAGCTATTTTCATATTTCCAAATCCGCTGTCGGTCAAAGCCTGCAAAAAGCCGTCTACATACTCAACGCCCTGACTGAGTTTATACGTCTGTCCGCCAAGAACATACTCTTCGTCTTCATAGGGTCTGTCTACAAAAACTGTTTTTATCGTTTCACAGTCATAGGCAGATTCTTTAGAAAGAAATCCGATGCCTCCATTTGATGCAACATTTAAATAGTACGTTGTGTCATCATAAACGTTGCCGGCAGGAAAAGAACTGTCAAAGCCCTGATAATACTCTTTCTTATAGTCCTTGTCGGAAATAAACAGCGGCCTTATTTTACCGAAACACTGCTCACGATCGTTCACCTGCTTTAGGTCAGCGAGTTCAGCCTTTTCCGGCAGATCATTTGCCAAGGCTTGAAGTGTTTCAGTCGGTACAGAAATATTTTCATACTCTGTATCAGTTGACAAAATATCTTTTTTTACATCAGAAAAGCTCTCAAGCTTTATGCTGATATCTTTTGTATCACTGGTTTTACCGCCTGCTGCACAGGCTGTAAACGTACATATCATCACAAGAAGTACAAATATCTTAAATATTTCTTTCATCGTTGCTCCTTTTATAAAAATGGCTGCCGACAAGCAGCAGCCATAGCACATTATTTAGGCGTTCTTGTGTATCCTGAAGCTTTTATATCATCCTCATCATAATTATTGAGTGTGATTTTATTCTTCACTTCTGCTGTTGGTTTATATGACGATGTCATCGTTATAAAATACTCATAATTGTCTCTTTTATCTATCGTTACTTTATTGCTGCCATTTGGTGAACTAAACGTAACATTAGAATAGAGCACCTCATCTTGCCCAGTCCAACTTGTTATAATAACATTCTTTGTTGTACCGTTGTTGATCTTAACTTTATTGCCAGCTTTAAGAGTCTTGGTTATAGATTTAGTGCTTTGTGTGTATTTTGCACTTATTGTCCACGTCGCACTTGAATATGTATCTCCGGAATTATATGCACTAGCCCCAATAGCCATAGAACTCATCATCATAACAGCAGCACCCATAGCTG
>OLRM01000901.1_pt1 | contig 13713 bp, 17 predicted proteins | sample 1643211 | NCBI WGS metagenome assembly OLRM01 (sample SAMEA3136690, study PRJEB25190) | human gut metagenome | biome: human gut; feature: human-associated habitat; material: faeces | place: Austria | collected 2013
GCACCGTCATGGGGTGTCGGGGGTCGGAGGTTCAAATCCTCTCGTGCCGACCAAATCGCCCACCGGATATCACCGGAAAGCACCGGATAAGACAGGGATAACCCGCTAATCACTTGATTGGCGGGTTTTTTTATGTTTTTTAGTCACCGAACATCACCGGATTTATAAGCTATCAGCCGGATTTTTTAGTTATACGTTTAGTTATACGGGCTGACGTATAACTAAAGCCGTATAACTAAAACCCTGTTTTTTCGTGTGGAATCATAGACATATGGCGAGAAAAACACACCCATTAACCACAGTGCAGATCAAAGCAGCCAGACCAGCGCAAAAGGAGTACACCCTGCAGGACGGCGGAGGGCTTTTTCTCCTGGTCAAACCGTCTGGATCAAAACTCTGGAGATTTTCCTACTACCGACCATCGGACAAAAAAAGAATATTGCTGAGTTTTGGATCGCTTGAAGATGTTTCCCTGGCTGATGCCAGAAAACGCCGTAGCGAGTACAGGACGTTAATCAGTGCCGGAACTGACCCGCAGGACCACGAGAGGCAAAAAAGAGAGACAAAGGCCCGAAGACAAGGGAACACGTTCGAAAATGTGGCGGCGGCATGGTACCAGGTGAAAATCAGCCAGAATCTGGCCCCCAACACGATTAAAGACATCTGGCGTTCGCTGGATAAATATGTATTCCCGTTCATCGGCAACACGCCAATAGATACCCTCACCGCCCGAAGGTTCGTTGAAGTGCTTACCCCCATCAAGGAGCGCGGCAACCTGGAAACACTCAAGCGGGTTTTACAGCGCGTTAATGAGGTAATGGATTACGCCGCCAACAGTGGGCTGATTGATGCCAATCCGGCTATGAATGTGCGTAAGGCGTTTCCCTCACCTGTAAAAAAACATATGCCAACAATCCGCCCCGAACAGCTGCCCGAGCTTATGCAGGCTTTATCAGTATCGGCAACAGAACGGCAGACCAGATTACTGATTGAATGGCAGTTACTGACCGTAACCCGTCCCGCCGAAGCGTCATCAACGCGGTGGGATGAAATCAACCTGGACGCGAAGCAATGGACGATACCTGCCGGACGCATGAAGATGCGCAGGGATCACGTTATCCCGCTTTCCGGTCAGGCTATGGCGGTGCTGGAGGCCATGAAACCAATCAGCCACCACCGCAATTACGTTTTCCCAAGTCTGAAAGACCCACAGCAGCCGATGAACAGCCAGACAGCTAACGCAGCATTGCGGCGTATGGGATTCGCTGGCGTGCTGGTGTCTCATGGATTACGCGCCATATTCAGCACAGCAGCGAACGAGGAAGGATTCGAGCCGGACGTAATAGAGGCGGCACTTGCCCACGTCGACACCAACGAAGTTAGACGGGCATACAACCGGAGCAACTACATAGAAAAACGCATCGTGCTGATGCGCTGGTGGGGCGAATTTGTCGAGGCTGCGGCGACGGGCGTAACCCTCGCCAGTGGTAAAAGGGGTATCCGAGCCGTGTAGCTGTACAGAAAACCAGTAAAAACTACGAAAACCATGTAAAACCGTCGTATAATTGCATCAAATTTAACGACAAGGCCGTGAAACATGAAACCGTTAAGATGCAAAAAAATATCAGATGCAATTGCGACGGGCTGCAACTGGCCCTGATGGTTCAGCATGAATTTTGGTCAACCTACGATCCGGAGGACAGGACGACGGCCCCATCAAAAAAACAGGTAGTAGATTTTCTGGTATCCCGTGGCGCTTCCAGAAATCTGGCGGTAAGTATTGATAAGGTCGTACGTCCGGCATCTATGAAGATCGGAGGCAGGCCCAAAAAATGGCGGTAACAATCCTGGAAGCGGCAGAAATGCCGCTTTTTTTATAATTCCATTTCAAATCATCAATATAAAAAACGGTGTATACCGTTTAAAAACGGTGGGAACTGTTTTTACCCATATCCGATGATTTACCGTATTTGTCACCGGAATACACCGGATTCACAAGGTAAATCACGATGGAAGCAATCAGAAAAATTATCTTTCGCCAGGAAGTAAAAAAAATTATCCACATCAAGGCAGACAGCACGCTGCAAAGCATGATCAACGCCGGAGAATTTCCGCAGGGTTTTCGCGTTGGTTTACGCCGTCGCGGATGGTATGAGGATGATGTGTTGGCCTGGCAGAAAGAACGCGAACAGGAAGCACGCGGAACGGCTGCTTAACGGGTATCACAGATATGACAAACACGAAAAAAGCGGCCCCGATAAGGAGCCGCCCTTGCGAACAATTAACCTACTGCGCAAAAAATGAATCTGAGCAGTGGGGTTATATAAACCGTGTGGCGAAGCGCCACAATTGCCGGATAACAGGCAAAACAAAGGCGACCGCAAAAGGGTCGCCAGTGGGAACAAGGGAAAACAAAAGCATCACCAACAATGCCACATTTGCGGCTGGTGGGCAATGTGATCAGTGTGCTGGCTTGCTGGTTGGCTGTCAGCTTTTTGACTCAATGCCGCGTTTATCTAATTCGCGTCGTAAAAGCCTTTTGATCCATCCAGATCGGTTATCGTCGCCATCTTCTTTCATGGCAATACTTAAACGCTCGAACAAATCTGCGTCTAGGCGTAGTTGTACGGAAAATCTTTCTTTTTTGTTGTCATTGGTTGACATGATAAACCTCTGTAGTGATAATGCCATTAAGGTGACAATGTATACCAATGACACCACAAAAACAACGCCCCGCAGTGGTGGCACACATGCAGGGCGTCTAACCAAACCGTTAACAGGAGTAACGATTATGGCTGGAACACAGCATACCCCACGCCTTGCGCACACACAAACGGCCTTTGTGTGGCGTTTTATCGCCCTGAGCACTGCACAACCGCGCGTGATTACCATCGAGGCCACCAGCGAACAGGAAGCGCGTCAGCAATCTCCTGATGGCTGCGTGATGGTATTGGCCTCCAGATTTCATCATCGCTGTTTGTTTTTTGTCTGTCTCTCCTCGGGGTATGGGGTTGTGCCGTTCCAGCGTATGCGGGGCCGTTCACTGATGAAGCGCTCAAGCGGGAAATTATCGGATGGCGCGGGGGGCCGTACCCGTCGTTCCCGCCTCCGCTGGCGTACCACGCTGGCTTCGGTAATTTCCCCTGATTCGTTTATTTTCATAAAGAGTTACCTCCGTGCTCATCTGCTCTGGCGTTTTCTGTTTCTGATGAAGACTTACAGCGGTAGCGGCGTATCTTATTTTAAGATTTGGTTTAATTTCTCGTGTCTGGCTTTAATGACGGCGCGTAATAATATCTGTCGCTGCTTTGTGTTTACGTCCAGAACTGTGGGGGATAATATGGATTTGTTCATGGTGCTCACCTGTAATGCATTGCGTCGTGATGCCTCATATCACGGCGGCGGTTATCGTTTTGTTCGGATTCGTCCCCTGATGAAATCCTCAAGCGGAAAATGTTCAGGGCGAGGTAATTCAGGAGGGACAGGGTTATTACTCATGCGCTCACGTTCCCTTGCGGCGCGTGCAGCATTCAGCTTTTGCAGGAGCACATCAAACGGCACCCCCTTATCATTCATGGTCCCCCCTGTATATCCGTTGTTAACTGATGGTTACAGGTGCATTTTTCGCACAAACTATTTAATCAACACATCCGACCACATTATCAGAGAGCCGGAATATACAGGGGCAATAATCCCGCATTTGCTGGCCTACGCACAGCTTACCGCTGATATGGCACTGAATGAGGCCAAAGCCATCCTGATTGCTGATTGTGAATATGGGGTTATGCGTGATGATCGTTTTAATGCCCTGAAACAGGAATTTGATGGCACACCGGAAGATACAGATATTGCGCTGTTATGTGTTGCTGACATGGTAAAAGCTGCATGTTTTTTACTGGAAACCGCCGAACATTCAGGAACGGGTAGCGATATTCTCAATATTGCGTCGGACTATGCTGAATATGTGGCAGAGGCGCGTTACAGAAGAAAATTCCAGGAGGTGGTTAGCCATGAATAATCATGAAGCGCACTTACCTGTAGTGCTTAATGTGCCATCTGATTATACGGGGCGCGTTTTGATATTCCTGGATAAAGGGAAAGTGAAATCGCAATGCCGCCTTAGAAATAATGAGGTTATTGGTTCTCTGGCTTTTTTTTCTGAAGCCTGTATTCGCGCCGGAATAAAGCCGGAATCACTGACAGGAAAATAAAACCATGAAAAAGAAAAATTCTGGCTTTACTGCCAGCGGCCCCGCTCGGCCTGAAATCCGTCCCGGCGATATTTTCCGTGATAACTACGGCGGTACGGTAACGATTAAAGGCGTGGCAGAACGGCGCATCACTTACCGCCGTGATGGCTACGAATATGACTGCGTGATGCCTGTTTATCAGTTCCGGCGTGATTTTTCTCTGGTACAGGCAGCGCCCCGCAGTAAACCAACCAGCAGGGAGAAAGCACGCGCCAATATTCAGAAGATGAAAACCATGATTAACGGATTCAGGGATAAAAAATGAAACTGGCACCGAACTTAAAAAAACAGCCACACAACAAAATGACCGAAGTCATTATTTTTGCAGGTAGTGATGCCTGGGCGCACGCAAAACAATGGCAGGAACAGGACGGGCGACTTGCTGGCGATAACGTCCCGCCAGTATGGCTGGGAGACAGTCAGCTTGACGAACTGGCAGACCTGAAAATTATCGACGATGGTCGCTATTGTGTCCGGCTGTACAAGGCAGGCCACATCAAGCCATCAAATATTAATGCCATCGGGCAAAAACTGGCGGCGGCAGGTGTACGGGATGCGAGTTATTACCCCGAGGGAATGCACAGCCAGAAGCGGGAGGAATGGCGCGACTACCTGCAACGGATCCGCGAACAGGCAGAGCGCGGGGAAATACTTACTGATGAGCAATACAGCCAGCGAAAAACCACGCTACCCATGAGCATTGGATCTGCAGGATACGACACACAGCTTGATTATGTCGTTAAGGGCGTGATTCCGGCTAATTCATTGTGCAGCACATACGGTGCGAGCGGTTCCTATAAATCATTCCTTGCGTGTTCCTGGGCGTGTCATGTTGCCACGGGGCGCCACTGGGGAGGCCGCAGGGTGGCGCATGGTTCGGTGATGTATGTTGTCGGTGAAGGTGGCATTGGTGTCCCCCGTCGTATCAAGGCATGGGAAATCGTTAATGATGAACGGGTGAAAAATCTGTACCTGGTAAACCGCCCGATTTTTCCGGCAGCCCCGCTTGATGTTGATGAAATGGTTATCGCTTCCTGCCAGGTTGAACGGGAAACGGGTAAACCGGTACGCATGATTATTCTGGATACGCTGGCGCGTTGCTTTGGCGGTAATGATGAAAATGACGCGCGGGATATGGGGGCGTTTATCCGTGGATGTGACGACCTGAAACGACGCACAGGGGCCACGGTGCTGGTGGTCCACCATTCCGGCAAGGATGAAACAAAGGGGGCGCGTGGTTCCAGTGCATTTCGTGCATCTCTGGACGCTGAATACCGTATTCGCCGAGAAGGTGCAGACAGTAAAGCCCTGGTTATATCCTGCACCAAAATGAAGGACGCGGAGGAACTGAAAGAGGCCGCCTACGATTTACGCGTGGTGGAGCTTTTTACCGACGCTGACGGGGAGTTAATCACGTCGCTGGTGGTGGTTGATAAGCCGCGCTCTCCCGTTGAACTGGAGCGCATCGAGGAGGCAGGCAACAAGACGGAAAACCATACCGCGCTATGGCAGTGCATCAGAACGCGGACGGCACACAAAGAGCCATGCACTATCGCCCTTCTCCGCGACAATATGAAAAAGCTGGGGTATGAGATGAAGCACTTCCGGCGCTGGCTGTCCAAGCTGGAAAAAGACGGCGTGATTTGTGTCGATGGGGATGATGTTTACCCACTGTAAAAAGTGGGTAGTAAAAGTGGGGAGAGTGGGGAATTTAACAAAATTGAAACATAATTCCCCACTTTCCCACCTGTATACATCCAAAAAAGTGGGGAGTAAAAAACGCAATGAAAAACAAAGCATTAGATTCACTCAAAAAACGAGGTGGGGAGCAAGTGGGGAATTTAAAAAGTGGGGAGCAAAAGTGGGGAGTGGTGGGGAATGAACAGAAAAACCAGAGATAAGACAGCGCCAAAATATAAAGCGTTAGACATGACAGAGCACGCCTTAAAGGTGGCAATCAGAACGATAGACCGCCACGCGGGAGAAGGATACGCGAAAGCACATCCCGAACTGATAAGCGCATTCATGACAACGGTAGCGGCAAATTTTGCCACGCTGACAGAACGGGAGATTGCCGGAGCGGAACAGGTGACAACCATCAACGTTAAAACCGGAGAGCATACAGCATGACAGCACAGATAGCGGCTTACGGGCGGCTGGTGGCTGACCCGCAGTTAAAGACCACCAGCAAGGGGACACAAATGGCGATGGCGAGTATGGCGGTCCCCCTTCCGTGCAGCCAGGCAGATGACGGAACGGCGACGATGTGGTTATCTGTGCTGGCGTTTGGCAGACAGGCCGAAGCACTGGCAAAGCACCGCAAAGGTGAACTCCTGAGCGTGGCGGGTAACATGCAGGTGAGCCAGTGGACCGGACAGAACGGGGAAACGCGGCAGGGCTGGCAGGTTATCGCAGACAGCGTAATCAGTGCGCGTGCGGCACGTCATGGCGGGAACAGACGCAAAACCACAGGCACACAGGGGAATGAGCCACCAGCGGGAGGCGATGACCCCTACGGAGATGATATACCCTTCTGAATCAGGCGGGGAGCAACATGAACAACAGCACACCGAAGAACCGGACAATAAGCGACGCGACAGCAGAAGAACTCGAGAGCAGGGGACTGTGGCGACGGGCTGCCAGAAGGTGGCAGGATGTGATGATTACTCTTCAGGAAGACAGGCACAGAGAACTTGCGGCAATGAGAGCAAGGGAATGTATCAGGAAGGCAAAGCGCCCGATACCTGAAAACCGTTATGATGTTCACGCAGTCAGAAGGGCCGCAGACAGGACAATACAACAGATGGGGCTACCGTCGCTTACTGATGAAATATGGCGTGATTACCCTGATAACGTAAATGATGACGGTTATTAACAGGCGGGGAAACACGACACCAGCGGGAGCGACACGGGGTAGCAGATGCCGCTGGTGGAACAGCACAAAGGGGGAGAACATGACAAAGCTGACCATTAACCGAAAACCAAAAGGCATATACGGCACACCGCAGAAAAAGACGCAGGAGGCTGAACAGCCGGATAAAACCACACCAGCGCAAAAGCAGAGCCGCGAGCAGAAAACACAACAGAAGACGGCAGCAAAACGCAAATCAGAAAAGAGCCGGAAAAAAAATATCAGACGCGTTGAACGCCTTGCCGCGCTCTGGCCTGAACTTTTCAGCCAGGAATCGCCCAGACCGCTTAAGGTTGGCATATTTGATGACCTGATGGAGGATATTACTGCGAGAGGTATTTCATTAGGTCAGGGAGCGCTTCGCGCAACGCTGGCGTATTATGTCAGTTCAGTGCGATATTACCGTTCCCTGATGGCTGGTGGCGTGCGTTACGACCTGAAAGGCCATCCGTGCGGGGAGGTGACACAGGAGCACCAGTTGAACGCGGGGAAGCGACTGGATGAGATGAAGAAAAAACAGCAGGAGCGCAGAAACATGAAGGCAGAAAATAAGCATAACGGTAAGCCACCAGCAGGGCATAATATTATTCTGAAAAATGCCAGTTCCTCGGGCGTACGGAAAGCATAAAACCCTGACCACATGAAGAGACGAAGCCGGAGCAATCCGGCTTTTTTACGCCTAAAAAAAGCCCGATAAGGTCACAGGGGGCTTATCGGGCTTTTGTATACGAGGTTTTTTATGGTGCACTGGCACACATGATCGGGATAATCATTTCATAATTTGCAACGTAACTCAATATTGTTGCGCAAAATGCAATCATGATTATAATCAGGACTGGATGAACATCCAGTTATGATTTTTTAAGTCAAAGAGGAATTTCTGACTATGGCAGAAGAGAAAAAAGGCGGGGTGACGGTCTACATAAGCCCCGACATCGTGGAGGCGCTCAAGGAACGCCACCAGCAGAATGTAAAAGCAGGCATTGCGGCAGGACTTGATCCGCTGGCGATGGTTGAGCCGTCAACAGGCTGGCAGGTGCGTACCTATTTACGTGCGGCGCTGGGTATCAATCAGGTTCACGGAGGTGAATAATGACAGGCAAAGCAACGGCACTTACAACTAACCAGCTTTTCGCGTACCTGAATCGCGGGGATATTTCGGAATTTAAATTTAGTCCGCTGTTTACCACGCTGTTTTTCCCGAACGTGGCGACCTTCAACACCCAAAACATCATGCTGGACACCCTGGACATTGAAGAGGTTACGATGTCAGCGTTCTGTTCTCCTATGGTGGGTAGTCAGGTCCAGCGCGATAAAGGGTACGAAACCAGCACGATTAAACCAGGCTACATGAAGCCAAAGCACGAAATCGATCCAACAAAGACCATCATGCGCATGGCTGGAGAAGATCCGGCACAGCTTAACGATCCAACTTACCGCCGTATGCGCCTGATTACTGGCAACATGCGCCGCCAGATAAACGCCATTAAGGCGCGCGTGGAATGGCTGGCGGTGAATGCGGTAACGACCGGAAAAAACATCATTGAGGGCGAAGGCATAGAACGCTATGAAATCGACTGGAAAATACCGGAAAACTGCATCATACAGCAGGCCAGTGGTAAAAAATGGTCCCAGCAGGATAAAGACATGCACGACCCAATCTATGACATCGAGCTTTATGCTGATCAGGCAGGTTGCCCCGCCAACGTCATGATTATGGGCGGTGAGGCATGGCGCACATTACGCAGCTTTAAAAAATTCCGTGAACTGTACGATCTTTACCGTGGCTCAGAATCCGCCGCCGAGCTGGCCTGTAAAAACCTGGGCGAAGTGGTGAGCTTTAAAGGCTATCTTGGTGATCTGGCCCTTATCGTCTATTCCGGCAAATACACTGACAGCGACGGCACCGAAAAATATTTCCTTGAGCCTGATTTGCTTGTCCTGGGTAACACCAACAATAAAGGGCTTGTGGCATATGGTGCGATTATGGATCAGGAAGCGGTAAGAACGGGCGCAACGCAAAACATGTACTACCCGAAAAACTGGATTGAGGACGGCGATCCGGCGATTGAGTACGTGCAGACGCACAGCGCACCGCAGCCGGTACCGGCAGATATTCGCAAATTTGTTACCGTCAAAATTGCTTAACGGGGGATTCTATGGACGCTCCATATATTGAGTTATTTGCAGGCAGCCAGCAGGTATCCACGACGCTGGTACATTTTGCCGCTGATGCTGGCGTTATTCAGGAATTTACCCCGCTGATGCTGGCAGACAATGGCGAGTTTAAGGCGTGGGATGGTCAGGAATCTGGCAAAGCTGTTTATCTGACTTCGCACCCCGTGGACACGTCAAAGCAGAAATCAGCACAGTGTTACAAAACGGGGATATTCAATATTGCCGCCGTTAACTGGCCTGACAGCGTCGACACCGATGCGAAAAAATGCGCCGCCTTTGCGGGTTCCGGCGTATCCGTTCAGCCGCTGGCCCGATAAGCAGGGGGAACGATGGCAACGAATGAAAGTATCATGACGCTACCGCTGGCGAGTAAATTTAAAGCCGAAGCGCGGGCAATGGCTGACAGAGGTTTATCAACCTACGAGGCCATACACCGACTAAACAAACTGGAAGAACAGGACAAGCAGCGCGCTGATGCGATTATGGCGCTTCATGAATCTGACGACTACCAGCCGCTGTTACGTGCAATGGCTAACGTGCCTTGTATCGATGTTGGTACGGCTAAAAGCATCCTTAGCATGACCATAGAGCAGGAACGCCCGAAGGTTGAACCACAGCTTACTTCAGCCTTTGAAAACTTTATGGACATGCACAGCCCGAAAGCCGTATCAGCTGGCATGGCATACGATGGCAGAAACCCGGTCGATGACGGCAACATCGATCGCATACTGAAAACCATCTGAGACAAGGCCGGAGAAATCCGGCTTTTTTTGCGGGTCCTTTCCGGCATGTGGACCCGTTACGGGGCGTCGACCTCGCGCGTTTTCACTATTTATGAAAATTTTTCGGGATCCATGTCCGGTTTCTCTGCAAGTTAACTATATGAAAAATATAAAAACATGCTTTCTGCGAACCGGACATGTGCAAAAAATGTACAAACAAACCGGACATCGTACCCGTTAACCGGAAGTGTGCAAAAATCACACGCATTGCTGCGCGTGATTAACAATTTATCGGCTTTACTGTTCTGTATAGGCTGGGTGGCGTCATGCCGTAGCCGTTCTCCGTGCCAGCATGGAATAATCCGTAGTTACAGAGCGGTAAAGTTAAAAATCACTTTCTGTTACGCCATCAAATACGCGATACAACAACCATGTGTTTTTACAAAACCATTTGATATCATTGAATTTTTTCACATTAATGACATCAAAATACACCGTAAGGTTGTTGTATTTATTTTATTTTTACCTTACTTATCAATTAGATATACCAAACAATTAAACAACAACCACCCCCTCAAAAAATCTCATAAATAGCGAAAAACCGCGAGGTCGACGCCCCGTAACGGGCCATAATTCCAGGAAGGACCCGACGACACCAGACTATCAGAACGATGGGGGCACAATGACAGAAGCCGAACTACTGCGATTAATCCGTCGCGTTGCCGGAATCAGCCAGCAGGCTGACGAACAGGCCACGCAGCCGGACAGCGTGACCGCCGAAAATTATGCGCGTGTGGTTGCTGAGGTGATGCGCCGTGACGGTATTGAGCTTAACGGCGTGGATATGCGCGACATACGGATCCGCGTTCTGGAAATGCTGGCCTACAATCGCCGCGTTGAACTGTATCGGGAGAAAGAAAAAATTACGTACCACTGGAAGAAGCCGGAGCGGTTACGGCGATAACTCACTGAGATTAAAGCAAAGCGCAAAATTGCGCTGGCTACATCCCTCACATCTGAGGACTGTTAACCAGCAGGCCGGAATATATTCACAAACTACGAAATTTTCGTAGTTTAATAAACCTCTGGGAAAACTCGCCTTTAAATTGTACACTTTTTCAGCAAATGATTTTAGTTATACGTTTGGTTATACGATTTAAAAGTTGAATCAAGCATATTATTTAAAATCATGTGGTTACACACTCAATTAAACTACTCTCGTGGACCAAAAATCCCAAAAAAAAACCAACCTTTACGGTTGGTTTTTTTATATCTGCATTTAATTCGATAAACAGACCGCGACACATCACGGCCTGTTTATTTTCTGTTATCAGAACGACCAGACCACACCCGCCTGAGTATTCCACGGTGATTCTACCCCTGCGCCATTGCCATAGCTGACAGACAAATGACCGCTTAACGTCGGGGTAAACGATGACCTTATCCCAGCCTGATAAACGCCACTGGTTCCAGCCACATCATTATTAAATTTGCCATCGTCATTAACTTTCACCTGGTTAGAATCGGCGTATTCCTGACGCACGGCGGCTTTCAGCCAGGGTTCCAGCGTCGTACCGTTTTGCAGGTCCATGTGATAGCTTACCGCCGTTCCCGCTTCAGCGCGTAATATGCGGGTATTTCCCACATCCGCGCGCATGCCATTTGATAACGTGTAGTCCTGACCATCTGTGGTAAAGCCGGTAAAGGCCAGATAGGGTCTAACACTCCACAATCCGTCAACCCAACGGAACCCGCTCTCGACATGAGCACCCGCGCCGTTACTATTGTAATCGCCAAACGCTGTTGCTCCATTACTCATCTTGCCATGGATGGTGTTGGCAAAACGGTCAACTTTCACCACTCCATCAACATAGGCACCGTTCTGATGCTCCCAACCGGCATAAGCCCCCAGGGTGTAGCTATCGATATTACCTTTGCCGCCGCGATCAAAACCAATATCAGAATGAGAGTAACCAAAGAACAAGCCGCGAATTGTGCTGCTTTCTTCACGGGAGAAACGGCTATCGATACCGAGCGTCAGGCCCGTCAATGTTTGCTCAAAGCCAGCTCCCGCATCAGTGGTCACGTTGTTGCGGGTGTTAATTGCCGAACTCCACATCGCCGTATCGTAACTAACGCCTTTTACGCTACCAAGACGCTCACGCACGGTGTACAGTTCTGCATCAAATACCAGCGGTTGTGCTGCTGCCATGTTCAGCACATCAGTGGTTGAAGGGGTAATTTGCGCGCGATTCTCTGCCAGACTCCAGCTATGGTTGCCATTATCCAGCAAGGTATATTCATACGTACCGATATCAACAACGCCTCCGGCATTGCCCAACGTAAATGCAGCATCACCGCCGCCCGTTGTTACCAGTGTAAGGCTATCACCTGCTGCCGGGCTGGCCCCTGTGTCCGTCACAAATATTTTGAAATCACCTGTTGCCTGACCGGTCACGTTGAGCTGATCGCTCTGATGATTAGCCATATCAGTACGCATATAAAAATTGCCGTTTCCCGATAGGGTATTGGTGGTCAACGTAGTGAAATTTTCCGCACTTGCCGTCACAGATGAACGAGTCACTGGCTCAGCCATCATAATCACATTTGCGCCAGACATCGCAAGGTTGGCTAAGTTGAGGCGAGTGTTTTGGTTCGTCGTAGTGATATCGGCAATGATGGTCCATGCGCTATTTTCGAGCGAAACATCCGCTTTGCTGGTATCCACGGCACCATGCGTTCTAAAAGAAGCGCCCTCAGAAACCACTACCTTACCCACCAACATAGCGGGTGCATAATTTATTTGCGGCTTCATGACCTCAAGAATGCCATCATTCCCTCTGACTGAAACGTTAACCATTGTGCCAGCCCAGACATTAGCGCGGCCATTGTTGATAACCATATTTTCAGAGATGGCTTTAGAGGAATACGTGATACTTCCATTCTGATCTGATCGACCGAGATCATACACCGCATTTGCCTGCACTCTCGTACCAGTATCCTTTCCCAGCGATTGCATAGTGGCATGCTCATCAAGGATAGTATCAATGGCCTGCGTGTCCTCCATAACAATGAGCCCGGAACCATCATCCAGTTCATAATTTTTTGACACACCATCTTTTATACTAAATTGGCCTTTACTGTTTGTACCACTCACTTCCAGCGCATTCGTTGAGACAATTAATTTTCCGCCTGCTTTTTTATCAACGCCAGTTGCAGTCCCGCCATCCATAACCTCCAGTAAGCCGCCACTATCCACAGTGGTATTATAAGCGAAGTCATTTTCTTCAACTCGCAAACTTCCGCCGTTTTCCAACAGCATATTATTAGCAATACCATCCTTGATATCGAACTGACCGAGACGGTTTGTTCCGAATACCTCCATGGCCCGGGTGGTTGTTTTAATCGCACCGCCGGCTTTCTGATCTACCGCAAATGCTAATCCCCCCTCTTTAACCTCCAGTAATCCTCCCTTTTCGATAGCGGCAAAGACGGTAATCCCATCTTTTTCAATAATTAAGCGCCCGCCTTTAATGGTAGTATCATTCGCTGCGCCATAAACCTGTAGCACACCATTATTGAGGGTAGTCTGGTTTGCCGCGCCACCCATTTGAACAATTTGATAACCATCATTTAATACTGAGTATTCTGC
>OLRM01000910.1_pt1 | contig 13504 bp, 10 predicted proteins | sample 1643211 | NCBI WGS metagenome assembly OLRM01 (sample SAMEA3136690, study PRJEB25190) | human gut metagenome | biome: human gut; feature: human-associated habitat; material: faeces | place: Austria | collected 2013
CACCTTCGGCCTCTCGGTCAGCTCTCCGGAACAGCCAGACGATAATAACGCACTTCCGCGGGCTTGACCAGGGCGTGGAAGCAACAATTCAAAACTAGCCCAAGAAACCGGGCACCACCACGAAGTTATCGCGGTGCGCTCGCACTTGGTTCCATTTGAATCCCTCGACCAAGTGTTCCGCGGAACACGGTGCAGCGTCGGGCTTTAGGCCCAGCGCATGCGCGAGGCGCCCCAAAAGCTCCCCGGGCGTGCCGAAGCGGCGACGCAGCTCCCCCATATCGAGATCGCGATCGCGCTTGGACAGGCGCCGTCCGTCCGGCGCCACCAGCAGCGGAACGTGTGCATACTCGGGATGCCCATAGCCGAGCATGTCCTGCAGATACAGCTGACGCGCCGTCGACCCCAATAAATCGCAGCCTCGCACAACCTCCGTGACACCCATCGCGGCATCGTCCACGACGACGGCGAGTTGGTAGGCAAAGACGCCGTCGCTGCGCAGCACGAGAAAATCTCCGCACTCACGTGCAAGGTCCTCGACATGCACGCCATACGTGCGGTCGGTGAACCTCACCGTACGCGACGGCGAGGCCGCAGCGTGCACATCCGAGCCATCCGCCGTAGGTACCCTCAGGCGCATCGCGGGCGGCCGGACAGCCGAGCGCTCCGCCACCTGCTCAGGCGTTAGATTCCGACACGTCCCCGCATACACGGGCGTGCCGTCGCTGGCATGAGGGGCACTCGCGGCATGGAGCTCGGCCCGCGTGCAAAAACAGGGGTATACCAGCCCAAGCGAATCGAGCCGCTGCAACGCATCTTCATAGAGGCCAAGCCGCTCTGTCTGGTAATACGGACCCTCATCCCAATCGAGCCCCAACCAGCGCAGATCGTCCATGAGCAACTCGGCCCACGGACCGCTGCGGGCACGGTCGTCAAGATCCTCGATGCGCAGCACGAGCTTGCCACCCTGGCTGCGAACCGAAAGCCATGCCAAAAGCGAAGCCGCGACGTTCCCTAAATGCATGCGTCCCGTCGGCGACGGGGCGAAGCGTCCCACGACCGGCCGCGCACTTTGCGAAAACGTCCCGCGAACACCCTCGAGGTTTTCTGCCGATCCCATCATGCGGTCGCTACGCCCACGGGTCGCGCTCGAACAGGGGTTCAGGATCAGGGCGACGATCGGAATACGGGTCGTAACCGTCGTCGTCCTCATTCTCCGCGCGGATGCACGGATCGTCGTACTCCGAAACGCCAGTTTCCTCGCCCGTCCTCTGCGGCTCGGCCATGAGCCCTCCCCTCGCAAAGGCCGACCCTCCGTGCGAACGTACGTGGGCCGGCACCTCTTCAGTTCTCCGTATCAGCAGGATATACGATAGCGGCTGCAGCTGCTTCTATGCCGGCAATCGCGATCGGCATAAAACTGTTGCTGCCAACCATCCCGACAGGACGTCGACGGCATCACCCAACATCGACGACGACTATGCCCGCCGTTGCGACACTAGGCTCTCCAAGCGGCAGACTCGTGTCGGAGGGCCACGTGAGCATCGCGGGATCGATCGCCACCGTCACATGCTTGTCCTGATAGGCGCCCCAGGCCAGCTCACTCGTGTCCCGCTCAATAAGAATCAAACGCGTCTCGCCCTCGCGCGTGTCCGGACCGCCGCCGCTCATGGCGGTCAGGGTCGCGGGCTCGTCGAGCTCGAGCACCGCGTGCATCACGAGGTCGTCGCTTGGAGGGTTGGGGTTCTCGATGCCCTGCAGCGCGGCGATGCCACGGTCATCAAGCTCGCGCACCGTGCCAGTCAGAGTGATGAGCCCGAATTGCTCTGCCGCTGCCGAGCGGTCCTTGTCCTCGCGCACGGCGGTCGACTGCCACGTGCCGTCCACAAGTGCCTTCAGACTGGCGAGGTCGTCGAGATTCGCACCCGAAGGCGGGCAAGGCTCCCAGGGTATGGGCACGAATTCCTCCGCAGCAACCTTGGCCGCCATCGAATCAGACCCCCCTCGCAATTCGCACACGGGCTCCGGACGCATGGCATCCGCCTCGAAGCGACGGCGCCAAACAACGCCCTCACCCGTCGATCGATTCATGTCCTCGACGAGCAGGCCGTCGCCGTACGCAGACGCCATAACGCTCCTCTGCCGCTCTTCCGCCTGGGAGATGTCCTCCCATAGCGGCGAGATCCCAGCTGAAAGCCCGTCTCCGGCATCGTTCACAGTCAGGGGTACGATCTCCGCTGCGTCGGCCCATCGCCCATCCGAACCCATGGCGCGCAAAAGCAGCGCGGGAAGCTCGCCGGGCTTGACGGCCACCAAAGCGTAGTCGAATGTCGGAACATCAGATCCACCCGCACCCTCAGGATGCTCGGGGAGACCGAAATACGATTGAGGGTGAGAGACCGCTTCTTGGTACAAGGCCGCGGCGCGCTGGGCGGGTGTCGCACTTGCGTCCAAACCCTGTGATGAACCGGGCACTGCGGAGCCAGCGGGGTCAGTCGAACCCCCGCATCCGACAAGGCCGATCATCAGCGCAATACAGGCGACGAGCAGGCGGGCAATTCGCTTGGCGTTCATCACGACCTCCGATCTGAAAGCGTCATTACGAGTATTCCCGCAAGCCCGGGCTTCCAATCGGGTCTTAAAAAACGGGCGCCGGCTGCAGCACGCAACCGGCGCCTGTCGTCAATACGGCATTTCTTACACGACGACGAACGAGCCGTCCCCGTCGACGTCGATCTTCACCTCGTCGCCCTCGCGTACGCGGCCGTCGATGATGGCACACGCGATCGCGTCGACCACCTCGCGCTGAATGAGGCGCTTGAGCGGACGGGCACCGAACACCGGGTCCAAGCCACCCTCGGCGAGCAGCTGCTTGGCGCGCGGCTCGATCGTAAGCGTCATGCGCTCCTTGGCCAGACGGCGACGCACGTCGGCAAGCTGGATGTCGACGATCTTCTCGATCTGGGCCATGCCGAGCGGGTGGAACACCACAATGTCGTCGATGCGGTTCAGGAACTCGGGCCTGAACGTATGGCTCATGGCCTCATCCACCAGACGGCGCATCTCGGCCTCGTCACGACCTGCGTACTCGGCGATCGCATTCGAACCAACGTTGCTCGTCATGATGATGATCGTGTTCTTGAAGCTCACCTGGCGGCCCTGGCCGTCGGTGAGGCGACCGTCATCGAGCACCTGCAGCAGCACGTTGAACACGTCCGGGTGCGCCTTCTCCATTTCATCCAACAGGATGACGGAGTAGGGCCTGCGGCGAACCGCCTCGGTGAGCTGACCGCCCTCGTCGTAGCCCACGTATCCGGGAGGCGCGCCGATGAGGCGCTGGACGCTGAACTTCTCCATGTACTCGGACATGTCGATGCGCACGAGCGCGCGCTCGTCGTCGAACAGGCACTCGGCAAGCGCCTTGGCCAGCTCGGTCTTACCAACGCCGGTGGGGCCGAGGAAGAAGAAGCTGCCGATAGGGCGATCGGGGTCGGACAGGCCTGCGCGGCTGCGGCGAACGGCGGCGGCCACTGCGCGCACGGCCTCGTCCTGACCGATGACGCGCTCGTGCAGCTGGTCCTCGAGGTGCGACAGCTTCTCGAGTTCGCCCTGCATCATCTTGGCAACGGGCACGCCGGTCCACGAGCTCACGACCTCGGCGATCTCGTCGGAGGTGACCTCCTCCTTGAGGGAGTTCTCCCCCTCCTTTTGCTCGGCGAGCTGCTCCTCGCCCTCACGCACCTGGGCCTCCAGGCCTGGAATCACGCTGAAGCGCAACTCGGAGGCGCGGGCAAGGTCGCCATCGCGCGTCGCGCGGGCCTCCTCGCCGCGGGCCTCGTCCAGCTGGGCCTTGAGCTCCTGAACACGGTCGATGGCGTTCTTTTGGTTGAGCCAGCCAGCCTTGGCCACGTTGAGCTTCTCTTGGACCTCGGCAATGTCCTGACGCAGCGCCTCCAGGCGCTCGGCGGAAGCCGCGTCGGTCTCCTTCATCAGAGCCTGCTCCTCGATTTGCATCTGCGTGAGCTGGCGCGTGATGGCATCGATCTCGACCGGCATGGAGTCCAGCTCCATGCGCAGGCGGCTCGCCGCCTCGTCCACCAGGTCGATGGCCTTGTCGGGCAGGAAGCGGTCGGCGATGTAGCGGCTCGAGAGGTCCGCGGCAGCCACAAGCGCACCGTCGGTGATGCGCACGCCGTGGAAGATCTCGTACTTCTCCTTGAGACCGCGCAGAATAGAAACCGTGTCCTCCACGCTCGGCTCGCCCACGAACACCTGCTGGAAGCGGCGGGCGAGGGCGGCGTCCTTCTCGATGTACTTACGGTACTCGTCGAGCGTGGTGGCACCGATCGCGTGCAGGTCACCGCGGGCGAGGGCGGGCTTTAAGATATTGCCCGCATCCATGGAGCCTTCCGTGGCGCCGGCGCCCACGATGGTATGGAGCTCGTCGATGAAGAGGATCACGCGACCCTCGGACTTTTCGACCTCCTTGAGTACGGCCTTCAGGCGGTCCTCGAACTCACCGCGGAACTTGGCGCCCGCCACCAGCGCGCTCATGTCGAGCTCGATGAGGTCACGGTCGCGCAACGTGCTGGGAACGTCGCCCGCAACGATGCGCTGGGCGATGCCCTCGACAATGGCGGTCTTGCCCACGCCGGGCTCACCGATGAGCACCGGGTTGTTCTTGGTGCGACGAGAAAGAACCTGGATGGTGCGACGGATCTCCTCGGTGCGGCCGATCACCGGGTCGAGCTTGCCGGCACGCGCCAGGTCACAGATGTTGCGACCGTACTGCTCGAGGGCCTCGAACTCGGTCTTGGAGTCCGCCGAGGTCACGCGATCGTCGCCGCGGAGTTCCGTGTACACCTCCTCGATGCGCTCGCGCGTCACGCCGGCATCGGCCAGGATGCGGCCGGCATCGCCCTTGTCCTCGGCGAGCGACATGAGCAGGTGCTCGGTCACCACGAAGTTGTCGCCCATCTTGGCGGCCTTCTTCTCCGCGCGCTCGAGCACACGCGTGAGGTCGCTACCAAGTTGCTGCTGGGCGCCCTCGACCTTGGGCGCGCGGGAGATGGCCTGCTGGGTGGCGTTCGCAAGCTGGGCGGGGTCGGCGCCGATGCGCTCGATGATCACGGAAATGTTGCGCTCCCCGCTGGTGAGCAGCGCCGCAAGCAGATGAATCGGCTCCACGGCGCCGGCCTGCGCGTCGGCAGCGATGCCGATGGCGTTTTGCAGGGCCTCCCGCGAAGTCATGGCAAGCTTGTCGATTCTCATGGAATCACCCTCTCTCGCAACCCTTTTGGCCGTCACCTCAATTGAGGGATTGTCCCTCAATTGAGGTGGCCGAGTCGAACCAGGCCACAGGGTTGCATCCGGCCGCCCTACGGGGCGGCGCACTGTGTTATCGAGAGGTATTGTTGCCGAGGCGCGCTTGATTTATACCAGAATCTAAGTCTCCATACATAAGATTTTCTTAGTGTATGAATGAGGGGTCAGTCATGCTCGACGCACGCCGGACCCGCAGGATGAGCAGCATGATCCCGCAAGGCCGGCGCCGCGCCGACGCCCAACTTCACGCGAGCATCTGCCGGTTCGCGGCGTGCCGTTGCACGCAGCGCCCAGCGTTACGCCCCCGGCCAAAACCATCCTTTATTCCGAAGTCAGCCGATTCAAAATGTAATCGTAATTCTCGCGCCGATGCGGCACGGTGCAGGCGCTGCAATCCTTGATGCGCGCGCCATCGGCACCGTCTATATAGGTGAAGTTCCCACCGCAGTCCTCGCCCAGGCGATACAGCGGGCAAAAGCAGAACAGGCAGTTCAGATCCTCGGCCGGCATATCGTGACACGGGTAGAACTCGCAGGCGCTGTGATTGAAGAACCGATAATTCTCGCTTAAGGGCGCATCGCTCATGTCGCCGTTCTCCTTTTCGCCCGCATCCCTTTCGCTCCGCGCCGGAAACCTCAATTGAGGGACTGTCCCTGAATTGAGGTATGGCGGCGCGGGAGTACGTTCGGCCAAAACGGGTACTATGAAAAAATATTCGGTTTGTGCCATTTTGCGAGCAAGGAGCATCTGTGAGCGACCCAACAAGCCGCGCGGCCACCACGAACCCCGACTACGACCTTCCAGGCAACGATCTCGATCCCAAGAACACCACCGCCGACCAGCGCAAAGCCATCCCGCTCATCGTGCGCGTGTACGGCGCCCTGTGCGCGCTCGACGGCGTCGTGGCGTTGCCGCTTATGGGAGCCTACTTTGGCATCATGGTCTATCGACTGGTGCTCGGCCAGGAATCCGTCCTCATCGGTTCCAACCTCACCCTTACCGTCACCATGACGGCGATCGGCTCCGTCCTGGCGTTCGTCGCCTCGGTTGCGCTCATCATCTTCGGCTGGACGCTCATGAAGAGCTACCGCCGCGACGCGGGCCGCTGGGCATACGCCCTTATCGTAATGACGGTCGCACAAATCCTGATCGACGTCATGCTCCAGGGCATCGGTGTGCACCTCATCCGCCCCATGATCCAGCTGGGTATCCTCACGGCACTCTCTGCCACGATCGACCCCACGCTGCGCCAGGAGCGCGAACTGCAGCGTCGCCTGCGCGATCTCGAGGACCGCGAGGCGGCCGCCGAGGGCATGCTGGGCCGAGACCTCACGGGCGAGGGCTATATCAAGCTCAACTTCTTCAACCTGTTCTGGGTCTTCATGGTCTGCTGCGTACTCGGCCTGATCATCGAGGTCGTCTTCCACATGGTGTGGGTCGATCCGGGCGTGTACCAGGATCGAGCCGGCCTTCTGTTCGGCCCGTTCAGCCCCATCTACGGCTTTGGCGCCGTGCTGCTCACCGTTGCCCTCAACCGATTCTATAAGCGTGGTTTTGTATTGATCTTCCTGGTCAGCGCCCTGATCGGCGGCGTGTTCGAGGCTGCTGTGGGCTGGTGGATGCAGACCTCGTTCGGCGCGATCGCCTGGGCGTACTCCTACGAACTGCTGCCCGGCATCCCCGATCCCATGGCAATTCTGTTCGCCGGACGCACGTCCACCCCATTCATGCTCATGTGGGGCACCCTCGGTCTGTTCTGGATCAAGGTCTGCCTGCCGCGCCTGCTCAAGCTCATCAACCTGATTCCGTGGAAGATGCGCTACTCGCTGACAACCGTGGTCGCCGCCCTCATGCTGGTGAACGGCGTCATGACGCTCCAGGCGCTCGACTGCTGGTTCTGCCGCGTGAGCGGCATTCAGCCCAGCTCCCCGGTCGAGGAGTTCTACGCCGAGCACTTCGATAACGACTACATGGCAAACCGCTTCCAGACCATGACGATCCACCCGGATACATCAAGTCGCGTGGATTCCCCCAAGCCGGCGGCGTAAGCGGGCGGCAGAGTAAACACGGGCTTCAAACTCGCGCCGTGCGCCGGGCGCCGGCCGAAAGCGGTTACGCGCCCAAGATAGACGCTCTGCCAGATACGGGCGCCTCTCTCAGACGGGATTTTGGTCGCAAAATGCCAAGCTGCAACAGCTTGGCATTTTGCGACCATTCCGGACAGCCAGCCGCAAGCGGCCCGAAAAACCGTCGCGACCCGCTACTCGGAGAGCTCGCGCTCCACAACGCAGGTGTTCTTGATGGTTGCAACCAAATGCTGCAGACCGTCGATCACGCGCGGGCGAATGTCGCCGCCGATGAGCACGAGCATGATGTCATCGCCCACGGCGAGCTCGCCGGAGTTCAACCACACGCGCACGTAGCCAATGCCGGGCAAAGCGCGAGCCTCCTCAACGGCGGCGGCCACCTTGGCCTCGTCGTAGCTGAACACCATGCCGGTGACCTTGTCGCCGGGCTGGACGCCATCGGTCTCGATGCCACGGGCCTCGGCCTTAGGCGTCTCGCGCACGGTTCCGTTATGAACCAGATACATTCCGCATGCGCGGAAGCTCGGGTCGGCCTTGGCCTCACGCAGCCAAGCGTCGATGGAAGGCATATCTGCCATGGTCGATCCTTTCTTTCCGGCAATGCCCAGCCGCGAACAGGCGCGTATGGGACATCGCCTTGACTACAAATAGCGCACCGGCCAGCGGGGAAGCATCCCCGGCAAGCCGGCGCGAACATGTCTCAATTTGTACCTGCCCCCAATTGAGGCCAACATGTGTCCCCAATTCGCACCCGGCCCCATTTCTGTCCCCAATTGAGGCTCCCTCAATTGAGACTTACTGGGCCGGAATGGTGTCGACCACGCGGCACACCATGCCGGCGCGGGTGGTGCGGGGAATGATCTGGCCGGCGCACGTCACGAGGGTGAGGACCTTGTCGGCCTTCTCCACCTCGGCGGCGGCATCCTTCGCGCTTGCCTTCGCCTGGGCGAGGGAAGCCTGCAGGTACTGTGTAAAGGCCTTCTCGCTATCGAAATTGGTACGGCGGGCGTCCACGTAATCGTCCTGCACCTGCATGGTGAACATCGGCTTGAGAACGTAGGTCATCTCGGGCGTGATGTAGTAGACCTTCTTGAACGTGTCGAAGACCTTCTGGTCCATGCTCGCATCGATGGGCTCGAACATGGCGCCGTCGTTCATGTGATGACCGTACAGGGTGGTCTGCTGGTCGACCATACCCGGGGCGGCGCCGTCCATGTCCATGAAGATGGTGCCGTTCTCGCTGTATTCGCCATTGGGCAGATGACGCAGGTAGGTGTTGTTCGTCTCGCCCTGCGCGACCACGTAATTGATGCGCGTTCCGGGGACGTAGATCCAACCCACGATATCGTCGCTCTCTTTTTTGAGCGCGTCGAAATCGATCTGGGGGATGCCGTCCTCGCCCGAGGAATCCTTCACGGCCATCTCGGCGATGCCGTTGTAGTAATCATTGGCCTTCTTGTAGCCGATCTGCGCCTTGACGAACAGGCCGCCCGCCACGAGAAGCAACGCCACGCCCACCGCAATCAGGATGTTGGAGAGCACGTTGCCGCGGCGCTTGCCGGAACGTCCGGACTTACCGCCCCGAGGCGCGCGATACGCGGACGAAGCGGAAGCGTCCGCCTGCGCACCGTGCACAGGTCGCGCACCCTGGATGGGACGCACGCCCTGGACCGGACGCTGCCCGTCGGCGGCCTGTACACCGCGCGCAGGACGCGCGTACGGCGACGGGGGAACGGGCCGCGAGCTCACCGGTCGCGGAGCCTGAACCCCACCGGGGCCGGGCGCGGGCTGGCCTTTAGGTTTGAAGTGCTTTCCCCCTTCGCTCGCCATACGCCTCTACGCCTCCGCCATCTCACGCTTGAGCTGAGCGATGGCCTCGCGATACTCGGGCATGGTGGCGCCGAGGATCTGCGTGGCGTAAATGGCCGCGTTCTTGGCGCCATTGATGGCAACGCAGGCCACGGGCACGCCGGAGGGCATCTGCACCATGGAGAGCAGGGAGTCCAGGCCACCCAGGTCGCTCGTCTTCATGGGCACGCCGATGACCGGCAGCGGGGTGAAGGCCGCCACAACACCACCGAGGTGCGCGGCCTTGCCGGCGGCCGCCACGATCACCTTAATGCCGCGATCGGCAGCGGTCTCCGCCCACTCGTGCACCTGCGCGGGATTGCGGTGCGCGCTGGCGATAACCAGCTCGTAGGGAACGCCCAGGCGCTCAAGTTCGGCGGTGCAGCCCTCCATGACGGGGAGGTCGGACTTAGAGCCCATGATGATACCGACGAGCGGGGCCTTTTCAGTTGCAGTGGTTTCCATGGTGCCTCCAGGGAATCGCGGTGGTAGTGGCTTTAGTATACCTACTGGCACGAGGGGGAGACCGCTCTCAGCCCATTTCACACGCGATTGGGGGCGCTATTCCGCGAAGGTCCCGAGTTCCTCGGCCATGCGGATGACCTCCAGGCCCAATGCGGTCAATTCATAGCCGTTCGGCAGGCGGGCACCGTTGGGCTGAACGTTGTCGCGAACGATGACGAGCTCGCAATCGCGCAGCGCGGCGAGGGTTCGAATCACCGTCGGAACGCTGACCGCGGCGGCCTGGGCGATATCGCGATGGGCGAGCTGAACCTCGGCACAGCGGCGGCCGTGCTCACAACCGGAGCGCTCGGCAATGATGCGCAGCACACGGCAACCGGTCTCGTTGACCCGGACACCCGGAATATTGACCCGGACTCGTTTGCTCATGTTGGCGCACCTCCCCGAAATACGCATCTGCCCCAGGATGGACGCCTGCGCCGCGGCCTCCGCACTGCGGCGGACGCTCAACGCGCGCCCGCATGGGGAGGCCAGATTCGCATCTACATACGTCATCCAGCCTGACTTGCACCCGAGAACCATAACACCTTATCTCTACCTGGCAGCTATCAATTTGTGTCAGGGGTGTCACTTTTAGAGCCTGTGCCTGGGTTTTTATCGTCGCAGATGAGGAGCTTGCGAGCGGGCGCAGCTCAAGCGGCTTTAACACGCTCAACTCAAGAGGTTCGTTGAGCTGCCAGAGCTATCATGTCGTTACTTTATTGATGAAGAGACGTTCCCCTTTTCGCACCGTTCCTTCGAATCGCTCCCAAAGAGCCTAAGCAACCCCCCCCCCATTTTTTTCTGTCAACGGTTTGTAAAGTGACTCGATATAGCCGGTTTTAACCCGCATCTTCACATTTAGGGCAAACGCGGACCTCGCCATGCAAAAGGGGTGCCCGGGCCTGAGCCCGAAGCACCCCTCCTCGAGGAAGACCCCTCCCCCGCACTATGAAACCGGCCCGCAACGCTTACCGCACCGGCGACTTTGCCGCCGCGGCCTACGCCAGGTCCTGCAGCGCCACGACCTCCATGCCGTCGCCCGACTGACGGGCCTCGAGCGCAGCTATGTACGCGTTGGCGGCGGAAAGCGCCGTCAGGCAGGTCACCCCGCGGCGCACAGCCTCGGTGCGAAGCACGTAGCCGTCGCCGCGCGAACCCGGGCCGTAGGGGATGTTCACGATGAACGCGATTTCCCCGCCGGCGATGAGGTCGAGGATCGAGGAACCACCGTCCTCCGAACTCGAGGCCCCAACCTTGCCCACGATCTCGCACGGCACGTTGCCGCCGCGCAGCACGCGCGCCGTTCCCTCGGTGGACACGATCTCAAATCCCAGGTAGCGCAGGATGCGCGCGAGGCTCAGGATGTGACGCTTGTCACGGTCGCACACCGAAATGAACACGCGGCCATCCTTAGGCGTCGGCAGCTGGTAATCGATTGCCAGCTGCGTTTTTGCGTACGCCTCGGGGTAGCTCTTGGCGATGCCCATGACCTCGCCCGTCGACTTCATCTCGGGCCCCAAGATGACCTCGGCACCGGGGAAGCGACCCCACGGCATCACGGCTTCCTTCATACAGAAGTAATCGAGCTTGCGACGATCATCCGGCAGGTCCAGGTCGCTCAGGGCGGCTCCGGCCATGATACGGGCGGCACAGCGGGCCAGCGGCACGCCCGTCGCCTTGGAGATGAACGGCACCGTGCGGCTCGCGCGCGGATTCGCCTCGATCACGTAGATAGCGTCGCCCTTCACCGCATACTGCACGTTCACCAGGCCGCGCACGCCGAGCGCCAGCGCGATGCGGCGCGTCGTCTCACGCAGCTTTTCCTGCAGGGACTCGGAGAAGGAGAACGGCGGGATGCACGTGGCCGAGTCGCCGGAATGGATGCCCGCCTCCTCGATATGCTCCAAGATGCCCCCGATGTAGACGTTCTCACCGTCGCACAGGGCGTCGACGTCGCTCTCATACGCACCCTCGAGGAAGCGGTCCAGGTAGATGGGGTGGTCGGGGCTCACGCGCGTGGCCTCGGCCATGTACTCGCGCAGGCGCTCGGCGTCGTAGGCGATCATCATACCGCGCCCGCCGAGCACGTAGCTCGGACCCACGAGCAGAGGATAGCCGATCTCCGCCGCCACGGCCTCGGCCTCCTCGAACGAGGTCGCCATGCCCGCCGGCGGATACATGATGCCCAGTCGGTCGAGGAGCGCCGAGAAGCGCTCGCGGTCCTCGGCAAAATCGATGGCGTCGGGCTGCGTGCCCATGATCTTCACGCCGCTCTCGGCCAGCGCGCGCGTGAGGTTGACCGGCGTCTGACCGCCCAGCGTGGTGATCACGCCCGCGGGGCGCTCGGCATCTACGATGTCCATCACGTCCTCGTAGGTGACCGGCTCGAAATACAGGCGGTCGGAGGTGTCGTAGTCGGTGGACACGGTCTCGGGGTTGCAGTTGACCATGATGGTCTCAAAGCCGCGCTCGGCCAGCTCGTAGCAGGCATGTACGCAGCAGTAGTCGAACTCGATGCCCTGGCCGATGCGGTTGGGACCCGCGCCCAAGATCATGACCTTGGGCTTTTCACAGGAACGCACCTCGTCGGCAGCCACGCCACGGCGCGCAGCGGGAGCCGGGCGCATGAGGTTCTCGTACGTCTTGTAGTGGTACTCCGTGGCGCTCTCGAACTCGGCGGCGCACGTATCGACCGTCTTCATGCTCGGCACCACGCCCAGCCCCTTGCGATACGCGCGGACGAAGCGCTCGTCGCTGCCGGTCAGCAGCGCGATTTGGGCATCGCTCGTGCCGTACTGCTTGAGCAGGCGCATTGCGTCGGCGTCGATGTCCTCCACGCGCAGGCCGCGCACCGCCTCCTGCACGGCGATCATGTCGTGCAAGCGGTCGAGGAACCACGGATCAATGCGCGTGGCGTCGTACAGGTGCTCCACGCTCCAGCCGCGGCGCAGCGCCTCGGCGACATAGGCGATACGCCCCTCGCTCGCACGGGACACAGCCGCCGCGAGGTCGTTCTCATCCAGGGACGCCAACTCGCCCGCGCCCTTCGCGTTCACGCCGAAGCCGCAGGCCCCGTCCTCGAGCGAGCGCATGGCCTTGCCGAACGATTCTTCGAACGTGCGACCGATCGCCATGACCTCGCCCACGGCCTTCATGCGCGTGGTGAGCGTCGTGTCGGTGCCCTTGAACTTCTCAAAGGCGAAGCGGGGCACCTTGACCACGCAGTAGTCGATCGACGGCTCGAAGCACGCCGGCGTGGCGCGGGTGATGTCGTTGGTGATCTCATCGAGGGTATAGCCCACGGCCAGACGCGCGGCGGCCTTGGCGATGGGGAAGCCCGTGGCTTTGGAGGCGAGGGCCGAAGAGCGGCTCACGCGCGGGTTCATCTCGATGACGATGAGGCGTCCGTTTTGGGGGTTGACCGCGAACTGCACGTTCGAGCCGCCCGTCTCGACGCCGATCTTCTCCAAAATCGCCAGGGAGGCGGCGCGCATGCGCTGGTACTCGAGATCGGACAGGGTCTGCGCAGGGGCGACGGTGATGGAGTCGCCCGTGTGCACGCCCATGGGGTCGAGGTTCTCGATGGAGCACACGATGATGCCGTTGCCGGCGCGGTCGCGCATGACCTCCATCTCGTATTCCTTCCAGCCCTCGATCGATTCCTCGACGAGCACCTCGCCCGCCGGGGACAGCTCGAGGCCCTGGGTCACGATCTGGATGAGCTCGGCCTCGTCATGAGCGAT
>OLRM01000912.1_pt1 | contig 13422 bp, 17 predicted proteins | sample 1643211 | NCBI WGS metagenome assembly OLRM01 (sample SAMEA3136690, study PRJEB25190) | human gut metagenome | biome: human gut; feature: human-associated habitat; material: faeces | place: Austria | collected 2013
GAGTGCTCATGGGGTACTCCAGACCCTGCTCCCGGAGAAAGTCGTGGAGCCAGTCGTCGCCGCCGATCTCGCCGCTGGAGAGGACCGTGTTCTCCAGCTTGAGCACCAGGGCCCCGGCGTCGGTCCAGTATTCGATATTGCCGGCGGGGAGGGCCTCCTCCGCCTCCTGGAAGGCGGTGACGTCGGCCTCATTGGGCAGCGGGGCCAGGGTGACGGTGAGGCCGTCCTCACCGGATTGCACATCGTACACCACCAGGGCGCCTCCGGTGCCCGAGGCTCGGCCGAAGGAGGACCCGGTGTCCAGGGCGGTCCAGACGTCCTCCTCCGCCGGAGTCTCGGCGGGCAGCTCCGTCTCCGACGAGGCGGCGGTCTCCGCGGGCTCAGGGGTGGCCGCCGGCGTTGGAGTGGGCGTGACCACGGGCGTGGGCGAGGGCGACGGCGCGGCCTGGACGGTCTCCACCGGCGGCGAGGAGACGGGGGCGGACGTGGCGGCAGGGGCGCCGCCGCACCCGGCCAGGAGCAGCAGACCGGCGCACAAAAGCGGCAGGGAGACACGTTCCAGCATGGGCAAGACCTCCTTTTCTTTCCATCAGTATACCGTGGGCCGCCCGGCCGGTCAAGCCCGGGAAAAGGAGACGGCTCACGTTGCCAGGACGTCGGATATGGTATATAATATTGCCCGCGCCCCACGGGCTGTATCCCCGTGGGCGGTCCTTTTTTTGAGGAGGAGAAAAACGATGATTTTGAATCTTCTGGCCATCGGTGACGTGGTGGGAGAGCCCGGCCTGGCCTTTTTGGAAGACAACCTGCCCCGGCTGAAAAAGCGCCACAACGTCCACTTCACCGTGGTCAATGGGGAGAACGCTTCCGGCGTGGGGGTGCTGCCCCGGCAGGCTAAGGCCATCTACGCCGCCGGGGCCGACGTGGTCACCCTGGGCAACCACACCTGGAACCGCATCCAGATCAAGGACCTGCTGGACGAGGTGCCCTGGCTGCTCCGCCCTGCCAACTACACCAACCGGGTCCCCGGCCGGGGCCTGGGCATCTATGAGGGTCCCCAGGGCCTGCGCATCGCCGTCATGAACCTCATCGGCCGGTGCGAGATGGACCCCAACTTCGATAACCCCTTCACTGTGGCCAACCGCCTCCTGCGGGACGTGGACGCCGAAATCAAGGTGGTGGACTTCCACGCCGAGGCCACCAGCGAGAAGGGAGCCATGGGCTGGTACCTGGACGGCCGGGTCCAGGCGGTGTGGGGCACCCACACCCACGTGCCCACCGCCGATGAGTGCCTGCTTCCCCACCACACGGGCTACCTCACCGACGCGGGGATGACCGGGCCCATCGACTCGGTGCTGGGGGTCAAGCCGGAGATTATCATCGGCAAGCTGAAAACGAAAATGCCCGCCCGGTTCGAATGGGCCAAGGGCCCCTGCAAGATGGATTGCGTGCTGTTCACCGCCGAGGAGCGCACCGGCCTGTGCACCGGGGTGGAGCGGCTTTCCATCACCTAAAGCAACCAGGTTGTCACCCTTCTGTTACACAGGTTACAGTTTCTCCACATTTCTTGACAGCAGCCGCCGGGAACTATATCATAGAATCAGAGGAACCCTTCTTTCTTGTTTTTGTTTATGGAAAGGAGCGCTGTTTTATGGAAAAGATGAGAAAACCTGCGCGGACACTGGTTGTGGCGGCTGGAGCTGTGCTGCTGTTTGTAGGGGTGTTGGTTCTGGCGTCCACCCAGCCTTGGAAGCCCGCCAAAAAGCTCCTGTCTCCCATCGACCCGGCACAAGTCACCCTGGTCAGCATACGGAATGGCAACAAGGTCACCCGCATGGACATTACAGACCCCGAGGAAATCCGGGACATTGTGGAGCTCCTCAACGGCTTTACCTACCAAAGCACCCGGTACGTTCCCCCGGCAGGCGGCTGGAGCTACATTTTAGATGTGGAGGGCCCTTCCGGACCAGTGGCATCCGTCGAGTTTGGCATCAGCACCATCCGCCAAGGCAACGGGGACGGCAGCTCGACCATTTACAGCGGCCCCCCAGGTTACTTCCGGAAACTGGTAGACCTGGCCGAAAGCGCCACTGACCCCCTATAAGATTTACCCACCCCGCCCACGGCGGGGTCTTTTTTGCCCCGCGGCTCCGGCCCGGCCGGCCCTGCCTTGGGAAATAAGGACACCCGCTCCCCGGGTTTCCACTTGTCTTGTGTAGAAATACCCCACCAAAACGATTGTATTTTCAAAAGTTTTGTGGTAAACTAGGTAAAAGACAATCCAGCTACCTGGTGAAGGATGTGTTCCCCATGATTTTAGGTTCCCAGTTGAAAAACGCCATTCTATCTGGCTCCAACAACATTTCCAAGTATAAAAAGCAGATTAACGAGCTGAACATCTTCCCCGTGCCCGACGGCGACACCGGCACCAATATGTCCATGACCATCACCGCCGCCGCCGAGGCCATGGAAGCCCTGGAGGACGCCGCCCCCGCCGGGGAGGTAATGAGGGCGATTTTTCGGGGATAGCGCGGGATGGGCTTCTTGTGGGCCGGGTCGAACAGCCCCTCTTGGTAGAGCTTCTGCTTGAGCTGTTCAAAGGCCACATGGAGGTCCCCCACGCCGTCGGGGGTCAGCTCACTACAGTAGAGCTGATACTGCCCGTCCCGTGGAAAGACCGTTACCCGGCCAAAGGCCACCACCTTCATGCCGTTTTCCGGACGGAACCGCAGGCCCATGGCCTCCCGCCGGAACATGACACAGCGGATGGCCCCCTCCGCGTCCTTCAGGGAGAAGTAGTGGTGTCCGGAGGGATAGGCCTTGTAGTTGGAGAGCTCTCCCCGCACAAAAAGGCCGGCCAGAGCACCGTCGCGGTCCAGCAGGCCTTTGATATATTGGTTGACCTGGGTTACGCTGTAAATTGGGGCGTTCTTCATGCCTCGGCCTCCTGTCTCAGACTGCGCCAGGCCAGAATGGCCGCCCCCATGGCGTTGTCGGTGGAGTACTGGGGCGCGGCAAAGGCTGCGTCGCTCATAACAGTACGCAGCAGGCGGTTGGAGGCCACGCCGCCGGAGCACAGCACCGGCAGGCCGGGCCAGCGTTTCCGGGCCGCGTCGGTGGCCCGACGTACTGCCGACGCCACCGTCTCCAGGGTAAAGCGGGCGATCTCCGCCGGCGGCTCTCCCTGCTCTGCCAGCGCCTTTACCTTATTTTCCATCCCGGAAAGGGAGAATGTCAGGTCGTTCAGCTTTACAGGAAATCCCCGTACCGGGCCGCTCTCCGACGCCAGGGCATCCAGCGCCTTTCCCGCCGGGAAGGGCAGGCCCAGGAGCACGCCGGTGCGGTCGATGAGCTGTCCGGCGGAGATGTCGCTGGTGCCGCCCACGCATTGCGCCCTGACATTGACCCCGTCCGGCTCCACATAGAGCAGCTCTGTGGTGCCGCCGGACAGGTGCCAGGCCAGCATGGGCCGGTCCAGCAGCTCCAGCCGTCCCGCTGACCAGGCGGCGGCGGCGATGTGGCCCTGCTGGTGGGATACGGGGTAAAACGGCACGCCCAACGCATCCGCCAGTGTCCGCCCCTGCCCCTCTCCCACCAGAAAGCAGGGCATATAGGAGCCCTCCACCGCCCTCGGCCGGGCACTGGCCCCCACGGCGGACAGGCCGGTCAGCCAGCCCTCCGCCCGCAGCTCGGCAAAGCGCCCAGGCAGGTGTTTGATGTGCTGGAACAGCGCGTCGCTCTGCCGCAGACCCAGCTCGCCGGGGCGCACCTCCAGCAGCCGGCCGGCGTTATAGCCGCCGCTGCCGTCAAATACCGCCGCCGAGGTGGTGTAGTTGCTTGTGTCGATGCCCAGTGCGCGCATATTACGCCTCGTCCTGCGGCCGCTCCGCCGCTGGCTTGAGGCCCACCGGCTCCGGCGGGCACTCGTTGCGGACGAAGGAGCCCAGGATGCCGTTGACAAAGGACACGACCTCCGGCTCCTCATAGTGCTTGGTCATCTCCACCGCCTCATTGATGGCGGCGGCGTTGGGGATATCCTGCATATACAGGATCTCATACATGGCCACCCGCATGATCGCGATGGCCACCCGGTTCAGACGGGAGTATTTCCAGCCGATGGCATACTTCGAGATGTATTCATCCAGCTCGGGGCTGTGCTCATACACGCCCTTCACCAGCTTGGAGATATACTCCCGCTGCTTCTCATTGGGGAACTCCGCATAGAGCGGCTCCTCCTCCCCAATCTGCTCAAAGGTCTTGCGGTTCAGCGCCTCCGCCAGCAGTTCCTCTGCCGTCTGGTTGGTAAAGCCCAGCTCAAAGGCAAAGTGGACGGCAATCTCTCGGGCAGCAGTTCTGGTCATTCCGGTTCCTCCATGGCGGGATAATCCCGCGGCTTTTTGTCATAGATGATTGTATTATACAACAACCATGCATAAAAAGAAAAGAGCAAATTCCACGCAACGTCAAAAAGCCCAGGGCGCGCCCTCCGCACCCCGGGTTTTCCAGGAAAAACGTACACAGACGCGTGCCGGAACCCGGCACGCGTCTGGTGCTTTTCCCTTTACTGGGCCTTCTTTCCATCCCGGTCGAAGGCAACGCCCAGCACATGGACGTTGACACACTCCACCGTCAGGCCGCTGGTGTTCTCGATGGCACTGTATACCGCGTTTTGGACCTCCTTCGCCACATCAATAATGGTATAGCCATACTTGATGAGTAAAGAGACATCCACGCGGATGCTCTCCTCCTCCACTGCGATATGGATGCCCTTGGACAGGTTCTTCTTTCCGCCCAGCAGTTCGGCGATGTCACTGCCCAGATTGGCGGCGAGGCTTCCAACCCCCTCCACCTCCATGGCAGCGGCAGCGGCGATCACCGCCAGAACCTCCTCAGAAATATGGATGTTCCCAAGCTCGTCAGGGCGGGAGACATATTCCTTTCCATCCGCCATTCCGGTCACGCTCCTTTTCTCTACTCGGTCGTTTTCATTGTACCACAAAATAGAGAAATTACAACTGGTTTTTCTCCGCGCGCTCCAGAACCACCTATCCCTCGGCCTCGATAATCTTCACCTGGCTGGCCTCCATCCCGGTCTCGTCGGTGACAATTTCAGTGATTTTTGCCACGTCCGCATCGGTGAGGCCGCCCTCCCGGGCCGATACTACCACGCTGACGCTCTCATCGCCGATAAAGGCCACGCAGTCGGTGTAGCCCTTGGCCGTCACCAGGTTCTCAATCTGCGCCTCGGAGACGGTATAACTGGCCAGGGTCTGGATTGCCTCGCCGTTGGCCTCCTTCATGGTCTCATCGGCGCTCTCATTGGCGATGGAATCCTGGAGGATCGCCAGGGCGCTGTCCCGCGCCTGCTGCCGGTTCAGACGGGCCGAGTCGAAATAGCTCCCGCCGCCGGTGGTCCCTGCCTCGGGCGAGGCGGAGGATGCCGGGTCGGGGCTCGCTGCCGTTCCTCCCACCAGCGGGTCGCTGGTCTGGCCGTTCACCAGGGCCGCCTCCCCCAGTGTCTTGCCCGCATCCGCCGTCTCTCCACTCTGATACGACCAGTTCAGATAGACGGCCACACAGACAAAGAGCACGATCGCGGCCACCACGGCATTTCGTTTCCACACTTTCATCTTTGCTTCCTCACTTTCCTTTACAAACTGATATCTTGTCCGCGCCAAGTCCCGTTAACGCGGAAACCGCCTCCACCAGACGAAGCTGGACCGTCGGCTCTCCGCCTCCCGAGCATACCACAAGAGCCCCCTGGAATTGGGGCGAAAGCTGCTGTAACGTCACCGTTCCCTCTACGCCGGAGCCGGCTGAAATCACTACATTGGTTACTTCCGCCTCCGTCCTCCCCTCATCTACTGTGCTCTGGGAGTCCTGGGCCAGAATCCGGCGCGGGCCGCTCTGCAGGGTCAGCACCACCCGTACCTCCCCAACGCCGTCGATCTGGGCCAAGGCCTGTTCCAGCTTCCGCTCCAGCTCTTCCACCTGGAAAGGGTCGGAACCGGATTCCTGACTGCTTTCAACCGCCCCGCCGCCGCGCTTCTCCCCGCCGAAGGAAGGCAGCAGCAAAAGCACTACTCCGGCCAGAATCACCACAAGTACAAATTTGTACCGGTCAAACAGGCTGCGCAGCTTGCTGCCCCATACCCCGAAGCCCTCTGTTTTCATCCCTCGTCCCCGCTTTCGTACCGCTGCCGCTCCGCCGGGATGGCGAAGTCTTCCTCAATGGTCCGCTCCAGCGCCTCCTGCTGCTCTGCCGTCAGGCTGCCCATGACGGTAACCGACTGTGGAATAGGCCACTCTTCCTCCCCGTCCGCCTCCACCGTAACTTGGCAGTCGATGCCCAGGGCGGCCGCCTTGTCCTGAATATATGCGCCGGACTGTTCTTCTATGATGTCCTTCATCAAGATTTCGTTCTCCTCCTCCAGATCCGCGCTGTATGCGCTCAGCTCCAGCTTGTACTCCGTCAGTGCCCGGGTCAGCGCCGTGGTATCCAGCTTTAGCAGGGGGTTCAGGATAGCCGCCAGCAGCACCAGCCCCCCGGTCAGGCGGGCAATGCGCCTGATACTCCCCGCTGGAATCAGGCTCTCGCCCAGAGCCACGAGCATAGCCGCACAGGTGATCCCAACCAGCCAATGTCGAATCAGTTCCAGCATAGCCCCTACCTCACCACCGCCGTAATGGCGGAAACCATGGAGATGAGCAGCAGCAGGGCGCTGGCTCCGGTCATCCCAAGTACCAGCCCGAAGGCGCCGCCGATCTGGTCAATGAGCCCCGCCACCCGGCCGCTGGAAACGGTAGCGCTGAGGGCGGAGGTCACTTTATACGTCAGGTAGTGGATACCGAGCTGGAGGAAGGGTGCCACGCACATGCACAGCACCGCAAGCATGCCGAACACCCCCACCGCGTTTTTCAGTATTCCGGCCCCGGCCAATACGGTTTCCGCCGCGTCGGACAGGATACCGCCCACCACCGGAACCAGGCTGGACATGGTAAATTTGGCCGCCTTGACGGTTACCGCGTCGGTAGAGCCCGCAATCACACCGCTGACGGTCAGATAACCCACAAAAACCAGCAGGACCACGGTCAGTACACTGGTCACCACCCACTTCAGGGTGCCTGCGATGCGCTTGAGCCCCTCGTTCCCCACCGCCGCATAGGCCACACAGGCGGCTATGTAGGTATAGACCAGGGGCAGCAGCAGGCGGTTGATGAGGGTAATCAGTATGTCGGAAAAGAGCATGGTGGCCAGTTGGCGGGCCACTGCCCCACTGGGAGAGCCTGCGGCGGCGGCCGCCGCCGTAATCGTGGGCAGGAGTATCTTTGAAAAGGTCTCCATCTGTTCCAGCGCCTCCCGTCCCATTCCGATGAGGGAGTTGGCGTCCGCCACCGCCACCGCAGTGATGGCCAGTGCGCCCACAATGGCCACTACATCGGTGGTCTGACTCACCCCCATGCCGCCATACAGCCCCTCGGCCAGGCCGCACAGCAGTACCACCGTCAGCAGCAGCACACCGCTGCGCACAGCCTTGCGCACCACACCGGAGATCTGTCCGCTGCCGGTATCCAGAATGGTTTGGAGCCCTTCATCCAGACTGATGCCCGCCTCCAGCGCTCCGTCGGGCAGATAGCCCCCCGCCGCGTCCTGGAGCGCATCCAGATCCAGCGCCTCCGACTGGGCGGCCAGCACATCGCTGGCCGAGGCCGCCCCCATGCCCGACAGCAGAAGCAGGACCGCCAGGCACATCAGTATTCTTCGTCTCATTCGTATCCCCTTCGTCTTTTACAGCAGTCCCGTCACAGTGTCCAGCACCGCCCGCAGCAGCGGAAGGGCCACGCACAGGGCCACGGCGGCCCCCGCGGTCTCCACGAAGGCCGCGATGCCGCTCTCCTTCGCGTCCCGGCACACCTCGGCGGAAATATGGGTCAGGATTGCAATACCCACGGTCTTGAGCACCGGAGCCAGCACCGCCGGCGACAGGCCGGCGGCCTCGCCCAGCTCGTCCATCAGGGCGCGCACGCTCTCCACCGCCCCCAGGGCCATGGTCAGAACCAGCGCTCCGGCGGCCAGAGAGAGAACCAGCCCCACCTCCTGCGCCCGCTGCTTCACCACCACGGCGCACACAGCGGCGGCTACGGCGGCGGCGGCAATCTTCAGAATATCCTCCATGGTTCACAGCCCGAACAGGTTTTTAACCAGTTCAAACAGGCCGCTGATCTGCTGCACCACCATCATTAGCACCACTACCAGCCCGGCCAGGGTGGTCATGGTGGCCTGTTCATCCCGCCCCGAGCGGGAGAGCACCTGATTGAGCACCGAGACCAGAATCCCAATGGCCGCAATCTTGAAAATCAAATCCACATCCATATCGCACGCTCCCTCACAGCAGCAGGATAACCAGGAATGCCCCGGCCGTGATCCCGAGCACCTGGTACATCCTCCCTTGTTTTTCCCGGGCCTCCCGGGCCTGCTCCAGCGCCCGGGACAGCTCCGCACGGGTGTGGGCGAGGGCTTCCCGCTGCCCGTCCCCGTCATAGCGGCCCAGCACCTCCCCCAGCTCCTCCAGGGCCAGCCGCCCCGGGCCGTCCAGCCCCAGGGGCACCTGCTCCAGGGCCTCCCGCCACAGCTCCGCCATGGACCGCTCTCCCAGCTCGTCCAGCAGGGTCCGGCAGCGGGCAAACAGCGTGCACACCGGCGGAGGGCTCTCCGCCGCGGCGCGCTCCAGCAGCTCCGGCATGGGCGTCAGGCGGAAGGCAATCTCCCGCTCCATCCCCTCCAGTGCCCCCAGCAGAGCCCGAAGCACCGCCACCCGGCGGGAGAGCTGGGCGGCGGCGGAGCAGCCCAGCGCCCCCGCCCCGCCGGCCAGCAACAGCGCCCCGATCAACTTCAGCATAGCTCCACCACCTGGTAGCGCCGTTCCCTCCCCGCCCGCTCGATGATCACCAGCCGCCGGAACAGCCCCTCGTCCAGCAGGCGGCGGTACAGGGGACGGGCCTTCAGCTCCTCCAGACTCCCCGCATGGGCGGTACACAGCAGCGACACGCCGCAGTTGGCCGCCATCTCCAGCGCCGCAGCGTCCTCCGGCGCGGTGATCTCATCCGCCGCCAGCACTTGGGGGTTCATTCCCCGCAGGAGCATCAGCAGGGCCGGCCCCTTGGGGCAGCCGTCCAGCACGTCGGTCTGCCGCCCGATGGAGAACTGCGGCTCCCCCTGATACATGGCGGCCAGCTCGCCCCGCTCGTCCGCCACCCCAACACGGAGGGCGGGGCCGCCCTCCCCGTCGGAGACGGCACGGATCAGATCCCGCAGCAGGGTGGTCTTTCCGCCTCCCGGCGGCGAGAGGAGCAGTGTGCTCTGGAGCACGCCCCCACTCCACAGCCTGTCCAGGACCGCCGCGGAGAGCCCCGGCACCTCCCGGGCCACCCGGATGGCCAGCGAGGAGAGCTGCCGCAGATTTCGCACCTCCCCATCCCGCACCACGCCGCTTCCACAGATGCCGATGCGGTGCCCGCCGCGTACGGTAAAAAAGCCGTTGCGCACCCGTTCCAGCGCCGTATGGGCGGAGGCCTGAGTGGCAATCTCCAGCACCAGGCTCAGATCCATGGAACGCACCGGCGCCTCCGCACCAGGAACCGTCCGCTCACCCTCCGGGCAGACCAGAGTCAGTGGACGCCCCGCCCGCAGGCGGAGTTCCTCCGCCCGGGCCTGGCTTGTCCCATCCAGCCGTTCCACCGGCCGCCTGAGATGGGGCGGCAGCAGAGCCGCCGCCTGGCGGAACCGGACTGCATTTCGTTCTTCCGACATACCCTCACGTCCTTCTTTTGTACTTGGCACATCCTATGAACGCCTGTCCCCGTTTATGCCCCTTCTATTTATATTCACTATTCCTATCTATTTTGTATATTTTCCATAGATTGGCGGTCATAATTTTGTCGGAATCACCGCTTGCACAGTTCTCCCCGGATATGGTACCCTATGGACGAACTCAGTTTGTTATTGCTAACCACTTTACTGAGTCCCGAGCGACGTGCAATGTGATGCGGCATGTAAGTCCAGTTTGCTCACAAGGTGCGCTGTCTTTTTTTGCCCAAAAGTTAGTTATAGCTAATTACAACCTTGAGAGGAGGACCTCCCATCAAACGACATCTTTCCACCCTGCTCTTGGCACTGGCCCTTCTGGTGCTGTCGATCTGGTCACTGTTTCTCGGCGTGATCGATATAAACCTGTCCGGGCTGCTGTCGGGAGAGCTCGAACAACTGGAGATTTTTCTGATCTCGCGTCTGCCCCGCCTGCTGGCGATCCTGTGTACCGGGGTCGGTATGAGTGTGGCCGGTCTGATCATGCAGCAGCTCTGCATGAACAAATTCGTCTCTCCCACCACCGGAGCCACCATCTCCTCGGCCCAGTTCGGCATTCTTCTGGCCCTCCTGTTCCTGCCGAACTCCACTCTGTGGGGACGGGCGCTTTTCTCCTTCGTCTTTTCCGTTCTGGGTACCTGGACCTTTGTCTGGTTCATTCAGCGCATCCAGTTCAAGGACGTGGTCATGGTTCCCCTGGTGGGCATCATGTTCGGCAATGTCATCGGCGGCCTCACCAACTATCTGGCCTACCAGTATGAGATGACTCAGGCCCTGTCCACCTGGACCGTGTGCCACTTCTCCATGGTGCTCCGCGGCCGGTATGAGCTGGTCTACCTGATCGTACCGCTGGTCACCCTGGCCTTTCTGTTTGCCAACCACTTCAATATTGTCGGTATGGGGAAGGACTTCTCCAAGAACCTGGGCGTGCCCTACAACTTGGTGCTGTTCCTCGGGCTGACCATCGCCGCGATGATCACCGCCAGCGTGGTTGTGGTCGTGGGCTCCATCTCCTACATCGGCCTGATCGTCCCCAATGTGGTGGCCATGTTCAAGGGGGACAAGATCCGCGGCACGCTGATGGACACGGCCCTGTTCGGCGCCGTCTTCGTGCTGGGGTGCGACATGATCGGCCGGGTGGTCATCGCCCCTTACGAGCTCCCCATCGAGCTGATTGTGGGCATACTGGGCAGCCTTATCTTCGTGGTGCTGCTGCTCTACCGTCTCCGCCACGGCCGCAAGGCGATCCGTCTCACGGGAGGCGGCGCCGGCTGCGGCTGCGCCCCGGCGGCCCATCTGGATGGAGGTGACGCCGCATGAACCGGACAAGCACGGCCCTTCCCTCCGCCTCCTATCAGGCGAACGTCCGCAAGGTGACTCTGCTGGCCCTGCTGGTTCTGCTGGCCGCGGTGTGCTACATGGTTGTGGCGGTCAACTTCGGCAGCCAGCATCTGATGCTCTACTCCATGAAAATTCGTACCCCCAAGCTGGTGGTCATGCTCATCACCGCCTTTGCCATCGGCGGCGCCTCCATCGTGTTCCAATCCATCATCAACAATACCATCGTCACCCCCTGCCTGCTGGGTATGAACTCCCTCTACACCCTGATTCACACGGCGGTGGTCTTTTTCGCCGGCTCGGGCAGCCTTCTGGCCCGCAGCGCGAACCTGTCCTTCGCGGCAGATGTGATCCTGATGGGCATTGTGGCCACCATTATCTACAGCTATCTCTTTCAAAAAACGAACCACAATGTACTCTATGTTCTGCTCATCGGCACCGTGCTCTCCTCCTTTTTCTCCAGCATCCAGACCACGCTGACCCGGGTGATGGACCCCAATGAGTACGACAGCCTGCTCTCCACCCTGGTGGCGGACTTTGAAAACATCAACTCCGAGATCATCGTCTTCGCCCTGGTGCTGCTGGCCGGGCTGATCTTCGTCCTGCGGCGGGATCTGGCCCTGCTGGATGTGCTCACCCTGGGCAAGCACCAGGCCATCAATCTGGGAGTGGACTACGACCGGAGCATCCGCCGCCTGCTGCTGGGCGTCACCCTGTGCATCGCGGTGGCCACTGCCATGGTGGGCCCCATCTCTTTCCTCGGCCTGATTATCGCCAACATCGCCCGTCAGCTCTTCAAGACCTACCGCCACACCTATCTGATTCTGGGCTCCGCCCTGGTGGGCATGGTGGTGCTGGTGGCGGGACAGCTTGTGGTGGAGCGTGTCTACCACTACGCGGTGCCCGTCAGCGTGTTCATCACCGTGGGCGGCGGCATCTACTTTCTCTATCTTCTTTTGTCCAACAGGAGGGTGTAACCCATGCGTGTCAAGGATCTGACCAAACAGTACGACGGCAAGACGGTGGTGGACTCCGTCAGCTTTGAAATCCCGAAAGGCAAGGTCATCTCCATGATCGGCCCCAACGGCGCGGGCAAGTCCACGGTGCTCAACATCATCTCCCGCCTGATCGCCCGGGACAGCGGCCTGGTGGACTTCGACGGCCGGGACATCGGCAAGTGGAAGAGCAAGGAGCTGGCCAAGCGGCTGGCCATCCTCACTCAGAGCAACAACATACAGATGAAGCTCACGGTTCGGGAGCTGGTGACCTTCGGCCGCTTCCCCTACTCGGGCAGCCATTTGAACGGGGAGGATCAGCGCATCATCGACAAGGCCATCGCCTACATGGAGCTGGAGGAATTTCAAGACCGCTTCATCGACGAGCTCTCCGGCGGCCAGCGCCAGCGGGCCCTCATCGCTATGGTCATCGCCCAGGACACGGAGTACGTCCTCTTGGACGAGCCCACCAACAACTTGGATATCTACCACGCCACCAACATGATGCGCACCGTGCGCAAGCTCTGCGACGAGCTGGGCAAAACCGTCATCCTGGTGCTCCACGAAATCAACTACGCCGCCTTCTACTCCGATTACATCTGCGCCTTTGTGGACGGGAAAGTGGCCAAGTTCGGCACCGTGGAGGAAGTGGACAGCCTGATGGCGGACTTTGACAGCCGCATCGCCGCCCTGGCGGAGTTCGCGGAAGGGAAGACCGCCATTGTTGGCCTGGTGACCAGCGGCGGGTTTAACGTGCTGGGCAACGATGGGCGCTGCTCCATGATCTGCCGGGAGGTGGGCTTTGAGAACATCGGCGTGGACGCGGAGATCGACACCGCCACCCACGGCAACGAGGCCTCCTTTGAGTTTGTGGTGGAGAAGGACCCGGACTACATCTTTGTGCTGGACCGGGATGCCGCCATCCAGACCGAAGGGGCCCAGCTGGCCCAGGAGATTGTGGAGAACGAGCTGGTCAAAGGCACCCGGGCTTATACGGACGGCCACATTGTGTACCTTTCCAGCCCTGCCGTGTGGTACACCGCCGAAGGGGGCATCACCGCTTTGGACGTGATGCTGCAGGATCTGGAATCGGAGCTGTTGTCCCAGTAATGCCGCGCTTGTTGCAAGCGGCGCAGGAAGATTTACATTTGCGATGATAATCCATCCGTTGCGGTTGTATCGTTACACGCAACCATACAGGATTGGGAAGAGTTTGATATGCCA
>OLRM01000913.1_pt1 | contig 13400 bp, 7 predicted proteins | sample 1643211 | NCBI WGS metagenome assembly OLRM01 (sample SAMEA3136690, study PRJEB25190) | human gut metagenome | biome: human gut; feature: human-associated habitat; material: faeces | place: Austria | collected 2013
AGCACCACCCCCAGGATGCCTATGACAGGATAGGCCACCGCTCCCAGGTCCAGCTTTTTCACGCCTGCCTCCCTGTATATCATGGGAACACCCCCCGCCACCGCTCCCAGGAAGAAAAACCGGAGCGGAACATCGGCCCTGGTTGTGAGCAGATAGCTGATAAAGCGCGAAAACAGCACCATTCCGGTTCCTGCCCCCAGAACGAATTTGAACAGAAAGGCCATGCTTCCTGCAGGTTCCTTGAAAAAGGAGCTGATGGATGAAATGAGCCTGTCATAGACCCCCATAATCATGGCCATGGACCCTCCGCTTACTCCGGGAACCGTCATGGTCCCCCCTATCCACATTCCTTTTAAAATGATTTTCACATTGTCTCGATTCACTGGAAATACTCCTTTTCACCTTCTGTGACCTTACTGCGCGCGCGTCCCTTCCGGAACAACAGTAACGATATTCTACCCCATGCAGCCGGAAAAGTGAATTAATTTTCTGTATATATTTATGTCCGGGTACGGCTTATTATTGCCCCGGACATGAAAATAATCCCGGAGGACAGGCAGTTCTGCCTTTCTCCGGGATCTATTTTTGAGGAATATGATTATGTGATAATGAAACGGCATATGGAACCGATGTATTTAATTAATGTATTTAACCAATACGCTTAATTAACGCCGCACTGGGAATTTCCCGGCATCATGCCGACTCCCATCTGTGACAGCATGGAATTCAGGTCCTGGCCGCCCTTCTGGTACTGTACTGCCTGGGGACAATTTCCCGTATTGTAAAGTGCTGCGTTGCAGTCATTTATATTTGCCATATTAGTGCCGCATGCAGAACCCAGCATTGCAGCAAGTGCCATAGATGAAACTGATAACATAGTATGTCCTCGCTTTCTTTCTTACAGATATTACAAATCTGTTTCATTTCTGTTACAAAACTATATTATCACATATTAGGAGCCCTGTGTCTGGGAGTTATTGGAAAAACAACGACTTTTGTCTTTTTTTGCGGATTTTTCATGTTCTTTGGTAATATTTCCCCAATATCCCTCATATATTATCAGTATTATGTAATTGACGCAAACAAAAAATACGCATGATACCAGCGCCGGTTTTACTTAAAACTGCTGCCTGCCGTACAGCGGACAGGCATGTCAGGAACAGGCATGGCAATCACGATTAAGACAGGGGTTGTATATTATACTATGTTAGAATATGTAAAGAAAAATTTTTCCTGCATCCTTTCCGTACAGGACCACGGCGAAGGATGCGGGTGTGCAGACGAAATATACGATACGGTGCAGACCATGAACATCAGCCAGACCTTGAATTATTCCATCCTTTTAATCATTATGGAAGCCTTCAGCCTAATCGTATATCTGGCCACAGACTTTACAGGCAGGGCTGTTTCCATGCTCAGCTTTACCATGCTGCTGTTCCTTCTGTTCATTGCCCTTAATATTGTATACTGCAAATACTTATTAAAACAGCAGCGGACCTGTTCCACAAGGCGGAGGCTGAAACACCATACATACTTTTTCACTGCCATATTTGCCCTGTACTGTATTACAGTGAACCACATCTGCCTGCAGAGCCGCCTGACAGCAGAGAGTGTCCTTATGTTTTACATTTACATTGCCGCCGGGCCCATCTATTCCTTTACCGAAGCACTGGCCTCGGTGCTGGCTACCGCCCTGGCTGCAATTCCGGCTTTCAGAGCCCACCATGTACCGCCGGCCCTGTATTCCAACCTGTTTCTATACAGCTTCATCAGCCTGTTCCTGTCCCAGATGCGCTGCCACATCATTGTGAGCAACCTGCAAATGGTAAGAAAGGCCAGGGATGAACAGGTCTGTCTCCAGGAGCGGGCCGACAAGGACCCTCTGACGCAGCTTTTCAACCGCAACGGCTATTCTCTCCGGCTGGAGGAGCTGATTCCCTACAGCATACGGTTACATGTGCCGGTAGCTGTCATCATGATCGATATTGACTATTTCAAACAGTACAATGACACCTACGGCCATGTGCAGGGCGACGAATGCCTGAGGAAGGTGGCCGCTGCCCTGTCCGGCAGCATACACCGGGAAAATGACCTGATCTGCCGGTTTGGAGGGGAGGAGTTTCAGATACTGCTCTGTGACGTCCACCCCTCTGACGCCATCAAGGTGGGTGACCGTTTGAGGAAATCTGTGGCCGATTTAAAGATTCCCGCAGCCAACCGGAGCGCCTCCCCCTTTGTGACAATCAGCGTGGGGGTGGTGAGCACGGTCCTTACCTCCATGGATGATTACCACAAGCTGGTACGGGCAGCGGATGATGAACTTTACTACGCCAAAAGCCACGGAAAGAATATGATTTCCTTCCGGGAACTGAATCCGGCTCCCAGCTCCGACTTATCCCTGGAGGACAAACTGGAGCACGCAAAGCTCATATATGACAGCATCCCCTTCCCCTTTGCCATCATACAAATTCAGGCAAAGGACGGACAGGCCTGCGATTTTTCTTATGTATATGTAAATGAAGCCTGCGCCCGCCTGGAATGCCGTTCCAGAAACATCCTCTACCGCAAAAGCTTCCTGAGCCATTATCCGGACGCCGATACACGGCGTCTTCCCGCCTACTATGAAACAGCCATGCACGGCGGACGCCAGATGTTTTACGATTTCAGCCCGGAACGCAGCAAGTACCTTAAAATAGAGTGCTTTCAATTCCACGAAGGCTACTGCGGCTGCCTCATCGAGGATGTGACGGACCAGCACTATTTTGAACTGTACGGCAATAATGAGCTGGGACTTCTGAACCAGGTGGTAAACGGCGGCATCCTCCTGACCAGCTACCAGGCAGATTCCCCGGAAGTCATATATATGAATTCCAGGCTGCTTCACGCCCTTGGCTACTGCAGCCTGTCCGAGTACAAGCTTTTGTCCGCAGATTCCTTATCGTTCCTTAAACAGCTGCACCCGGATGATACTCATACATTCCAGGAGACCATGACCGTATTTTCCACAGACGACACAGTGCGCAGCTGCATCATACGTATTCGCAGGAAGGACGGCGCATGGCTGTGGTTCATGCTCAGAGGCAAACTGATTATTGACGAACACAAAAATCCCCTCAACCTGTTCACTGTATACCACATTACCCGACAGCTGAAGCAGCTGGGGCAGATGGTTCCTCAGGTGGATGGGGATTCCCGTATCAGTCTATGAAAACACAGGAGCTTTCCGGCGCTCTAAGCGCCGAAGATCTGCTCCGCATAATTTACAGATGCCATGGCATCCCTGCAATAAGCGTCAGCGCCTATGGTCCTGGCATAATCCTCCGTCAGCACAGCGCCGCCCACCATCACCTTTACGGCGGCGGAAGCAGCCCTTAGCTGGCGGATGGTTTCTTCCATGCTGGGCACGGTGGTGGTCATGAGGGCGCTCAGACCCACCAGGGCAACCTGACGCTCCACAGCCTCCTTTACAATGACCTCCGGCGGCACGTCCCTTCCCAGGTCGATGACCTCATAACTGTAATTTTCCAGCAGGACCTTCACGATGTTCTTGCCGATATCATGGATGTCGCCTTTCACCGTTGCCAGGATGATGGTGCCTTTCTTTTCCTGTGCCTGCCCGCTGCTGTCCATGGCTGCCTTGATGACCTCAAACGCAGCCTTGGCAGCCTCCGCGCTCATAAGAAGCTGAGGCAGGAACACAGTTCCCTTCTCAAACCCCTTCCCCACTCGGTCCAGGGCCGGTATCATCTCACGGTTGATAATATCAAGCGGCTCCCTCTCCTTTAACAGTGCAGTCACCGCGTTGTGGGCGGCTTCCTTAAGCCCCCTCTCAATGGCTGCCGCCAGGGCCGGGACCTGGCTTCCTTTAGTCTCTCCTGAGCCGGAAATGTTGTCTGCCCCTGTACCGTCCTGGCTGCCGCTCCTTCCGATGGTCTGGCCCAGGCCCGCGCTCTGTCCGCTGTACACGCTGATATACTGGCCGCACTGGGGATCCCGGTCCATAAGCGCGTTAAAGCTGTAGTAAGCCCGCATCATGGCCTCGGAGTTAGGGTTTATGATGGCAGCTCCCAGCCCGCATTCCATGGCCATGGTAAAGAATGCGGCATTGATGATTTCCCTCTGGGGCAGTCCGAAGGATATGTTGGATACCCCCAGCACGGTTCCCACTCCCAGCTCGTCCCGGATGCGCCGCAGGGTCTCCAGGGTGGTAAGGGCCCCTTTGCTGTCGGAACTGACCGTCATGCAGAGTCCGTCCAGAATAATGTCCTCCGGTCCGATTCCGTACTCCGCTGCCCGTTCTATGATTTTCCTGCCCACGGCCAGACGTCCCTCTGCCGTATCGGGAATGCCGGACTCATCCAGGCAGAGGCCCACCGCCACTCCGCCGTATTTTGCCATCAGCGGAAATACGCGGCTCATGGACTCTTCCTTGCCGTTGACAGAGTTAATCAGCGGTTTTCCGTTGTATATACGCATGGCGCGCTCCATGGCTTCCATGTCCGATGTGTCGATTTGAAGAGGCAGGTCAATGATGGCCTGAAGCTCTCTCACAGCCTCCTCCATCATGGACGGCTCATGGATTTCAGGAAGTCCCACATTCACATCCAGCACATCTGCCCCGTTGTCCTGCTGGCTGACCCCCTCCTTCAGGATATATTCCAGGTTGTGGTCCCGCAGGGCCTGCTTGAATTTGGACTTGCCGGTGGGGTTTATGCGCTCCCCAATAATGATTGTCTTATGGCCGACGGCCACTGCCTTTGCATAGGAGGACACCACAGTGCGGTGTTTTTTCTCGGGCCACACCACAGGCATGTCCTTACACCGCTGTGTCATCAGGCGTATATGCTCCGGGGTGGTTCCGCAGCACCCTCCCACCACCACAGCGCCCATGGCCGCGATTTCTTCCATGACAAGGGCAAAACCCTCAGCGTCTATGTCGTACACCGTCTTTCCGTTCTCGCTTCTGGGAAGGCCTGCATTGGGGTTTACCAGCACGGGAAGGGAGGACACCCTCAGAATTTCCTCCAGGATACCCTTCATCTGCACAGGCCCCAGACCGCAGTTGATGCCCAGGGCATCCACCCTCAGTCCCTCTAACAGGGCCACGGTGGACTCCACGTTTCCGCCGGTCAAAAGCTTTCCCTTTTCATCAAATATAACGGTTGCGAACACAGGCAGGCGTTCCCCTGTATCCGGCCTGAATCCCGCCTCCCTGGCAGCCAGCACCGCGGCCTTCAGCTCATAACTGTCGCTCATGGTCTCTATGAGCACCAGGTCTGCTCCCGCCCTGGCGCCAATGGATACCACCTCTTTATAAAGCTTCACCGCATCCTCAAACTCCAGGTCCCCCAGAGGTTTTAACAGGCGTCCCGTAGGTCCCAGGTCCAGGGCCACGTATCCGTGTCCTGCCTCCCTGACCGCGGTTCTGGCATTCTCCACTGCGGCTGTCACGATGGGCTCCAGATCATCCTTAAATTTAAGCCCGTTGGCGCCAAATGTATTGGTGGTCATGATGTCTGCGCCGGCCTCCAGATAGGACCGGTGTATGGATATAAGCACATCCCGGCGGGTCAGGTTCCACGTTTCCGGAAGCTCTCCCGGTTTCAGGCCCTGGGCCTGGAGCAGGCTTCCCATTCCGCCGTCGCAGAACAGGCGGCGTACCTTCATCTCTTCTAATATTGTCATCGTCATTCTCCGCAAGTCCTCTTAACTGTTCAAAATGTCGTTTACCAGGATGTCCACCTGCTCCCCGCTGGTAATCCAGCTGGTGCAGAGGCGGATAGCCGTATGGCTTTCATCCACCCTTCCCTGGTTGGTGTAACTGTACTTATCCTTCCACGACTCCAGAAGGGAATCCGGCATGATGGGAAATACCTGGTTTGTGGTGTTTTCCACCAGGAAGGGATATCCCTTTTTGACACAGGCGCAGCGTATCTTGTCTGCCAGCCTGTCCGCATGGGCTCCCAGCTCAAAATACAGGCCGTCCCGTAAAAGCTCTCCAAACTGTATGCCCAGAAGGCGGCCCTTGGCCAGCATACCGCCCCTCTGCTTGATATGGTAGCGGAAATCCGCCTTCAGCTCATCGTTCAATATAACCACGGCCTCCCCAAAAAGAGCCCCCACCTTGGTTCCTCCGATGTAGAATACGTCGCAGGAACCTGCCAGGGACTTAAGGTCCAGATCATTCCCCTCCGCCGCCAGGCCGTATGCCAGACGGGCGCCGTCCACAAACAGGTACAGGCCGTACTTCCTGCACACCCCATACAGGTTCTCCATCTCAGCCCTGGTGTAAATAGTGCCCAGCTCCGTGGGGTTGGAGATATATACCATCTTCGGCTGCACCGTGTGCTCAAAGCTCTCGTCCCGGATATGGGCCTGGTACAGTTCCTCCACCTGCTCTGCCGTAATCTTGCCGTCCTCAGAGGGCAGGGCCAGCACCTTATGTCCGGTGGCTTCTATGGAGCCTGTCTCATGTACATTGATGTGGGCCGTCACAGCCCCCACCGCCCCCTGATGGGAACGCAGGGCAGATGCTATGACCGTCAGATTGGCCTGGGTGCCTCCCACCAGGAAATGGACCGCTGCATCCTCCCGTCCGCATAGCCTGCGGATGATGCCTGCGGCCTCTGCGCAGTAATGGTCCTCCCCGTATCCGGGCGTCTGCTCCAGATTAGTCTCTGCCAGTTTCTTAAGTATGCGCTCATGGGCGCCTTCGCTGTAATCACAATTAAAACGAATCATAATATAATTCCCCTTTTTATTTTATTTTTTGCCGCCGCCTTAAAGGGCTTTCCCCTGTCACCTCCGGTAGGGGCAGTCCGTCTTGGCACAGGCTTCACAGCCTTTTACATCGCAGCGGTAAGGTTTCCTGCTGGCTCCCATGACCGCTGAAACAGATTTGGAGGGCATCATGAGAAGACTGTCCGTCAGCTTGATGCCGATGCGTTTTCCGGCCTCCAGGGCCTCTAACAGCATACCCTGGCATTCCAGCGGAAAGTCTCCGTAACCGGGGCTGAACCTGGGGCGCAGATAACGGCCTTTTGCCTCATATTCCGACTTTATCACGGTACATACCTGGTCGCAGTACTCCTCAATCATGGCCGCTGCCGCGGCCTGCATGACCACGGCCCTGCTCATCTGGAGACGGCTGTACTTCTGAATCAGATGGTCGGCCCCGCAGCCAAGGGTGGCCGCAAACACAATAATCTGATCGCAGTCCTTCAGATTCCCCCACAAGTTCCTGCTCCTGGCCTCAAAACAGCCTCCGTCAATTCTGTAATCCTCCCCCAGTGACAAAGGATATTCCCGGTACAGATGCCTGGGTGTGGCAGCTTCCCATAATTCCGCCATGGACTGCTCCACCATGACCGCCACTGCCCCGTCAGCCTCCTGTCCCCTGTACCCCAGATAGCGGAGGACCTCCCTCCTGTCTACGTCCTGTATGTCCATATGTCTTTTCTCCCGATGATCGTTCTTCTGGTATTCGTTCTCCCGCATTCGTTCTTCTGAGTTTTTTTCTCCCGCGGTATAGTGATGAGATTTTTTCTCCTGAGTTTTTTCCCAGTGCTGTATCCGGCCCTATAAAATCTCCGACAGGTTTTCCTTTATCTTCATGGCCACATCCGGCTTATTCATGGAATACACATGGATACCGTTGACTCCGTTGGCTATCAGGTCAATGATCTGGTCCGTGGCATAGGCTATTCCGGCCTGCTTCATGGCCGCGGGATTGTCCCCGAACCGGTCCACAATGGACATGAACCTGGATGGCAGGTAGGTCCCCGACATCTGGGTAATCCTCCGTATCTGCTTTGCGTTGGTCACAGGCATGATGCCGGCAATCACAGGCACCTGGATTCCCTTTTCACGGATGCGGTACAGATAGCTGTAAAGAATGCTGTTGTCAAAAAACATCTGGGTGGTGACAAAATCGCATCCGGCCTCCACCTTCTGCTTCAGGTAATCTATGTCCACAGACTTGTTGGCTGATTCCACATGGCCCTCCGGGTAACATGCGGCCCCGATGCAGAAATCACCTGCCTTTTTGATTTCCCATATCAGCTCTGAGGCATAGTGGTATTCCCTTGGCGTACTGCCGTCCTGGGGGATATCCCCGCGCAGGGCCAGTACATTTTCAATGCCGCGCTCCTTTAACTCCCCCAGCACATGGTGCACCTTTTCCCTGGTGGATGAAACACAGGTGAGATGGGCCAGAGGCGTCACCCCGTATTCCTCCTTGATGGCGGAGGCGATTCCAACCGTATAATCGCTGGTTCCCCCTCCTGCCCCGTATGTAACACTCATAAACGAGGGCTTTAATTTTGCAATCTCCGCGGCTGCCTTCTCCACGGAATCATATGCATCCTCTGTCTTTGGGGGGAACACCTCAAAGGAGAGGGTGGGCTTTCCTTCTGCCAGTATGTCGCGTATTTTCATTTCTGTTTCCCTTCCTCATGCGTCATCCAAAAAAGCTCCGGCACCCCAATAATCAGGATTGCCGGAGCAAGCATTTACATTTCTACGGTCACTTTCTTCAGATGCCAGATATCCTTCACATACTCCTCAATGGTACGGTCAGATGTGAACTTTCCGCAGTTGGCCGTGTTAAGGATGGCTGCCTTAGCCCACCATGCCTGGTCCCTGTAAGCCTTATCCACCCTTTGGTGCGCCTCGGCATAGGAACGGAAGTCCTTGAGGATAAAGTAGGTATCAGCCCGGTCGCTGCTCTTGGTATTTAAGAGAGAGTTATAGATGTCCCTGAACAGCTCTGGGTTATCCGGTGCATAGTAGCCGTTAATCAGCTGCATGAGCACACGGCGGATTTCCTGGTCATTGTTAAAGATATCCATAGGGTAATAGCCGCCGTTGTTCTCGTAGTTAATAACCTCGTCGGAGGACATGCCGAAGATAAATGCATTATCCGCTCCCACTTCCTCCACGATTTCCACATTTGCTCCGTCCATGGTTCCCAGGGTAAGGGCCCCGTTGAGCATAAACTTCATGTTGCTGGTGCCGGAAGCCTCCTTGCTGGCCGTGGATATCTGCTCGCTGACATCAGCCGCCGCAAATATGAGCTCTGCGTTGGATACGCGGTAATCCTCGATGAACACCACCTTAATCTTGCCGTTAATGGACTTGTCATTGTTGATGACATCCGCCACAGCATTGATAAGCTTGATGGTCAGCTTAGCCCGCTTATAGCCTGCGGCTGCCTTTGCGCCGAAGATAAAGGTCCTGGGAATCATATCCATATCAGGATTATCCTTCAGCTGGTTGTACAGATACATCACATGGAGAATGTTCATCAGCTGGCGCTTATACTCATGAAGCCTCTTGACCTGCACGTCGAAAATGGATCGCGGGTCCACGTCAATGCCGTTATTCTCCTTTATATATCTGGCAAGGCGCAGCTTGTTCTGGTACTTGATGTTCATAAACTCAAACTGGCACTTCTCATCCCCTGCAAAGAGTTCCAGCTTCTTGATGTGGGGAAGGTCGGTAATCCACTCATCGCCAATTTTGGAGGTGACCCAGTCTGCCAGCAGCGGATTGCCGTGAAGCAGGAACCGTCTCTGGGTTATTCCGTTTGTCTTGTTGTTGAACTTCTCCGGCATCATCTCGTAGAAGTCTTTTAACTCCTGGTGCTTAAGGATTTCCGTGTGAAGCCTGGCAACGCCGTTGACGGAAAAGCTGGCTGCAATCGCCATGTATGCCATCTTCACCTGGCCGTCGTAGATAATGGACATTTTGCGCAGCTTCTCCTGGTTGCCCGGATACATGGTCTGAATCTGGTTCTGGAACCTGCGGTTAATTTCCTCCACAATCTGGTAAATTCTGGGCAGAAGCCGTGAGAACAGCTCGATAGGCCACTTCTCCAGCGCCTCTGACATGATGGTGTGGTTTGTATAAGCGCAGGTCCTGGTGGTTACCTCCCATGCCTCATCCCATGTAAGTCCCTCCTCGTCCAGAAGAATGCGCATCAATTCAGGGATGGCAACCGTGGGATGGGTGTCGTTCAGCTGGAACACTACTTTTTCATAGAATTTTCTGATGTCATCGTGCTTCTCTTTATACTTTTTAACCGCCCTCTGTACGCTGGCGGAAATAAAGAAATACTGCTGCTTCAGGCGCAGTTCCTTGCCTGCGTAGTGGTTGTCGTTGGGGTAAAGGACCTCCACAATGGTTTTGGCCAGGTTCTCCTGCTCCACTGCCTTCTGGTAGTCTCCCCTGTCAAAGGAATCCAGATTAAAGGTGTTGATGGGTTCTGCGTCCCAGATACGCAGGGTATTCACCACATTGTTGCCGTATCCGATGACCGGCAGGTCATAGGGCACCGCGCGGACAGACTGGTATCCGTCCTGTACGAAATGGTTCACTCCGCCCTGGTTCTCAATGCGCACATAGCCGCCGAATTTAACCTCGGCCGCATACTCCGGCCTGCGGATCTCAAAGGGGTTGCCGTCCTTTAACCAGTTATCAGGCACCTCCACCTGGTAGCCGTTTTCAATCTTCTGCTTGAACATGCCGTAGCGGTAACGGATGCCGCAGCCATATGCCGGATATCCCAGGGTTGCCAGCGAATCCAGGAAACAGGCCGCCAGACGTCCCAGGCCGCCGTTTCCCAGGGCTGCATCCGGCTCCTGGTCCTCTATCACATTCAAATCAAAGCCCATCTCGTCCAGGGCTTCCTTGATCTCATCCCTGGCACAGATATTGATGATATTATTGCCCAGGGCACGGCCCATGAGGAACTCCATGGACAGGTAGTATACTGTCTTAACGTCCTTTTTCTCATATTCCTTGTGAGTGGCAATCCACTCGTCAATGATGACGTCCTTCACAGCATAGGCCACTGCCTGGAATACCTGCTGGGGAGTCGCTTCATCAATGGTCCTTCGGAACATGTTCTTTACGTTGTCCACCACGCTGCGCTTGAACGTTTCCTTATCAAATCCTTTATTCATCGGCCATTATCCTCCTGCTTTAAGTTCCTCTTCTATTACAGAACTATTGTATGTAAATCATTCCCAAATTATCAGACGGGGCGGGGTTTTATGGGCCCCGCCTCACAATCTTACCATTATTTCATGGTCTTTTCAACACCGAGCATTACATTTTCGCCGTTAATGTTCCACTCTTTGACAAAGCCGGACATGGCACCGATGCTGATATGGTCCGCCATGACCTCTGTTTTGATCTCGTCCGCATGGGCCTTAATCAGTTCTGCAATCCGGTCATTTCCATCCTGGAATACGCTGATGTGGTCCATGACCTCAAATCCGGCCTCCTTGCGCATGGTCTGAATCTTGCTTATGAGCTCCCTCACAAAGCCCTCCTCAATCAGTTCAGGAGTCAGGTTGGTATCCAGCACAACGGTCACATAGTTGTCTTCCTCTGTCACATAGCCGTCCTTCTGGGAAACATCGATCAGCAGGTCATCCTTTGTCAGCACCACTTCCTGGCCGTCATAGTCAAAGGTAAGCTGTCCCTTCTCATTCAGGGTGTCCATGGCGGAGCTGCCGTCGATATCGGTCAGCGTCTGGCGAATCCGGTTTAACAGCTTGCCGTACTTTGGTCCCACGGTCTTTAACTGGGGCTTGAAGGTATAGGAGGTAAATTCCCTTACATCGTCGGAGAAAATCACCTGCTTCACATTCAGCTCTTCCTCGATAATCTGCACGTAGAACCTTGACAGCTCATGGTCAGCCTTCACATACATCCGGGCAATGGGCTGGCGGTTCTTGATGTTGGCCGCATTCCTGGCCGCGCGTCCCATGACAACCACCTTCAGCACTTCATCCATGTCGGATTCCAGCTCCGTGTCAATCCAGGACTCATTCACCTCCGGGAAGTCGCACAGGTGTACGCTTTCAGGCGCGTTCCCGTCCACTTTTCTCACGATATTCTGGTAAATCTGCTCTGTCATGAAGGGAATCATGGGAGCAGCCGCCTTTGCCACGGTCACAAGAGCCGTGTACAGGGTCATGAAGGCATTAATCTTATCCTGCTCCATTCCCTTTGCCCAGAAGCGCTCACGGCTTCTGCGCACATACCAGTTGCTTAAGTCATCCACAAACTCCTGGAGGGATCTGGCCGCCTCAGGAATCTGGTAATTCATCAGGCTGTTATCCACTGTCTTTACCATGGAATTCATCTTGGACAGCATCCAGCGGTCCATGACCGGAAGCTTGTCGTATTCCAGGGTATATCTGGTGGGATCAAAATTGTCAATATTGGCGTACAGCACCCAGAATGCATAGGTATTCCAAAGGGTACCCATAAACTTGCGCTGTCCCTCGGTCACTGCCTTATCCTGGTAGCGCTTTGGAATCCAGGGAGCGCTGCAGGTGTAGAAGAACCAGCGGATGGCGTCCGCGCCGTGGGCGGCCAGGGTATCAAAGGGATCCACTGCATTGCCCTTGGACTTGCTCATCTTCTGTCCGTTCTCATCCAGCACAAGCCCCATGACAACTACATTTTCATAAGGCGCCTTGTTGAACAGCAGGGTGGACTCAGCAAGGAGGGAATAGAACCATCCTCTGGTCTGGTCCACTGCCTCGGATATAAACTGGGCCGGGAACTGCGACTCGAACAGTTCCTTGTTCTCAAAGGGATAATGGTGCTGCGCAAAGGGCATGGCGCCGGAATCAAACCAGCAGTCAATCACCTCAGGCACACGCTTCATGGGCTTATTGCACTTGGGGCACTTGATGTTTACAGCGTCAATATATGGGCGGTGAAGCTCGATTTCATCGGGGCAGTTGTCGGATAAGCTCTTTAATTCCTCGATGCTTCCGATGGAATGCTGGTGTCCGCACTCGCACTCCCAGATATTAAGCGGGGTGCCCCAGTAACGGTTTCTGGAAATACCCCAGTCCTGAATATTCTCCAGCCAGTCCCCGAAGCGGCCCTTGCCGATGGAATCCGGAACCCAGTTAATGGTATTGTTATTGCGGATCAGGTCATCCTTCACAGCGGTCATTTTGATGAACCAGGACTCTCTTGCATAGTAAATGAGAGGGGTTCCGCAGCGCCAGCAGTGGGGATAGCTGTGCTCAAAGCTGGGGGCTGAGAAAAGCAGTCCTCTGGACTCCAGATCCTTTAACACCATGGGGTCCGCATCCTTCACAAAGGTGCCTGCAAAAGGCGTATCCGCCGTCATATCGCCCTTGGCGTCCACCAGCTGCACAAAGGGAAGGTCGTACTTGCGGCCAACGTTGGCATCATCCTCACCAAAGGCAGGTGCAATGTGTACGATGCCGGTACCGTCTGTCAGTGTTACATAGTCAGCGCAGACCACATAGTAGGCTTTCTTGTGCTGCTTCTCGCACAGGGGCACGGAGCAGTCATAGAGGGGCTCATATTCCTTGAACTCCAGGTCCTTGCCCTTGTAAGTCTCC
>OLRM01000915.1_pt1 | contig 13390 bp, 12 predicted proteins | sample 1643211 | NCBI WGS metagenome assembly OLRM01 (sample SAMEA3136690, study PRJEB25190) | human gut metagenome | biome: human gut; feature: human-associated habitat; material: faeces | place: Austria | collected 2013
TATCCAGATCCTTATTAATGCGACCCTTAACCATGCGCATGGACTCAAGCAACTTGGTAACACCTTCAAGCGCATAGTACTCGCATTGAATGGGGATCAAAACGCTATCTGCTGCAGCAAGTGCATTGATGGTAAGAAGGCCAAGTGATGGCGGACAGTCAATAAAGATGAAATCAAACTCGTCTTTAACCGGTTCGAGGAGATCTTTCAATCGAGTCTCGCGCGCCATTGCAGAAACGAGCTCAATTTCAGCACCTGCAAGCTGGATGGTGGCAGGAATAATAAAGACACGCTCACTCACAGTATCGTGAATCAAGTTCTCAGCAGGAACATCATGCAGCAATGCATCATATATGCACTGAGACAATCCCTCTTTATCAACGCCGATACCGCTCGTACTGTTTCCCTGCGGGTCAAAATCAACAATAAGAACCTTACGGCCTTGCTTACCAAGTGCGGCTGCCAGATTCACAGTCGTGGTCGACTTACCCACGCCGCCCTTCTGGTTGATGATTGCAATGGTATGAAGAGGTTTCGCGCTTTTCGAGCGCTTTACGTCGCGAAATCCCACATTACCTCCTGTTTTCTTCTGTTTGTTCTGCATTTCAGGTCTCTTGTAGGTGAAGTTTCACGTGAAACCTAAGGCTGTATTCCATTATGTTTCACGTGAAACCAGTATTCAAGCTCTACTTTGTACCATGAGAACAAATCTCGCTTAACTCAACGCAACTTTACTGAGATCGTCAATCTAACATTGCTTACGGACCACACAATGTTACCGGTATCCTTAACATGCTGACATGTCGTGTGCCTGAGGCCGAGCCGGACATAGGCTCAATTCGTCCTAATCATCTCAAATACGAGCTTTCACTAAGCAGCGAGAATGATCAACTGATTCTTGGCACTAATATGCATAGATGCTCCGGAGACACAGAATTATCCCAAGCATCCCATATCATGATGAAAAGTGAACTGCTCAATTGAAAACTAAACGCGTGTTACCCAATAGAACAACAGGCGTTTAATCATCATACAGAGTCACTCATTGTATGGATCACAGCCGCTCTTCCATACGACCACACACCATAAGTGGAAATATGAATCCAATTACAAGTGCATACTGTACCTGTCTATCAGCTTGCAATTCAATAATTGGTAGTTTATTTGAAATAGCACTGTCTGCAAAAAATAACGACCGGGTGTTTCACGTGAAACACCCGGTCGTGGAACAACGTCAACAGAATTAATAGCGCTCTAGGAGACCAAGGGCTGCTTCTTAGCGAGACCAACTGCACGAGGCAACTTTATCTGAGGCTCAGAAACCTTCTGATAGAGGAAGACGGAGCGATGGCCAAGTCCGCGAGGCAAGTCGAATTCATCACAGCCAATAAGCTCCAAACCGCAAATGACAGCAGTCTTCTCGGCAAGCTTCAACTCAGAGGCCTCAGGGTTTGCCTTTGCAACGACCAGATATCCATCATCCTCAAGGAACGGCGTGCCGTACTCAATAATCATAGACATCTGACCAACAGCACGGGCAAACACAGTGTCAAACCGGCCGCCCATCTTCATCGCATACGATTCACAGCGATCATGAACGCCTTCAACATCTTCTATACCCAAAGCGTCAATAAAGGCATTCACGGCATCGATCTTCTTGCCAACAGAGTCAAGCAGAACACCAGAACATCCAATATAAAGAGCAAAGGGGATGCCGGGGAATCCAGCGCCAGTGCCCATATCAAGGAAATGCTCAGGGTCAATAGGAAGGTCACGATACAGGGCAAGAGAATCGACAATATGCAGAATCAGGGCGTCATGAATATCCTTGACGCGAGTAAGGTTCATGACCTGGTTGACCTGGTTCACATATAGAAGGTGCTTCACACAACGCTCGGCCGTCTCAGCGTCAAGTTCGATGTCGAGCTCAGAGGCAAGACCGACAACCTCAGTGACAAAAGCGGCGATCTCGTCGACAGACTCGTCAAACGGGCGCAGAGTAATGGTTCGGGACGTTTCATTAGCCATATGTATCAATCCAATCAATGACTGAAAACCACGGAACGTGAAGTTGAGTCAAAAAAGGGGCGCATAAGCGCCCCTTGCTGTCAGGTGTATATGAGCACCTTAGCGAACAGTAATCACAACGCGACGCTCAGGGTCAGTGCCCTCAGAGTGCGTGTCGATGCGGTCATCGTCACGCAGAGCGATGTGAACCAGACGACGCTCATATGCAGACATAGGCGGAAGGTTCACGGTGCGGCCCTGCGCAACGGCGCGGGAAGCTGCAGAGTGTGCCATGCTAACAACCTTGTCATGACGGCGGCTCTTGTAACCCTCCACATCAATGGAAACCGGATAACGGAAACCAAGCTTACGACTCACCAGGAGAGAGACGATCGTCTGAAGGGACTCGAGCGTACGGCCATGGCGACCAATAAGAACGGCCAAGTCGGGAGCGGTGATGTCCAGAATCAGCTCGCCCTCGTCGCCCTCATACTCATCGATGGGAGAGTTGGCGGCATCGAAGAATCCAAGCAGGTCGCGCACAATGGAGATGGCCACGTCGGCAATAGTGTCGAGCTCCTCGTCAGTCAGCTCCTCGCCAGCCTTATAGCGATGAGCGATCTCGGGATACTCCCCGGCGATCTCCTCAACGGACTCCTCAGCCGGAATCTCTTCAATAAGCTCTTCAGACATGTCCAACTCCATCGTTAGGTACCTAATTGGTATATATACCAGGTGTGTGACTAGCGCTTCTTGTGCGGGCGCTTCTTGTGCTCGTGACGGACAACGTCAACCTCGATCGGTGCGTTGACCATGCGGGCCTCTTCATCAGCCTTGGCCTTGTCGATGACCTTCTGGGTCACAAAGATCTGCTGGATGACCTGCCAGGCGGAAGAAACGTCGTAGTACAGCAGAACGCCGGCGGGCATACCCCAACCCATGACGAGCATCATGACAGTCATGACAACCATCATCATCTTGGTGCTCTGCACCTGAGCGCCCGTCTGGTTGCGGGTCATGTACATCTGGGGAATGAAGGTCAGGACGCCGAACAGAATCAGCGCGATGAGGTACGGCAGCGCGGCGCCGAAACCGTCGGCGAAGGCCTGGGCAGGCGAAGTGACGAGGTTCGGCAGGATGTTGAAGAAGGAGAAGCCCTTCTCAGCCGCATCCGGGAAATAATGACCAAGGTCGCGCAAAAGGTTGAACAGCGCGACCAGGATGGGCATCTGAATCAACAGGGGCAGGCAACCGCCAAAGGGGTTGAACTTGTTCTCAGAGTAGAACTTCTGCAACTCCTCGGCCTGACGCTGTGGATCGGCAGCGTAACGCTCCTGAATCTCGAGAAGCTTGGGCTGTAGGACCTGCATGCGGGCGGTCGACTTGATGGACTTGAGCATCATCGGGGTCAGCAGCAGGCGAATGATCACCACCAGGATGATGATCGACAGGCCCCAGTCGCCTGCGAAGCGCTGAATGAGCTCGAGCGCCTGGAAGAGAATCTGAACAATCCAGTCCCACATACGAATAATCCTTACCTTAAGAATTTGATAGTTATGGCACGGGATCATAGCCGCCAGCATGAGTGGGAACGCAGCGCAAAATGCGCCGCAGCCCGAGCCAGCAGCCTTTGACCACGCCATATGCCTGTATTGCCTCAACAGCATACTGTGAACAGGTGGGTATGTATATACACGCATCGGGCAAAAGGGGCGAAACGCACCGCTGGTACCAGTGGATGGCAGCGATGACGGCGCGCTTAAACACGCCCTTCACAACCATCCTTAAGCCCGGACGTGCTCGCGTGCGCGCGGCGGAGCAGCGACTGCAATGCAGCTTGCATATCCTCGGGAGACGCCGTGCGCGTACGCGGGGTAGCGAACAAGATGATCTCGCGACCCTCGACCGGTAAGCAGCAGGCGCGCGCCGCCTCACGCAGCACGCGCTTGCTCCGATTGCGCACAACGGCATTTCCCAGCCGTTTGGCAGCAGCGAAGGCGACCCTAGCCGGATCGCCTTCGCTGACACAATCACATATAACCATGCGAATCAGAGGATGATTTAAGCGCTTCCCCTGAGTGAACACCCGCTCGAAGTCCTGATGGGACTTGATGGTCTGCATGAGAGCTTAGTTGTCGCTCACCGTGAGACGCTTGCGGCCCTTGGCACGACGACGTGCGAGCACAGCGCGGCCGGCCTTGGTGGCCATACGGGCGCGGAAACCGTGGGTCTTGGCGCGCTTGCGCTTGTTCGGCTGGTAGGTACGCTTCATGGTAAACATCCTCCTGGTGCGTTTTGACTACTCGACTACTCGAAAAAATACGCGTGAGCTAGGAGATTGTAGGGAATACGGTGCGCGAATGTCAATCTCAGAACCATGAAATGCGCATAGTTTACTGAGGAGCCTGGCGTGCTTTTCACAGCACCTCTCACCATTCGCCCATTCTTTCAGACTTTTTCATCGACTTTTCCACAGGTTGTTCTAGGTCTGTTGATAACTTTTCCGAGATTTCCAACACTTTTCAACACAGAAGGAAAACTTGTTGAAAGTTTTGAATACGCGGGCTGTGAGCTGGTATCCTAGGCTCACGACAATCGTGGAAAGAATGCAGCATGTCAGAAGATTTCTATCCCTTTGTGGATTCCGGGGACCCCGCCCCCGACAACACGCACCTCGTTGGGGGATCCGCGGCCGCGACTGCGGCCGATGCGGTGGAAAACACGCCCAACCAGGTCTCTTACACCATCCGCATATCCGTGTACGACGACATGTTGTCCACCCCGCGCGTAATCGTGGTCGAGCAAAGCGACGTGAGAACCTACCTCGAAGACGTTACCAACACGGTTTACCGCACCATGAAAGAGCAGGGTGGAAAACTTTCACTCATGATTATTCGAGAGCTCGTGGAGAACTTCATCCACGCACAGTTCTCAGAACCCGTCATCTCCATCCTGGATAACGGCAACACCATCCGCTTTGCCGATCAGGGACCGGGCATCGGAGATAAAGAGCGCGCATTCGAGTTCGGCGTCACAAGCGCCGACCGAGAGAAGAAGCGCTATATCCGAGGCACGGGCGCGGGCCTGCCCATGGTCCAGCAGTATGTTGAAAACGCCGGCGGCGCGATAGCCGTGGAGGATAACCTGGGCGCCGGGACAGTCGTGACCGTAAGCGTCGACCCCAAACGCGCAGCCGAACTCGAGCACGCTGTTTCACGTGGAGCGGCCGTACGCAGCGGCTGCGCGCACGAGGCGGAACCCACAGCGGCGGGCATGCAAAGCCCAACGGATCCCTGGGGCGCGGGGGCGCATCAGGCTGGAACCTACCCGGCTCAAACCGGATATCCGCAACAACCCTACGGAGCCGGAGCGTACCCAGGGCAGATGCCTTACGGCATGATGGCCGGCCAGATGCAGGGCGCAAGCCAGGCCCAACCCGGCGGTTTTCCCGGAACTCAGGTTCCGGCAGGAGTGGTGCCCGGTGCGCAATTCCCGGGCGCGATGATGCAAAATCCGCAGCCCTCCGCATCCGAGAACCAGCCCGTCGAGACCCAGGCCCCGTATCCCCCACAAACCCAGGCAGCACCTGGTTATCCCGGGGCTATGCCAGGCTACGGCCAGATGCCCGGGGTGCCAGGCGCATTCCCGCAGCAACCCGCCTACTACCCCGGATACCAACAGGGATATCCCATGCAAGGTTTTCAACAACACCAGGGTTACCCCCAGCCCGGGTTCCCGCAGGCAGGCGCGGCAGGCCAGGGATACACGCAGATTGCAGCCGCACCCGCGCAGCAGGGTCCATACGTAAGCGAGCGCGGCGCGGCGGCACTGCTGTTCATCTACCAGAACGGCAAGGGCGGACCAACCGACCTCACGCGCGCGCTCGGGCGCTCGGACGCCACGTGGTCACGCGAGCTCGATGCGTTGGCGAGCACGGGCCTCGTGCATAAGCCCCGTCAGAAGTATGTGCTCACCGACATGGGTAAGGCCTGGGTCGAGCAGAGCACGGGGGCGCAGTAGCGCCCAACGCACACCGCAGGATTCAACCGCGAGCAACCGCGACACGAGAAGGAATCGTGAGACATGGATAACGAAGCGCGCATCCTCCTGGACGACGTCATAGCGTTTTGCCGCCGCGATGGCCGCGAGACGCGCCTTATCAACATGCTCGAGCAGTGCGGGGCAACGGGATTTGACGACGAATCCCTGACCATCCAGGTCCCCAGCCGATTTGCCTATAACTACCTCGTCAAACAGCGCGAGCTCATCGAGCGCTATCTCGAGGAGATCTCGTTCATGCCCATGGTCCTCAACGTGGTGGTAGCCGAGGGCGGAGCGCCGAGTGAGACGCAGACGCCCACGGCGGCGGCCACACCGACGGTGCCGGTGACGGCGGCGGCCGCGTCTCTGGCGCCGGCAGGCGATGGCCTGCCGCAGAGAGCCGCCGAGGTGCCGACGAGCTTTGCCGAAGCTCCCGCAAGCCCGTTTGCGCCGGCGGAACCCGTCGCAACCAGCGAGCCCACGGTCGCCGCCCCCGCCAAGTCCGAGCCCATCTCCAAGTCCGGCGTCACGGTGCGCAACACCGTCTCGCCCGAAGCGTTCCGCAAGATGATGGACGAGATGCGCAGCCAGGACCCCACCGGCAAGCGCCAAAACGTCACCGCGCCGCAACAGCCTGCTGCGACCCATGCCCCCGTGGCGGCAGCGCCCGCCGCAACCCCAGAACCCGACGCCGCTGCCTTGGATATCAACGCCAAGTACACGTTCGCGAGCTTTGTCGCGGGCGACGAAAACCGCCACGCCTTCAACAGCGCCATGCGTTTCGCCGCCTACGCCGAGGAGCCGCAGCAGTGCCCGAGCCTATTCATCTACGGCAACTCGGGCCTGGGCAAGACGCACCTGCTCTTCGCCATCCGAAACTACCTGGCCAAAGAAAAGCCCTACATCCGCGTGAAATACGCGAATTCCCAGGCCTACCTCGACGATTACATGAACGAGCTCGGCGCCCAGCGTGGCCCCGGCAACCTCATCATGCGCGAATACCGCGATGCTGACATCCTCATCATCGACGACGTCCAAAACATCGTGGGCAAGCAGGCATCCGTCGAGTTCTTCTTCCAGCTCGTGGACAGCTTCATCCGCGAAGGCAAGAAAATCGCCCTGGCATCCGACCGCGCGCCCAAGGACCTTGCCATGGACGAGCGCCTCACCAGCCGCTTCAGCAGCGGCATGCTCTGCCTGGTGTCCGAGCCGGGCTTTGAGATGAAATACGTCATCCTCAAGCGCTACTACGAAAGCATCATCCAGCAGGACGAGGACCTCACCTCCATGAACGTGGACACATCGCTGCTCCAGGCTCTGCCCTCCTCCGAGGGCAAGCTCACCGACGAGCACCTGCGCCACATGGCCGAGATCTCGGGCAACAACATCCGCTCGCTGGAGAGCTTCTGCGAGCGTTGCGCCAACCTCTCCTCGGAGCGCGAGGCCGCAGGTGCCGAGCTCACCGCCGAGGACATCGACCGCGTGGCCAAGATCTACTTCAACACCGCGCACAAGATCATTCACGTCGACACGGTTCAGCGCGTGGTGGAGGAGTTCTACCACGTGAGCCATGAGGAACTCGTGGGCAAGCGCCGCACGGCCAACATCGCCTTTGCGCGCCACGTGGCGGTCTACCTCGCCAACAACCTCTGCGAGATGACCACCCCGGCCATCGGCGCCGAATTCGGTGGGCGAGACCACTCCACGGTCCTCAACTCCCTCAAGGTGGTTGAGAACAAGATGCGTGAGGACCGCCGCATCGTAGAGGACATCCAGAACCTCAAGAACACCATCCTTTTGAAGTCGTGAAAACATGGGTGAAGCCTGTGGAAAACCTGGGTGGAAAACTCGTAAACCGGTGGAGGGAAAATAGGTGGATATCTCGCGGGGGAAAACAAGCGCGTTGTCTACAATGGATTGTTGAAAGAAAAACGGCCCAACACCTGGGCAAACGAGAGTAGTCCACACCATCCACTGCGTTATTACTGTTATTACCTATATATATTTAAGAGAGGAATAATAAAGAGATGAAGTTCACGGTCAGCCAGTCGGCCCTTTCCGATGCCATCGCCGTCGTGATGAAGGGCATCGCTCCCTCATCTACGCTCCCCATCCTCTCCGGCGTGCTCGTGCGCGCCGCCGACGGGGTCCTTGAGTTCCAGACGTCTAACTACACCATCTCGATCCGCCACCGCATCGCGGCTCGCGTGGACGAGGAGGGACAGGTCGTCATTCCCTGCAAGATGCTTTCCAACATCGTCAAGACCCTGCCGGATGCGCCGGTGTCCTTTGAGCTGGCCGAGCGCCAGGTGACTATCACCTGTGAGCGCTCCACTTTCCGTCTGAACACGCTTGATGCCGGCGACTTCCCCGAGTTCCCCACGTTCGCCCTCGAGCGCTCGGTCGAGCTGCCCGCCAACATCCTGACCGAGATGGTCGGCCGCGTCTGGCGCGTTACCTCGACGGACAAGAACCGCCCGGTCCTCAACGGCGTGTACATGACCGTCGAGAACAACACGATCCGCCTCGTTGCCACCGACTCCTACCGTCTGGCCGTGTGCGACACTCAGGTCGAGACCTCCTCGCTGGAAGGCAGCTTTGAGCTGAACGTGCCCGCCGACGCCTTCAACGACGCGCTCGCCATCACCGGTGGCCAGGGCTCCATCTTGATTGGCTCCACGGATACGCAGGTCGTGTTCGTGGCAGGCAACACCACCTACGTCGCCCGCCGCATCGAGGGCGTGTACCCCAACTACAAGGCGCTCCTGCCCGCGTCCTGTGCCACCACGGTCAAGATCGACGTCACCGCCCTGACCTCCGCGCTCAAGCGCGTCTCCACGGTCGCTCAGGCCAACTCTGCCGTTAAGTTCGACATCTCCGTCGAGACCGGCCAGATGATGCTCTCCGCCATCTCCAACGACCAGGATGCCGCAACGGCCACGGTCGAGGTCGAGGCCGAGGGCGCCAGCGGCGTCATCGCGTTCAATTACCACTACATCTTCGGCTGCCTGAACGTGCTCTCCCGCGAGAAGGAGATTACGCTCGAGCTGCAGAGCTACAACCAGGCGGGCGTGTTCAAGTCCTACGACAAGATCAACTACCTCTACCTGGTCATGCCGGTCCGCATCTAGTCCCCACCGCCCATGTCCATCGCCGCGACGGAGCTTTCCGTTCTCCATTACCGCAGCTTCGATGACCGCAAAATCGAGCTGGACCCAGGCATCACGGTGCTCGTGGGCCGCAATGCCGTGGGGAAGACCAACCTCGTCGAGGCGCTGCAGTTGCTCACGGCGGGAGCCTCGTTCAGGAAGCCCACGGCCTCCGAGCTGCTGCGCGATGGCGAGGGCTCGGGCCGTATCCGCCTGATGCTCGAGGGGGAGGGGCGCCTCATCGAGATGGGGCTCGATTTTTCCGAGGGTAAACGCTCGTTTACGCGTAACGGGAAGAAGACTCGCGCCGCGGGTATCTGCCGAGCGTGCTGTTCTGCCCCGATCACCTCGACATGGTCAAGCGGTCCGCATCGCGTCGCCGCGAGGCGCTTGATTCTTTTGGCGTTCAGCTGAACGAGAACTACGCCAAGCTGCTGGCCGCCTACGAGCGCACGGTCGAGCAACGCAACAACCTGCTCCGCGACGGCTACACTCCCGGTTTGCTCGAGGTGTGGGACGAGTCGCTCGCCACGACCGGCGCTCAGTTGCTGTTGCATCGCACGGCCCTGCTCGAGCGCATCCGCGAGCATTTCATCGAGGTCTACCGCGCCATCGCACCGCACGAGGAGCCCGACGTTCGCTATCTGCCGAGCTTTGGGGAGCTGGCCGACGGGCGCGAGGCGATCGCGGCGCAGTTCTTGGACGCGCTCGCCCAGCGCCGTGAGGATGAGCTCCGCCGCGGCTGTACGCTCGTGGGACCGCATCGCGACGAAGTACTGTTCACCATCGACGGCCGCTCGGCCCGAGACTTTGGAAGCCAGGGGCAGCAGCGCTCGATCGTGCTCGCATGGAAGATCGCCGAAGTCCAGGTGACGCGCGATATCCTGGGGCGGTATCCGCTCCTGTTGCTCGACGACGTGATGAGCGAGCTCGACGCCGCCCGCCGCGACGCCATCGTGGGCTTCATTGCCGACGAGATTCAGACGGTGATCACCACCACGAACCTCGGCTATTTCGCCGACGACATGCTCGCCCGCGCCCGCGTGATCCGCATCGGCGATGTGTAAATGGGGACGGGTGCAAATTGCACATCCGCACGTGGAGGAGAAGGGAACGATATGGGCAAAGTGACCAAGAAGGGCCGCCTCAAGGCCACGGCCGGTCTGGGCGAATTCATCAACTCCGAGAGGATGCGCCTGTTCGACGGTGCCACCCCCGAGCGTCAGGCGCAGTTCCGCCGTGCCGAGCGCCGTCATGTCATCTTCCAGGCGTGGAACAAGGTGTGTGCCGGCACGCGCGAGGGCAAGCACGTCACGGGCCTGCACTACGTCGCCGAGCGCGATGAACTCATCGTTTACACGGACGGCGCCTCCTGGACCCAGGAGCTCACCATGATGCGCGAAATCATCCGAGCCCGCATGGACGCGTGCGGCGGCGCTGTGGGCAACATCGTGGTCAAGACCACCCGCCCCGGCTTCGCCAAGGGTCCTCGGGAGTAGCGGGACCGTCCCCGATTACACATCCGAGCCAAAGTCCCCGCAAACGGCCTCTCAGGGGCTTGTAGAGGTATTCGGGACCTCGTCCATCGCGCGTTTTACCTTCGTTCCATGCGATAAACTGTAAAGGTTAGCCATACTTCACGCTAAAAAGGGAGAACCACGTGGCGAATGAGAACGAATACGGCGGAAGCGAGATCAAGGTCCTCGAGGGCCTCGAGGCCGTTCGCGTCCGCCCTGGTATGTATATCGGTTCCACGAGCTCGACCGGCTTGCACCACCTTGTGTGGGAGATCGTCGACAACTCCGTCGACGAGGCCATGGCCGGCTTCTGCTCCAGCATCGAGGTCACGGTCCATCCTGACAACTCGATTACCGTCGTGGACAACGGCCGCGGCATCCCGGTCGATATGCACCCGGTCAAGAAGATCCCCACGCTCGAGGTCGTCATGACGATCCTCCACGCCGGCGGTAAGTTCGATAACTCGGCCTACAAGGTCTCCGGCGGTCTGCACGGCGTGGGCGTCTCCGTCGTCAATGCGCTCTCCAAGAAGATGAACGTCCAGGTCCGCCGCGACGGCAAAGTCTACGAGATGGAGTTCTCCCGCGGCAAGACCACTCAGAAGATGCGCGAGATCGGCACCTCCAGTACGACCGGCACCACCGTCACCTTCTGGCCGGATGACGAGATCTTCGAGACCACCGTCTACGACTTCGACATCCTGCACGACCGTCTGCAGCAGACGGCGTTCCTCAACAAGAACCTCAAGATCGTCCTGCGTGACGAGCGTTCGGTGGAGCCCCAGGTCGAGGAGTTCTGCTACGCCGGCGGCATCATCGACTTCGTTAAGTTCCTGAACGAGGGCAAGACTGTGCCCGATGGCCTCAAGGATCCCATCTACCTTGCCGGCGCGTCCGAGGAGGGCGCCCCGGTTGAGAAGACCGGCGAGGTCGAGGTGGCCATCCAGTGGAACACCTCCTACTCCGAGAGCGTGGTCTCCTTTGCCAACGACATCCGCACCATCGAGGGCGGCATGCACATGGAGGGCTTCCGCGGCGCCCTCACCAGCGTGATCAACGAGTACGCCCGCAAGAACGGCATCATCAAGGAGAAAGAGGGCAACCTCACGGGTGACGATATCCGCGAAGGCCTCACCGCCGTCGTTTCCGTCAAGCTCGCCGACCCGCAGTTCGAGGGTCAGACCAAGGCCAAGCTCGGCAGCTCCTTCATGCGCACGCTCACCCGCAAGATCGTCTCCGAGGGCCTGGCCGACTATCTCGAGGAGCACCCCAAGCAGGCGCGCGAGATCATCAAGAAGGCCCAGCAGGCGAGCAAGGCCCGCAACGCCGCCCGCAAGGCGCGTGAGGCGACCCGCCGTAAGTCGCTGCTGGAGACCGCGAGCCTGCCCGGCAAGCTCGCCGACTGCTCGGAGCGCAATGCCGAGTTGACCGAGCTCTTCATCGTAGAGGGCGACTCGGCAGGCGGTTCGGCCAAGGACGGCCGCCGCCGAGACATCCAAGCGATCCTGCCCCTGCGCGGCAAGATCCTGAACGTCGAGCGCGTGGGCGATCACCGCGCCTTCTCCTCCGAGACCATCCAGTCGCTCATCACCGCCATCGGCTGCGGCGTGACGACCGGCAACGGCGACGGTGGCGATTTCGACATCACCAAGGCCCGTTACCACAAGATCATCATCATGACGGACGCCGACGTCGACGGCGCCCACATCCGTATCCTGCTGCTGACCTTTTTCTACAAGTACATGCGCCCGCTCATCGACGCCGGCTACGTGTACGTGGCCTGCCCGCCGATCTTTGGTATCAAGGTCCGCAACAAGATCCACTACGTCTACCCCAACGGTCGTCAGGCCGAGGACGAGATCCTGCGCGACTCCATCGCCGCGCTTGGTCTCAACCCCGACGAGTCCGAGGACGAGCAGTCCAACGGCAAGGTCACCAAGAAGCGTAAGGGCTACACCGTCCAGCGCTACAAGGGTCTGGGCGAGATGGACCCCAAGCAGCTGGCCAGCACCACCATGGATCCCAAGACCCGCATCCTGCAGCGCGTGACCATCGAGGACGCCATCGTGGCCGATCGCGCCGTCCGAGAGCTCATGGGTTCTGAGGTGGGGTATCGCCGCGAGTACATCGAGAAGCATGCGCACGCCGCCCGCTTCCTGGACGCCTAGCCGCCCCCCCAATTACACATCTGTGACCACGACCGATAAGGAGAATCCGTGGCTGACGATATGAACAACGACGAGCTCGAGCAGGGAGCCGCGTCCGAGGGCATGCCCGAGGACCTCAAGCGCTTGCTCGCCCGCGCCAACGAGGACGACGCCTCCGCGTACGACCCGGACGCCGAGTCCGACGAGGACGAGGATGACGACGAGGAGCTCGAGGAGAGCTTTGGCGCCAACGACCGCGGCGAGGACGCCGGTACGGATGTGAACGGCGGCTCGCTGCAGATCAGCGAGTTCGGCCGTGAGATGAAGCAGTCCTTCATCGAGTACTCGATGTCGGTCATCACTGCCCGCGCCCTGCCGGATGTGCGCGACGGCCTCAAGCCGGTTCACCGCCGCATTCTGTACGCAATGAACGAGAGCGGCATCTTCCCCAACCGTCCGCACAAGAAGTCCGCCTGGACGGTCGGCGAAGTTATCGGTAAGTACCACCCGCACGGCGACTCCGCGGTCT
>OLRM01000919.1_pt1 | contig 13261 bp, 12 predicted proteins | sample 1643211 | NCBI WGS metagenome assembly OLRM01 (sample SAMEA3136690, study PRJEB25190) | human gut metagenome | biome: human gut; feature: human-associated habitat; material: faeces | place: Austria | collected 2013
GAGCAGATTACCCCCTGGATCTGATTTCAGGCGTTGGGTGTGGATCACTATTGCATCGTTCGTGACAGGATGTTGGGACTTAAATCGAAGAACACGGCGGTGCGGAGTCCGGAGAGTAATGGAATAGCAGAGAGCTTCGTGAAAACAATAAAACGTGACTACATCAGTATCATGCCCAAACTTGTGGTCTGTTTTTATGGAGCAGTTTGTGCTCAGTACTCAGAAAAAATATTTTAGAGCCTGTAGAGCAGATGAATGCGTGGATTAGGGGAGCGATTAATAAGAAAAAGAAGTGGAAATAGAAGCAGTAAGCTTCATGAAGTAAGTTAACATTCAATGTTATTTAACATAAGATAGATTATGCGCACCGATATTGTAACTGCAATATTCTAATGTCACTTTTAACCCATTACCCATTTAAGTGATGTCACTTTTTCTGGCATAAAGGATCCAATCCTCAGGCTATGGAGACATCAGGATGCTTGTGACTATACTGCCGATGGACTCTGGGTTCCATACTCACGTCGCAGACCCCGTGTTCATCACCCCAGATACCGGCGTGACTGCCTCGGAGAACTTGTTCAGATTGATGGTTCTCCACATGACTGGTTTGAAGGACGCGCCCCAAATGCTGCCTGCTTGTCTTCATTGATGATGCTACTAGCTGCCTGATGCACCTCCGCTTCGGCTGAAACTGAATCAGCCTTTGATTACATGATGGCTACCCGAGAGTATCTTGAACAACATGGCAAACCACTTGCGTTTTACAGCGATAAGCACGGTATTAGACGTCAACTAGTTTTGCCGACTGGCGCCAACTATACTGGCCGCCCCCTTCAGGGCGACATCAAGTCGCGCTTGTTACTGCCTTCGCTGTCTTTTTCCTGTAGCTTTCCCCTTTCAGTTCGAACATATATCCGTGATGGATAAGTCGGTCTGCCGCCGCCACCGCCATAGTCTCATCCACGAAGATGCTGCCCCACATGCTGAACGGATGATTACTGGTTATCACCAGGCTCCCACGTTCATAGCGATGCGCTATTAACTCGAACAGCACACCCGTTTCGGCGCTATCGCGTTTGACATAGCCAAGATCATCCACCACTATCACCCGGTAGCGATCCAGTTTCAGTAGCAGCTCATTCAGTTTCAACTGAGCTCTGGCTTTACGTAGTTCCTGCAACAGCTCTCCTGCGCTGTAGAACCGGGCCCGGTAGCCCTGACCTACTACGCCATCCACGATCGCTGCCGCCAGATGGCTTTTCCCCAACCCGCTGGCCCCGAACAGCAGAACGTTTTCTCCTGCATCAACCCAGTCTGTCGTTTCACAGAGTTGCTGGAACTGAGCTCCATTCAGTTCCGGCACCTGACTGAAGTCGTATTCGCTTAGCGTTTTGGCAACTGGCAACCGGGCCTCCTTTTTATAACGACGCAGTTTTTCACTCTCGCGCCACAGGAGTTCTTCATTGCATAGCGTCAGAAGATAGCGCGATGGTGTCCAGCCTTCTGCCTGCGCTCGTTTTTCCAGAGCGTGCCATTCAGCTCCAACTTGTGTCAGGCGTAGTTTACGCAGGCTGCGTTCAAGGTGATGGATATTGCTCACTGCGAACCTCCCTTGCCACGCAGTAGTTGCTCATAACTGCTCAGGTTATGCTGTATCACATTGACTACCGGCAACGCCTTTTCCTTTATACCCAGGAAGCGCATCAGCCGGTGCAGATCCACGTTTCCCGGGGTATTCAGCATCTGCTCCATACCTTTTGCCACGACTGAGATATCGTCGTATCCTGCAGCCAGTTTCAGGGCATGTACCATCAGCCTGCCTGCCATGTCGGGCTCCAGATGATTACATAAGCGACGCCACAGCCTCCGCCATTCATCGTCTGGCAGGATGTCATTTCTCAGCGTTGCATGGCAGAACTCACCGGGCTTTTTTACCAGACTGTCGATCACATGTCGGAAGTCGATACGACAGGCCCGCGTCTTCCCTTTTTCTGGTATGACACGAGGGCAGCTCATGACCTCGCTGCTGCCAACGTAACTGTTAATTCCGAGTCTACTTTCACCTATTTTGAAGCCATCCGAGGCTATATTCATACGTATTTTTTCCTGTGGCTGAGAAGTGTTATTACAAGCACTGATGCAGCCAGAAACAGTGTGACAATATTTGCGGTCAGTACGGAAAAATCAAATCGCATAATGCCATACGTTATCCATGATAATTACACCTGTCAGGAACATGATATACAATACCAAAACACAAGAAAGTAACAGTGGGGAAAAATTGGTGTAAATGCCCTTTTAAAGGGCAAGTTTTCAAGGGAGATATTCCAGTTAGAGATAACAACGAACAGCAGCGCGAACTCAGGAAAATAATCAGGGCTGCCCTTATGCTTTTCGGGAGCTACATTTTCCTGCATATCTCTTTAGTTCCGACTACTTATCTGGTGAGAACCTCTTTTTCAGACACATCAGAATATGATCGCTATTCTTGCTGAACATTGACTTCATTTTGGGTACTGAATCTTCATAATACTGACTATTGCCAAGTGTCTCTTCATATGCCTAGCTAAATAATAGCCTTAGTGTGGCTTGTTTTTTAAATTTCAGGCAGTCCCGATTAGTAAGATCTAAGGAAATGCTGGAGCCCCACCAAACTCAAGATAAATTTTTGCTAAGTTCTGCAACTGATTGAAGCGGTTTTCATCCAGCCGCAGCTCTGCTTGCCGACGTTTTTCCTGAGCGTCAAGCCAGAATGAAATACGTGCTGCGCCATGCCGGTAACGTACTTCGTTCAACCACTCTGATTTACGTGCAAGTTCTAGTTCTTTCCTGAGCCTTGTTTCCTGAACCTGCAGTTGATTACGCAGAGAAAGCGCGTCTTCGATACTGCTCATCGCCTTATAAAGAAGCTGTTTAAACTCCAGTACTCGCTGTTCGTAATCATTACGGGCAATTTTTACCTCGATGTTCCGCTGCCGCCACTCCAGGAACGGTAGCGTCAGGTTAGCGCCTACGGAACCGACTGGATTATGCAGTAATGCCAGTAGCGAAGTGCTGCTGGTACCGAAAGCACCTGTCAGGTTGAAGGTGGGATAATATTCGCTACGCTTGATATCAACCGTAGCCAGCGCCTCACGCAACTGCCACTCTTTAGCACTTATGTCAGGCCGACGCATCAGTATGCTGGCAGGAATATTCGCATTGACCTGAGGCAGACTTCCTTTTGGCAGCGTTGTTGGCTCGACTATCTGGCCCCCCGGCACGGTGCCGAGCAAAACTGCCTGCTGATTGAGTAGCTGTGAACGTTCTCGTTGTAGCCCTGTAAGCTGGTTCTCTTGTGTGAGCAGGTTTTGCTGTGCGTCAATCACATCCAGCGACGAGGTATTTCCTGCACGATAGCGAACCTCGGCCAGATGCAGCGTCTCTTTTGCATAGTCAATACTCTGCCGAAGGATGGCAATTTGTTGATTTACAAAACCGATGCGCCAGTAATTATTGCCAGCCTCTGAAAGCAGCGTCAGACGCATGGAGCGAAAATCTTCTTCACTGGCATGGATTGCCCACTCAGCAATGTCACGCTGATGAGCAATTTTTCCCCAGAGATCCAGCTCATAGCTAGTGCTGAGGCTGGAAGAACCACTTTTTGTCCAGCCAGCTGAATTATTCAGCTGAGTTTTACCATCCACACCCAACGAACCTTTTAGTGCAGGAGTGTTGGTTATGCCCACTCTTTCCGCGTCCAACCTAGCCCGATACACCCGCAGCGCGGCTATAGCTATGTTGTTATTACTTGTCATCACTTGGTTAAGCCAGTTATCGAGATGAGGATCGTTAAATTCTTTCCAGTCAAACGGGGCTGTATTTACGTCCAAATCGCCCTTGCTCCAGTTGATGGGATAGCTCACTTCGGGAGAGCGATAGTCGCTTTTTTGCACATTTGTGCAACCTGAACAGAGTACGGTGGTAAGGCATAAAGTCAAAGGTGATAAAATTTTCATAGGTTATTCGCTGGTCAGTGAAATGACCGGGTCCATCCGGGCTGCCTTGCGGGCGGGTAGATAACCGAAGATCACGCCGATTAAGGTTGAGCAGAAAAACGCGGTGACAGCAGCCTGCCACGAATATACAACCGTGAACATCCCTCCCGCCAGAGCGGTAAAGAGCATGCCAGTGGCATACGACAGTGCAATACCTAATGCACCACCAATCAGACAAACCAATACGGCCTCAATAATAAACTGTTGCATGATGTCGCTGCGTCTCGCGCCAACTGCCATGCGTACGCCAATTTCATGAGTTCGTTCTGTCACAGAGACCAGCATGATGTTCATCACCCCGATACTACCGATCATTAGTGAGATACTGGCAACCATCAGAATTAAAATGCTGAAGGTCATTGAGGTGCGTTCGACAGATTTTTTAATTTGTTCAAAGTTATAGACTTGGAAGTCTTTTATACCATGACGCCGGGTTAACAGTTGAGAGATAGCGCTAACCGCCGCTTCGTTATCCACATTGTCTTTTAACCTGACGCTAATACTGTTCAGAACTGGTTTGCCTACCATACGGTACATCACCGTGCTGTAAGGCATCCACACGGTAATGCGGTTTGGCATATCACTATAGTCGTTGCTTCTGGCAATGCCCACCACTCGTGCGGGCACGGAATCAAGTAGAATAATTTGCCCCAGCGCCTGTAGCCCCGCGTCATCGAAAATAGCCTTGCTGGCGTTTTCATCAATAATGACTTCCTGCAGGGCGTTGCGATCATCCCTGAAAGTTGTCCCCTGTAACAACTCAGTACCTTTTACCCGGAAATGTTCCCGCCCGACGCCGTTGATGGAAGCCATTGCAGATTTACCAAGAAAACGAATATTGCCTGATGCGCTAACTTCCGGACTTACGCTGTCGACAAATCCTTGTTTCGCCAGTGCATCAGCATCCGCAGGTACCAGTGTTCGGATACTCTCAACGCTGTCATCAAAAAAATCCCGCCCGGGATAAATGCGAACCACATTGGTTCCCAGACCTCTAATCTCTTCCAGTGTCTTCTGCTTGGCACCTTCTCCCAATGCCACGACAGTAACAACGGCGGCAATACCAAAAATAATCCCAATCATGGTGAGCGTAGTGCGTAAGCGGTGCCCGTTCATCGCTTTTAGCGCCATTTGTAGTGATTCACGCGTACGATCGAGCAGTGTTTTCCAATAGCTCTGCCGGATACGGTTGGTTTGTAGCTGTGTTTCCGTCACAGATACGCAACCTCCACTATCGGCGATGATTTCGCCGTCACGCAGTTCAATAATACGCTTCGCGTGCCGGGCAACTGTCATATCGTGGGTTACCATTACTACAGTATGACCACACCGATTAAGCTCACTCAGGATGGCTAACACTTCTTGCCCGGATTGCGAATCCAGAGCACCAGTCGGCTCATCCGCCAGGATTATCTCTCCACCGTTGATCAGTGCCCGGGCAATACTGACGCGCTGCTGTTGACCACCTGAAAGTTCGCCGGGTTTATGATGCTCACGCCCTTCCAGTCCCAGTCTGCCAAGCAGCGCGGTTGCGCGCAGCCGGCGGCTGTTGCGTTCGCTGTTGGCGTAAATGGCCGGGATTTCCACGTTACCAAGCGCGTCAAGATCAGGCATCAAGTGGTAGCGCTGGAAGATAAAGCCAATATGTTCCCGGCGCGTTCTGGCCAGCTCATCGGGCGAAAGGTGGGCGGCATTTTGTCCGTTGATGTAGTAATCGCCTCCGTCGGGTACGTCAAGGCAACCCATTATGTTCATCAGGGTTGATTTGCCTGAACCTGAAGCTCCGATGATTGCCACCATTTCTCCGGCCATGATAGTCAAATCGACATTTTTCAGGACAGTTCGCGCCTGATCACCATTGCCATAAGTTCGGCTAATCCCTTTTAGCTCAATAATCTTTCTCACAGCACAATCTCTTCTTCGGCCGCTTTTTCTTCCGGCAACGACAGCACGACATTTTCTCCGACCTCTAAGCCTTCGAGGATCTGAATATCTAGGCCGTTGGTGATGCCGATTTTCACATCCTTGGTTTCCACCTTGCCGTCAGCCGTCAGCACCTGGACCTGTTGCTTGTTCTCCCCGGCTCTTCGCACTGCCTGAAGGGGGACCAGCAGCGTATTTTGTGCTTCATCAGTAATCAGGGTAACCTGAGCGGTCATGGCAATACGGAATCGGTTTTCTGGGTTAGGCACATCGAGCAGGGCATTGTAATAAACAGAAGCATTTGAAGAACTGGCACCTGAAACCGAACTGTTGCTGGCAAGAGAATCGTCTTTCATCACTGACTCCGGCGCCAGCTCAACGGCTCGCAGCGTCGCATTATAGTGCGTGTCCGGTTCGGAAAAGATAGTGAAACGGGCTTTTTGCCCGGCGGAAATACGGGTGATATCGGCTTCGGAGATCTGCGCTTTAATGGTCATGACATCCAGACGTGCAAGCTTAATGATCGTTGGCGCACTCTGGTTTGAGTTAACGGTCTGTCCCTGCTGAGTGACGACAGCGATAACTATACCATCCATCGGCGCTACGACTCGGGTATAGCCAAGAGCTAGCTTTTTCTTATCCACTTCTATCTGTGCCTGGACAAGCTTGGCATTCAGAGACAGTAATTCGGCGTGAGTGGTGGCAAGCATTGTCTCTGCAGATTCAAAATCTTCACGCGAGCTGGCATCTTCTCTTAACATTTGCCGCTGGCGCTTAAAACGCAATTCAGCCTGTTTCAGGAGCGCCTGCTTCGACTGAAGTTCGGCTTTAACCTCGCTGAGCGCAGCCTCAGCATTGCGCAAATCGTTACGCTGAGGTAAGTCGTCAATTTCGGCAATCAGCTGCCCTTTAGTCACGTAGTCGCCCTGTTTTACTTTCAGTGATTTCACCTGGCCTGATACCTGTGCCCCCACGTTAACGCGTTCAATCGCGTCAATGCGGCCAGTTGCCAGAACGGAATTTTCTATATCACCTTTACGCACTGGGGCCGTAACATATTCTGGTATATCAGGACTTCTCAGAAAGAAGAGCAAAACGCAGATAAGAATAATGAACAGCACTGCGATAAAGAACTCGGTGCGACGAAAGAGACATTTCGTTAGCATTGTCTAAGTTTTCCATGATGATGAAAGTGGTATTCCAGTTTCCTATAGTAAATGCTCCTTATCTACTGGATCTAAATTTAAAAGGTAAGTCTTGTTTTACCACTCAGTGTACCCAGATTCAGTTCCGTACTGATTTTCTCAGGGGTAAAAGTGAAAAATTCAGTAGTGGCAAGAGCATTGAATGCAATGGGAACAGATAATGCCATTGCCAGAAACTTTAGCCGCATAATAATGTGAATCCTTTAAGTCTGATTAATCAGATAAATATTCGTTGAGTCTTTGTTCCTACGTCAATAGTGAAACATTGTTTTGTTTGTATTTTGTTTAAGATTATTGCTGTCAGGTCTCAGAAATTAAGATACCCAATTTGTTATGCAGTTGATGGTTAGCGTGTTAATAATATTGACTTATTTAAATTATATATAAATATTTTTATCATCAGATAATGTAAAAGCGGCGCTTGTGTTAATCTGCAGTTTTAAAGGAGTGATGTAGCCCACAGAAACACCGGACAGTAGCTGTATCTCCAGATAAGAGATAGCTTTGAATATATGTCTAACACTAACGCCAATTCCGGATGTAAGAACAGCTCCGCAAAATCTTGCAGCAGCGTTCACGCATTACCATTAGAACAATCCGTACAGCGCGCTGGGATATTACTTTCCGAAGGAATACCGGCGGCATCGGACATCGTTAACTTAAGATACAAGAGCGGCCCGCAGACACAATATAGTAGTGGTTTACTAAATTTGTACGCCCTCTACTCACCGCAAAATAACGCAGTGGAGGATGCCAACAGCGCTATAGATATCACTCTTCCCTCGATGAGGGGGTGAAAAAAACACGCGTCAGGAAAAAACACAAAAAGCTCCCAATAACTCCAGGTTAAATAGGAATCAGTGGACAGGTATAACGAGAAAAATTTAAACAAACGTTAAACAAAACACATATTTATGATTGACGGCTGCTAGTAAATAGAAAAAACTTAACCAAAGTAAAACAACCGACTGAATGAAGTTAGCTTAGTTATGCTCTTAAAGATTCTCGCTATTGCGCTCTCGTCTTTCATAGCGTTACCTGGCTTGGTTTCAGATGGCTGACTTTCCCTTACGCCTGAAAATAACAGTGCAAATGTTGATATTGATACCTTAAGCGCCAACATCAAAAAAAGAATTTATCGACCTAAAAATATATAATGAAAGGCTAGTTTATTAAGCTCACCAAAGTTATAAAAGACATATCCATGTTGGATAGCCATTGTTAAAAAGTGGGGAATATGGTTAACAGTAACATGGGACCATGAGAAAACTCATAGGAAAAACATCTAAAGATATATCTTCTCACAGCCCTGAAACATTACATCTGAAATAAGATGTAAAAATCCTAAACAAAGGGATATTAGGCAAGATGGCTTAAATGCCATTATCCAATATGACAGTTTTTTATAATCCTTCAAAAATGAAAGACATTATCGCATTTTGTCTACACCTTCCCAAAGCACCGTCGTACATTGTTTAAAACTCAGAAAGATATCTTCGGATAAGATATACAACTACGAATTACAATCTTCTTATTTATTAAAGTCATCAATGAAGAGGACAAGTGCTTCATGAAGAAGCTGTGCCTTATTAAATTTCACTATGCAATCTTAAATTTTTATTCTTTATGGTTATCATGCATTAATGTCCATGACATGATTTCACTCCATGTAAATAACTATTTTGTTTATGATTTGTTTATGCTAATTAAGTTATTTTTATATTGTTATTTTTATAAATAAAAGAGGTCAAATATGGACTTATTATTACTCACTGGAGCCACTGGATTTCTCGGTGGTGCTGTACTAGATAAACTACTGAATAATCAAAAAAATATAGAATTGCTACTTTTAGTTCGAGCAGATTCACAACATACAGGACTTGAGAGGGTTAAAGATAATGGGCGTAAATTTAATATTTGCGAGGATAGATTACAGTCTTTAACAATTGATAATATATTGCCAGGGGATTTAAATAACCCGGAGACTTTCCTCCATGATCCTCGTCTCGATAAAGTTACATATGTTATTAATTGTGCAGCAGTTGCTTCTTTTGCCAATAACCCTGTTATATGGAGTGTAAATGTTACAGGTACGCTTGCTTTTGCCAAAAGGATGACAAAAGTTACAGGGTTAAAACGCTTTATTCATGTTGGAACTGCTATGTCATGTACTCCGAATGCAAATTCGTTAGTAACGGAAGATGCTGCAGCATTAGATACAGGAGAGCATTTGGTAGAATATACACGTTCAAAAGCAACAATAGAACTTTTGATGCGCAAAGAATGTCCCAACTTGCCCTTATTGATTGCCCGTCCATCCATTATTGTCGGCCACACCCATTTAGGGTGCTTACCTTCAACCAGTATTTTCTGGGTGTTCAGAATGGGATTAATGTTACAAAAATTTATGTGTTCACTGGATGATAGAATAGATGTCATTCCTGTGGACTATTGTGCTGATGCATTGTTAATGCTACTGGAAAGCTCGTTATCTAAGGGAGAAGTTATTCATATATCTGCAGGTAAAGAAGGCAGTGTAACATTTGCAGATATTGACAAATCTATAGCCTGTGCCCTGAATGGAACTCCCGTTGGTGATAAATATACTAAAGTTAGCTATGACGTGCTGGTCATGGAGAGACATGAATTAAAGAATATTTTTGGCCCCTGTAATGAACGTCTTATGCTAAAAGCCATTCGTTTGTACGGCGCGTTCAGCATGCTTAATGTCACTTTCAGCAATGAGAAATTACTGGGTATCGGAATGCCCAAACCACCAAAATTTACTGACTATATTAAAACTTGTATAGAAACGACTAAACATCTGTCGATCCCACAACAAATGGTAGTGGATTTTAAATAAATTTTATATTTTTTATAAACGGCCGTCGTTATGAACAATCAATATCTAACAGAAAGCTAAAATGGAAACGGAAAAATCTGGGGGATACTGTGATTATAAAAAATCTTAAGCGAACCATTACATCCTGGAAAACATCTACATTCGAAATATATAAGCTGGCTTTTGAAAAATACGGCGGGAGTGTAAACATGCACCCGGATGTTGTTTCATTTTTTATGAAGAATCATGCATGGAAGATTGATTTTTTTCACTATGAAAAAAATGGTGATATTAAAGGCGCATACTTCCTGTGCAATGGAACGCAAGTTGGCATAATGGCTCGAAGGCGTTACCCTTTGTCATCTGATGAGATTTTTATTCCTTTTGATTCTCATACAAAATGCTTTTTTCCGGACAAAACAAATAAATTATCCATAATAAACAAACCTAATATAATAAATGCAACGTGGAGTATAGCCAGAAAAAAGCAAAACTGCATAATAAAAGAAGTATTTTCCACGAAATTTGAAAAAACACGAAGAAATGAAACCCAGAGATTTATCAGAAACGGTGGAGAGATTAAATGCATAGAGAGATTATCAGATAGTGAAATAGCCAGATTATACATATCACTTTTCCACTCCCGATTTGGAAGCATGTTACCTTGCTATAAATATGATGATTTATTGAGATTTGTTTCTTATCTGCGGAAAATGATGTTTGGGTACGTGCTATTTTGGAATAATAAGCCTTGTGCTATTGACATTGTTTTGAAATCTGAAAGTTCATGTAATGTTTATTATGATGTCCCAAATGGTGCGATACTGAATGATGATAGCTGTATGAAACTCAGTCCTGGCAGCGTCCTTATGTGGTCAAATATTAATAAAGCCAGAAAATACTGTTATGAAAATAATAAAAAAATGATATATTCTATAGGAGCTTTCAGACCTGAATGGAAGTATAAGCTTCTGTGGTCAACCCCCTTTAAAATTGGAAAATGTTTGTGTTGATAACTCTGCGTCAGGATAAATTGCTGTTAACAATGCTATATTAACTTACGGATTAACAATAAATAAATGCTCCTCTGCTTTGTAGAGGAGCTAAAAATATTTCATTTATAGATTTTGTTTGAATTATCAATAAGTGAGTAAACCTGTTATCACTCAAAACCACACCAAAATTCAGAGGTCCCTAATCGATGTGTCCCCCAGAACACTTCATAGTCTTCACCAAGAATTGTAGCAAACTCTAATGCTTGCTCATAATTGCAAAATACACCAAATAAACACCATGGAGAGCACCTAATAACCCCCCACCCAACAATTGAGTCGGACAAAAAAGGATCTTTTTTAAGTAAGCAATCTGTAATCATGGCAACAATCTCCTATTACCGATGCGTAAAATTTGGCATAACTCTCTTAAATGTTAATTAAATGTAATTCATTTGTTTGTTGAGTTCAAACACATTTGAGTATGCATGCATTCAGTTCAGAGAGACACAAATATCTATAAATAAGTAAACCATTATATCTCTGAACTGTGCCATTTAGGCAGAGCTCCTGATAGATAAATCTAGTTTAGCTGAGTTATCCTGGCTTCGACATAAAAATAGAAATAACCACTACTTTTTAATATCAGAAACTCTGTGTATCATCATTTTATTTTTATCTTCATACAATTCATTCTCTATATTCCCCTTACTTCAAAGATACTTTCCTCAATGCATTCCAAATCAACAATTTATCCATCTCATTTAAATTTTGCTGTTGAATGTTCTGCATAAAATGTACTTTTTCCCATTCTGTCAGCGCACCCTCTGACTTCAACCGTTTAGCCAAACTCTGCAGAATTCTATTGTTTAACTGAGCGATTTGTTCTCGAACATCCTTAAGTGGACGAGGTTTCCAATCAGTTTCAGGAACCGACAGCCAGTCAGCACGATATCGGTACTGGATTGCTTTCGCAACATCCATTTGGGCCTGGATAAAAGGTATTACTGTATCCTCTTTTATTCCTAATTTTCCCGCATCAGCAATAGCATTTTGTAATACTCTTTTTTCTTGAGGCAAATCTTCTATCGTCTGATGGTGTTGAGCCTTATACCCAGCCACGTCCTTCATATACGACAAACGTTCATTAATCAGATTGATAACTGAATAACTGTCTGCTAATGCATTTGAGGTTGCAAAAAAAACTGCAGCGATAAACATCAATTTAAATAGATAAAGTTTTCTCATGGCTGCTCCATCATTATTAATGAACATTGTCTGGTTTGAAAGATAAAACCTCTACTTAAAAAAGGCGATAGTTATTGTTGCTTATTCGGAATAAAGTCTTTTTATTAATCTCCTAATGTATTTTACAGTCTCTGAAAAAGAGGAATAAATTGAATCAGAAGTAACAAATAAAGAGTACTCAAGAAGATAATCCATTAAATATTTATTATCTGTTATAACCTCTGACTTATAGAATAGATAAACACAACATTGTTGAGTGTATGCTCCATGAACTAAATTGGTAACACCTTGCTTTATACTTGTGGTTGATAATAGTATACAAAAAAATAACACTTTCATAAGGTTACTCAATATCCGCTCTGCTGTCATTGTCTTGCATGTGTATCAATAGCATGAATCATAACAAAAATGTTATAACATAACATTTTTGTTATCAACAATAATCATACACACCTTATCAGAGAGAAGGCTTTAGCCTGTATGGTAGTAGCTGCTGCCAGCACAGCTATGGATGTCGAGCGTTCCACTATGACAAGCCAGTTCAAACTTGAAAAACGCCGTTACTTGCCTCTCTCCTTCACGGTAAGTATGTAGCTCTTGTTTTCATTCAGGTGTTATGCTGGACCGGGGATTCATTTCGACAACAAGTTTATTAAACTCAGGTGTACAAACTACAGGAGTAATATTTGTTATGACAGTATTATCCGGCAGCACATCCCGGGAAATGACTGGCAATTCAGCCTCCGACGATGAATTCCTGTGGCTGGAAGAATTGCAGGGTCAAGAATCACTACAATGGGTCCAGAAGGAAAATCAGCGCACCATGGCGCGTTTCACCCGAAACCAGAACTTTTTGCGTATTGAGCGTGAAGTACTGAATATCCTCAACAAGGACACACAGATTCCGTGGGTGAGTAAATATGGCGATTACTATTACAATTTCTGGCAGGATCAGACTCACCCACAAGGCCTGTTGCGACGTACCACCCCGGATGAATACCGGAAAGAGCA
>OLRM01000926.1_pt1 | contig 13111 bp, 9 predicted proteins | sample 1643211 | NCBI WGS metagenome assembly OLRM01 (sample SAMEA3136690, study PRJEB25190) | human gut metagenome | biome: human gut; feature: human-associated habitat; material: faeces | place: Austria | collected 2013
TTCAGTATGCGTACACGAATTGATTATCTGGCGGATAAATACTGTTTTACAGAACTGAATGAATCGCCCCGTCTTCGCCGGCAATGGCAGGATGTCCTGGATGAGTGCCGGCAGACAGAGGCAGGGCCGGAAGAACGGTTGCGTATTGCACTGTTGAATGTGGATTACGTCAGCAATGCTGAATCTGGATAAGCCTGGTGCCTGCGATCCCAGTGTGGAACGTCTGTTTGAAGGCTTTGCCTTCCTGATGGGACGTTTGCGTGAAAAGCTGGATGATGACCTGCCGGAGCTCACCGAAGGTCTGGTGAGTCTGCTGTGGCCGCACTATATGCGGACTATCCCGTCGCTGGCCATCGTTGAGTTCTCGCCTGACTGGCGTAGTCTGCGTCAGGCCGAAATACTGGCTGAAGGCTTTTCCGTTCTGTCCCGTCCTGTCGGGCCGCATAAAACCGCCTGCCAGTACCGGGCGACCCGCGATGTGTTGCTACAACCGCTGCACCTTGCAGATGCCCGTCTCCATACTGAATCCGATGGCCGCTCTGCTATCCGTCTGCGCTTCGAATGCCCTGAAAAAGTGGACTGGAGTAAAGCCGGGATCGACAAAGTCGCCATTTTTCTTAACGCAGAGGCGCCGGTAAGTGCTGCGCTACATCTGGCAATGACCCGGCGTGTACATGCCATGTATGCGCGTCATGCCGGGACATATACCGGACGTCGTCAGTTTGACGGCTGGTGCAGACCCATGGGCTTTGACGACAATGACTGCCTGTGGAAGAAAGCTGATACAGCCTTCAGTGGTTACCAGTTGCTGCTGGAGTATTTCAGCTTCCGTCCGAAGTTTATGTTTGTTGAACTGCGCGGCCTCGACACCATTGGGCTCACTGCGGCCAGTACCTGGTTTGAAATCGACATTGTGCTCAGTGAAGCCTGGTCATCCGGTTTGCCTTTTGAGACAGAAAACTTCCGCCTGCACTGTGCGCCGGTTATCAATCTCTTTACCCTGGAAGCCGACCCGCTGATCCTTAACCCGCTGGATAACGAGTACCTGCTCAGGCCGCTGCGTCTTCAGGATGGTCACACCGAAATTTACAGCGTCGATAACATTCACGGCTCGGTGAAGAACGGCAGACACCCTTATGTCCCGTTCACCAGCTTCCGGCACCGGGGCGGTATGATGCGCCACGATGCTCCTGAACGTTATTACCACACCCGTGTGAAACGGGGACCCTCCGGCCTGTATGACACATGGTTAGTTCTCGGGGGGCGTTCGTTCGAGCTGGAGCAGTTGTCCGATAAACCGGAGTCCCTCTCGATGCGAATCACCGCGACCAACGGGCAGCTTCCGCGCAGGGCGCTGGAAAGTACGCTCCTGGACAGGGTGGTCAAAACCGGCAAAGTCCCCGTCAGAGTCCTGAACCTGACCGCACCGACGATGCCACTGTATCCCCCGGCAAATGACCGGTTTCACTGGCGGGTGATGAGTCACCTCGGATCAAACTTTCTCAGCATGATGGACAATCCGGAGGTGCTGCGGGGGACGCTGGCGCTCTATGACTGGACCGACGATGAAATGAACCGCCGCCGGCTTGAAGCCATCGTTGCTGTGAAGCACACCCTGATCCGCCGTTTTGAAAAGGGCTTTATGCTCCGTGGCGTGGACATTGAGGTCACGCTGAATATGGATAATTTTGCCGGCGAGGGCGATGTGAATCTCTTCGGGGAGATGCTGCACCGTTTCTTTGCGCTCTATGCTGATGTTCACCTTTTCAACCAGCTCACACTGGTACTGCAACCCACAGGGAAACGACTGAGATGGAAAGAGAATCACAGCCAGCACGTACCGGGCTGACGCAGGCCCTGGCCCTTAACAACGATATCTGGCGGGCCAGTTTTTATCGTTTCTGCCAGCTGCTGGAGCTGGAAAATCCGGACGGGCCAAAACTGGGCACGACCAGCCATCCGGGCGATGACCCGGTGCGATTCAGGCCCTGGCCCGGGATGGGATTCCCGGTCAGCACCCTGAAAGCGGTGGAGATCGACGAAGACCGTCCGACATTACCCCCAACGATCCGCACGACATTTCTCGGAATGTATGGGGTGGACTCACCTCTGCCGACGTCCTGGCTGGATGATATTGCGCAGCGCCGTGAAGGACATGAGGCGCTCACCTCATTTCTGGATATTTTCAGCCACCGCATCACCACCCAGTACTACCGGATCTGGCGAAAATATGCGTATCCGGCCACTTTCGAGGAGGGGGGGCGCGATGCCACATCGCAGTGTCTGCTGGGACTGGTCGGACTCGGTATACCCGGCACCGCTGAACAGGTGGCAACGCCGGTTTCCCGTTTCCTGGCCTTACTGGGTGCCATGCGATTACCCACCCGCAATGCTGAAGGCATCCGGGCTCTGGTGAGTCTGCTGGCACCGGATACCCGCGCACTTATCACCGAACCCGATCCGGTTAAGGTCCATATCGATAACCGCAGTGGGCTGGGTGCCGGAAACCGCATCCGTCTTTCGCAGCGGGCCACGCTGGGTAAAACGGCAGGGGAAGCATGCAGCCGGCTCCTGATGACACTGGAAACAGCGGATCCGGACGAGGCGGAAGGCTGGTTGCCCACAGATAACCGGAGCAGGATTTACCGCCTTTCTTAGTGTTCAGGATCTTCAGGGTAGTCTCATCTGCATGCACCACCGGACGGTTTATCAACTCGCGATGGAGTAACGCCGCCAGGGGAGATAATGCGGCACCCGCCGCGCCAACCATGTCAGCCATCGAACTGACGGGCAGCCCGACACTGAACGGGCAAAGACCTGTTGCTGGCGATACAGAGGCAGGTGGTCACCGTATTTATTGATGATCACCTGTGCGATGACTGATGGCTCAACGGCACTTTTCGGGAGGATATGTGCCGGCATTTCACCGCTGAACACCTTCTGGCAACAGGAACAACTGTATTGCGGACGGACATAACGGTTCACCACGAAGTGAACGGGAATATACTCCAGCTTTTCACTCACCGCATCACGGATATAGTGCAGCGGCTCGTCACATTCAGGGCAATGGTCAGTGTCCGGCTGGATAATTTTTTCCACCCGTGGAAGATGAGCCGGTAAGGGTTTGCGTATCGGGCGTGAACGGGACGCTTTTTCGTCTTCTTCAGGGGATTGCGGGAGCAGTTTATCCAGATGTGCGGTAAGCGCGGCGATATCGACATCAACATCCTCTTCGAACAGGGAGCGTTGCATACCAGCCAGCGTTTCACATTTTTTACCGAAGCGCTGTTGACGAACCAGTTTCAGCATTTCTTCCAGAAGCTGGATGCGCCGGCTTTTCTCCAGTAATTCCCGCTCTTTTTCGGCATTCTCCGACATGACTTTTTGTACCATGGTAAGTGCCATAGCACGCAGTTTTTCGATGTCATTCGTGGTGTTGAGAGCGGAGATATCCATACAGGGGAGTATACCACTCCAGATACGGATATTCATTATTTTTCACTGAGTTAGCAGTGTATTTTGCGTGTTTTCAGGGCGCAGTTCAGGTTCATTCTGCCAGCCCCATTTCGTCAGGTCATGTCCCTTAACCTGCTGCCAGTCAACACCGGCAATCAGCCAGTTAAACTCGTCGGGAGTTAGGTGCCAGGCAGCATCATTTGCACGTGGCCAGCGGAAGCTGCCTTTGTGCAGACGGCGGGTACACAACCACACCCCGTGTTTATCCCACCGGAGAACTTTGATACGCGAACGGACTTTGTTAACAAAGACGAAGGCGGCTCCCTCATGCCATGTCGACCGGAGTTCATCCTGTATATACTGCGTCAGTGTGTCGATGCCCCGGCGCATGTCAACAGGTTTAATCGCGATGAAGACATTATCAGGACTGAGCATATTTGAGCGCCCTGAAGACATCGGTAAGTTGTGACGGCTGACAGCACATCCGTACTCCGCCGGGAAGGAAGAGCGTGACTGGCTCATTCGTGACGGGCTGTGGTACATCAGCATGCAGTGGTGGCGCAATATGAACGGGAAGAACGGTCGGTTCATTTGCCCGGCGTTCAGCTTTTGCGACATCCTGCGGCCATTCGCGAAGTGATGTGAAGGGAATATCGTTGAGTTCACAGTATTGCTGACGTGTAAGACCACTGGCGCGCCAGGCAGCAACGTGCTGCCTTTTCTGTTCAATGGTCCATCGGGGTTTTGACATTGATTATCTCCGGTAAGTTGGTGAATGAATGTCGGTAATGCTAACTGACTGAAAATCTCTGTGAAGATGACTTCCCCGTAACGACACCTTCTTTATCGCCTGCCGAATGACGCTGTTCAGCGATTCGATGGCTATCGTCGTGTCCGGGCTATTCTCAGACGGCAGTCTTAACGAAGGACTGCAGTTCGTGAATGCAAATCGCGTTTATCGAATAATGAGCGAGAATAACCTGTTGTTATTACATGACAAACCTTCACGACCGCAGAGGGAACATAAAGGCCCGAATATCGGTGAAGGAAAGCGACCCGCGCTGGTGTGCCGATGGCTTTGAGTTCGGTTGTGATGATGACGAAAAACTGCGTGTCACGTTCGCACTGGACTGTTGCGATCTTGAATCCATAGACTGGGCCGCAAGCACGGGAGGTTATGGCAAAGCAACGGTGCAGGATGTCATGTCAGGAGCGATAGAAAAACGCTTTGGCGATAGACCGGGATGGCCCATCCAGTGGCTGACCGATAACGGTTCGGCTTATACAACTCATGAAACACGGCAGTTCGCCAGAGAGTTGAATCTGGAGCTCTGCACGACGGCAGTCAGTAGCCCTCAGAGTAATGGAATGAGAGAACGGTTCGTGAAAACGATGAAGAGCGATTACATCAGTATCATACCTAAACCGGACGTGTTAACGGCAGTAAAAAACCTTGCGGAGGCGTTCGAACACTATAACGAATAGCATCCTCATGGTGCCTTGGTTATCTCTCACCGAGGGAATATCAACGTCACTCGGTAACGTTAACTTAAGCTCAACGGCTGTCTGGATATAGTGGTTCAAGGGCACCTAAGGGCCTTATTTACGGTGTTTTCGCTGATTGGTTTACGCGGGTCATGTGCTCCCGTAAAGACCAGACCATTTTCAACTGCCCATGTCTGAAGTTTTATCAGTATGGCTACAGCCTGTTTGCTGAGTGGCACAAGATGTGGTGTTCGCATCTTATGGATTCACCATTATAGTGACATGTTCAAGATGATGATATATCTTTGAAAAGTGTTCTCTTTGCGAACGGTATAGAATTTCTAGCGTTACTTTTCATAATTACACTTTTTAGGGTTAGGCAGGCACAATCTATGCGCTGTCTTAGATAACTACATCCATTTTTACTGGACTACCACCAACAAAAATTTAGTGGTGCAGGAGAAAACGTGAAGTATCAGATAGTAGGTGGTGCTGGCCTGCACCGCAGCGAAACCAAAACAGTTGATATGATGGTTAAGCAGTTACCAGATAGTTGGTTTGGCTATGCTGGCTTAGTTGTTACTGATAGCCAAGGGTCGATGGAAATCGATATGCTAATTATTACTGCTGACCGTCTGCTATTAGTCGAGCTTAAAGAGTGGAATGGTAACATCACATTTGAAGGGGGGAAGTGGCTGCAAAATGGTAAGTCACGAGGCAAAAGTCCCTATCAGATCAAGCGTGAGCATGCACTGCGACTAAAAGATTTGTTGCAGGAAGAGTTATCTCGTAAGCTGGGTTACTTTTTGCATGTTGAGGCTCATGTAGTGCTGTGTGGCACAGCTGGTCCTGAAAACTTGCCATTAAGTGAGAGGCGCTATGTTCATACCCGTGATGAATTCTTGACTATAGGTAACCCAAAAAATTACGAAAAGCTGGTGCAACACACTAACTTTTTTCATCTTTTTGAAGGGGGAAAGCCTCGACCAAATTCTGATGAGGCATTACCTATAATTAAGTCCTTCTTTGAAGGACCAAAAGTCAGGCCTTTGCCACTAAAAGAAAGCGGTTATCTTGCGAACGATAAGCCATTCTTTAGTCACCCTCACATGGTCTACAACGAATTCAGGGCTACCCACAAAGACAATAGTCAACACAGAGGTCTGCTACGGCAGTGGAACTTTGATGCCTTGGGTGTAGCAAACGCAATGCAAACATTGTGGGCTGAGATAGCTCTGCGTGAGACTCGAGTCGGTCGCCTAGTTCGTCATGGCAGCGCAACTATGCAGGATTATATGTTGCGTGCTGTAAGGGAACTATCCGAGGAGGATATAACTGATGATGCCCGTGAGCTGTATGAGTTACGCCGTAGTTTTAGCCGATTAGATGAGATTCTAGATAGCGAAGCTGACGGATGGAGTAAATCTGAGCGTATTGATCGCGTTCGTGCATTATTAGCTCCATTCTCGGAATTACATAGCTTGGGTATCAGTCATTGTGATATTGACCCGCACAATCTATGGTACGCAGGGGATCAGAAGAGCATTGTCGTTACTGGCTTTGGCGCAGCCTCACTGGAGGGACATAATAGCCTAGAGTCATTGCGTCCGACATTGCAAAGTGCTCCATATATTTTGCCCGAAGATGCTTTTGAAGAAGCAGTTGAGCCCTATCGCCTAGATGTATTCATGTTGGCTGTAATTGCTTATCGTATTTGTTTTGCAGGTGAATCATTACTGACTCCTGGACAGATGCCTGAATGGAGAGCTCCATTAACTGATCCTTTTAGCGGTATTCTAAATAGCTGGTTTGAGCAAGCTCTTAACCTTGAGCCAAGTAAACGCTTTCCACGTGCGGACATAATGCTCAATGAGTTTAATGCAGCTACTAAGGAACATAGCCAAGAATTTGATGAAGCTAACCAGATTTATCAAGAATTAAAGCAAAACAAATTCTTTCGCGAAGGGATGAACAGCGTTGGTGTGTTAATTGAGTTTCCTCCACTTCCTGAACAGTTGTCTATGGTTTACTCTGCTCTTGCTGCTATTGCTACGACTGGCAGCATCAGTTATCACTGTGAACAAGGTGGGAAAGCTCTGCAGGTAAAATTGTGGGATGGTGTTATTTTGACCCCTCAACAACCTGGTGTTAACCGCCGTATCCACGCTTTTAAGCAACGGATCGATAAGCTTACGCATATAAATCTGCCAACTCCTAAGGTGCAGTCCTATGGACTATTAGGACAAGGCGGCTTGTATGTAGTGAGCGAGTATGTGGATGGCCTACCGTGGTCACAGTTTATTGCTGAGAACGTGTTAGTACAATCCCAACGTTTTACAATTGCGGAAAAGTTGATCAACACCATTCATGCTTTTCATGAAAAGCAGTTACCTCATGGAGATCTTTGCCCAGAGAAACTGCTGGTACAAGTCGGGGAGCAGACAGTAATTACTCTGATTGGATTGCTTGAATTCAGTGATGAATTAACTGCAGATAATCGCTACCAGCCAGAGAATCCCGAAAGTACTGATGCTTTTGGGCGAGATTGCTTTGCAGTATATCGTATGGTGGAGGAGCTATTTAGTGAAGATATGCCAGTACTGGTGCAGGCTGAGCTAGAACGCGCAAAACAAACCGTTGACGGTATACCTATCGCGCTCGATCCTTTGCTGCAGTCAATTCGAGCACCGGAACAAGCTGAGATTAATCAAGTTGTGGCGTCTGAGTCACAGGATAAGGTAATTCCTGTTTGCTGGGGCACAGATGATTGGCCGCAAGAAGTGAAGCTTCTAGAACAAAATGATGGGATCTATTATTTTCAATGTAACTGGTCATCTAACCCACGCTTTGCGCATGAATTGCGTTGTTACATCACTGGCCTAGGAGAGCGGCTATTGATAGACTTAGATCCTGATAATCGCACTATTAATAGAATAGTGTATGAAAAAGGATTATCGATCGAAGAAAGTATAAAGGCTGGTAAATATTCCCAGGCTAAAATTAATACTCAACTTTCATTACAACGTGGCTCACTTAATCAGCGTAATACTTTTATTGAACTACTGTTTAACCTCGAGCCAGTAATTGATGCCATCATTGAGCGAGCTAATCCTAATCAAGAGATGGATGAAGATGACTTCGATAGTAGTGAGTCAAGCCCAATTGAGTTATGGCAGGCATTATCTGATACAGAAGTAGACCTACGAGATATAGTCAACATCGACTCTACTGACTTTCAGGAATCACCGAGTGGTTGCTTACTCTACCCATATACTACGGAATCCGGTGCTGACCTCAGCTTTGAACTTGATGATAAGATCATTGTTTATATTAAAGATAAGCGTGAATCAGTGCAATTAGGGGAATTGCAGCTAAGTGAGACTACGCCGAGTCTATTGGCTATTCGCTTTGATTTTGATGCTGCTCGTAAGCGAATTAGTAGCGGCAGCCAGCTACAATTGGAATCGATCCGTGACAAATCATCAAGAGAGTTGCGTCAAAGAGCCCTTCAACGGGTAATTGAAAACAAAGCAGAGATCCAGCATCTGCCACAGTATTTTGATTACCACCAGAAACCCTGCATGCAGCAAATGCAACCGCGGCCATCCGCGGAGACATTACGCGCACTTTATGATCAGCCTGGACAACGTTTTAATGAACAGCAGCTAATGGCATTTCAACAGTTGGTCGAGTTTGGACCAGTTGGAGTTCTGCAGGGACCACCTGGAACAGGTAAAACAACATTTATTTCAAAATTTATTCACTATCTGTATCAACATTGCGGTGTGAATAACATTCTTTTGGTCGGGCAATCCCATGCCTCTGTTGATAATGTAGCCATCAAGGCTCGAGAGCTCTGCCATACGAAAGGAATGGAACTGGATACAGTACGTATTGGTAATGAACTTATGATTGATGAGGGTATGCTAAGTGTTGCAACTAAAGCTCTTCAGCGACAGATTCAGCATAAATTTCACCGTGAATATGATCTGCGAGTTAGCTCCCTAGGAAAGCGCCTAGGGATGGCCCCATTATTAGTCCAACAGTTATGTCAGTTACATCGTACGCTGAATCCCTTGATGGTGACATATGGCCAATATAGCCGTGAGCTGGATAAAGTAGAACAAATAAAGAGTAGTAGTATTAGTCATCAAGAGCGACTGGCTGAATTATTAGAACAAAGCAATCAGCTTAAACTGCGAACACAAGAAATTATTAACTCAATATTCGATGACAGCTTGCTGAAAACTCTTGTCTATGATGAAACCTTGATAAGACAGTTGGCTGAGCAAGTTGCCATACAATACAATTATAACAATCCAGAGAACCTTGAACGTTTTATGCAGCTATTGGAAATGAGCCAAGAGTGGATGGATGTATTACGCGGCGGCGAGGCTGGATTTGATCGATTTATGTTCAAAAGTAAGCGATTGGTTTGTGGAACTCTTGTTGGTGTTGGGAATCGTCGACTAGAACTAGCTGAGTCCAGCTTTGATTGGGTAATAGTTGATGAGGCTGGCCGAGCACAAGCTGCTGAATTGATGGTAGCGCTGCAATCAGGCAAGCGGGTGCTGTTGGTAGGGGATCATAAACAATTGCCACCATTCTATCATCAACAGCATCTTAAGTTAGCCTCTAAGAAATTAGAACTCGGGAAAGGGATCTTTTATGAGTCTGATTTTGAACGTGCTTTTAAAGCAACAGGCGGCGTAACACTCGATACTCAATATCGAATGGTAGAACCAATTGGCGAGTTAGTATCGGAGTGCTTTTACGCTCAAGATATCGGTAAACTGCATTCATCGAGGAAAGTCTCGCCAGATTGGTATTCCAAGTTACCAATCCCTTGGAACAAAACTGTTACTTGGATCGATAGTTCGAGCCCTAATGAAGCAGGTGCAGAAGAACATAAGGGTAATGGTCGTTACTATAATCAACGAGAAGTCCGGCTACTGCTAGAGGCTTTGCAGTCATTGTCGAGTGATGGCTGCATTGCACAGCTTGAGCAAACTATTACCACAGAACAGCCATATCCTATTGGTATAATCACAATGTATCGTCAGCAAAAAGAGGAAATTGACAATGCTATCAGTCGGGCTGAATGGGCTGCATCGTTACGTGGTTTGATCAAGATCGATACCGTTGATTCATATCAGGGCCAGGAAAACAAGATAATTATCCTCAGTCTGGTTCGCGATAATCCCAACAAACTACAAGGTTTCCTGCGCGACGCGCCGCGAATAAACGTTGCTATTTCGCGAGCTCAAGAAAGGTTATTGATTCTGGGAGCAAGGCGTATGTGGTCAAAGACCAATAATGATTCAGCACTTGGAAACGTTCATGAATTTATTAGTAAACAGGTTGCAGTAGATGAACCCAACTACCAAATCCTGTGTGGTCAAAGTCTGCTTGGAGATAACAACTAATGTCAGAACCACGTCTGGGTAATCTGATTACCGTTTTACTACCTGCGCGTAGTTACAAGATCAACTGCGCTTTGACCACTGAAAAACTGATGCCTGGAATTGAACAGTTTGCATGTCGCTTGCTGCTGATTTTTGATCAACTCTATCCCAGCGAGTTACAGAATTACTTTGGTCTAACTGATCGTGAGCGAGAGGTATTGCTTGATGGGTTGCTGGCTAACAGACTGATCAACATTAATCCTGATGGGCATATTGAGGCTAGCTCATTCCTACGTAAGCATGCAGCTAATAATGGTGGGAAGCCAAGTTTAGTTAAATATCAAGAATGTACGGAGGAAGTTGCATTCGATCTACTAACTCTTTCGATATGTAAACCGCAACCAAATCGTCGTTTTACTTCTGGACTGCCAGAGCTATTGCCGCGGCATCAGATCGGGGGAGATGCTGCTGCGGTAACAGAGGCTTTTAGTTCCCAGTTTCGGCACCATCTTTTGCTCAGCCGCAACAGCGAGTATGAGCGTCAACGGACTAAATTATATAAGATAATGGGCTGTAGTTCGCATGAGATGGTGCAGCTCCCAATAGAGATAGAGGTTAGCTACGGTGTTTCTGCTGGGAGCATTGAGCCGCAGAAATTTACTCGTTCCTATGAATATTTAGGTAACACCCGGCTGCCGCTTTCAAACGAGCTGGAAGCTCATATCGCAGATTTTTTGGGAGAACATAAACTAGATGAATTCGGTATCGACTGTGAAGATTTCTGTAAACTAGCAAATGATAAAGTGTTGTTACAATTTGCTAATGGTTATAAGTTCAACTATTCCGGCTGGATAGAGGCTCGTGAACAACGTAAAACTGGCTACGGTACTTCATTGACTACCGGCATGTTAGGGGCTGTTTATTTGCCGCACAATTCTAAGCTGTTCATTAGTATGTTGCATAATGCATTACGTGATTATATAGGTAAAACAGCTCCAAAAGCGCTGTGGTATAGCAGTAAAGTACCACTGTGGGGAGCTAATGGTAGTCAACTTTCGCGTTTTACTCGCGCTCTAGGCGATATACTTGGCAATTATGCCGATGATAAGATTGCTCGCATTTCGCTTTTACACTCAAGTGCAGATGAAGGTGAAAAACGTCAAGAGCGTAAGCGGCACTTAGGTCGTTTTCCTACCGGTATTGGCCTTACTTCAGAGGCTAAATTTGATCGTTTGGAGATCCTCTTAATTCCTGATGTGATTGCTTTGGTGCAATACCACGGTCAACCTAATTCTGATAGTGCATTAACCCTGCCGATTGGTTATATAACTGTTGAGCCAGAGCGTTTAGAATTACTTAAAAAACTAATGATTAAGCGAACTGAAGGGGCTGTTGCAACCATTACTTGGTCTGAATCAAAATTTGAAAATTTAGCTTCGCTATTACCTGTTGAGTTTCTGATTAAACTGAATAAGAAAAGCGGTGAAGATGTGGATGCTGCAATAAAAAAAATGCAGATCTATAACCGTGCTGAAACCGCACGGGCAATTTTATCGCTACGCAAGTAGCATTTATATTGCAACGAATAAATTTTTCTAGGTTGCTATGAACTAGCTAAAGGGCAACAAATAGATAAACGGCGTTATTCATGTCAAATGAGATAATGTTAAATTGATAGGGATTTATACCCCGCCGGCCATTTTGAATGGTCGGAGTTGTTATAAACGTTAAACCGCCCCGGAAATCCTGGAGAGTGTTTTATCTGTGAACTCAGGCTGCCAGCTCATCATTTCCGATGGAAGCATAATACGCTTTTTCTGCCTCTGACGGAGGGATGTGGCCCAGCCTTACCAGTAAGCATCGATTGTTATACCAGTCCACCCACGTGAGTGTGACCAGTTCCACTTCTGCACGGTTTTTCCAGCTCTTACGGTGTATTACCTCCGCTTTGTAAAGACCATTGATGCTCTCCGCCATCGCGTTGTCATGCGGGCCACCTGTACTTCCTGTTGATGCCAGCAGTTTTGCTTCTTTTAATCGCTCCGTATAGGCCAGTGACACATACTGAGAGCCTTTATCGCTGTGATGGATGGTGCCAGACGGACGACGGGCCCACAACGCCTGCTCCAGCGCATCCAGCACGAATGTCGTTTCCATAGACGATGAGACCCGCCACCCCACGATGTATCCGGCAAACACATCAATGATAAACGCCACATAGACGAAGCCCTGCCATGTGCTGACGTAAGTAAAATCAGCCACCCACAGCTGGTCAGGTCGTTCTGCCACGAACTGACGGTTTACGCGGTCGCCTGCGGCAACGGCTTTCCGGCTGATGGTCGTACGGACCTTTTTACCCCGGAGAACACCGGCAAGTCCCATAACCGCCATGAGACGTGCCACTGTACATCTGGCCACCCTGATTCCTTCCCGTAACAACTGACGCCAGACTTTACGCACACCGTACACCTGATGATTTTCATCGTATACGCGCTGTATCTCTCTCTTCAGCCAGTCGTCGTGCTGCGCACGGGCACTGCGTTTATCCGGATGATGTCGCTGTTGCTGACAATGGTAATACGTTGACGGGGCAATATGCAGTTCGCTGCATACCGGTCCGACCCCGTACTGCTCACGCAGCTTATCCAGCAGTGGCATCATTTTTTCCAGAGGCGGTCGAACTCCGCCTTCGCAAAATAAGCGGAAGCCTGGCGAAGGATATCGTTACTGCGGCGCAGTTCACGATTTTCACGTTCCAGCTCTTT
>OLRM01000929.1_pt1 | contig 13015 bp, 9 predicted proteins | sample 1643211 | NCBI WGS metagenome assembly OLRM01 (sample SAMEA3136690, study PRJEB25190) | human gut metagenome | biome: human gut; feature: human-associated habitat; material: faeces | place: Austria | collected 2013
GGGAAGCCAGAACAGGATGTACAGCCCCGCCAGCAGGGCGGGTTTGTTCCGGCAGAAGTAAAAGATCAGCATCAGAATGACGCCGTTGTAGTTGTAGTCAAAGCTTCCGAAGGCCCGCACCAGAACCCCCAGCACAAAGAGCCACCAGCGCCGGGTGGTCAGCCCCCACATGGCCAGCAGGCTGAGGAAGAGGGTGAAGAAGATGTTCCAGTTGGTCAGGTTGCCCAGGATATCGTCGGCGTTGAAGGCCAGAATCCAGAAGGGCTGGGACACCACGGCGAAGATCGCCAGCCGCCCCAGGTAGCGCCTGATGTCGTGGGTGTAGAGCAGGCCCACCGTCATGCAATAGCAGAACAGCGGGAAGGCCAGCCGGCCGAGCCACCGGAATATGGGCGTCTCCGGGAAAAAGGCCCCTCCGATGTGATCCAGCAGCATGGCGGCAATGGCGACCAGCTTGAGCAGGTCGGTGTCCAGGTTGGTGCGCAGCTTTCTCTCTTGGGTTTCCATGATCTCATTCCTCCGGTATTTCAACTGAGTCTGCCGTCAGGGGGAATCCCTGACGGCTTCCACCGGTGGAAGCGGGCCTCAGGCCTCGCTCTTGGTCTTGGCCGCGGCTTTTTTCGCCGCCGGTTTCTTTGCCGCCGTCTTCTTGGGAGCGGCGGTTTTCTTGGCGGCCGCCGTCTTCGCGGCCGGCTTTTTGGCGGAGGTCTTTTTGGCCGCCGCCTTTTGGGCGGGCTTCTTCTTCTCCTCGGGAGGGGCGCCCTCTGCCGGGCTCTCCGCGGAGGCGGCCTTTTTCTTGTAGCCCCGCTGATCCTCGGGCAGGAAGTTGGGGCACTCCGGGTTGATGCAGAAGGGCTTCTTGAACCCCCGGCCCGACTTCTTGAACAGGGTGTGGCCGCACTCGGGGCAGGTCTCCTTCACCGGCACGTCCCAGGTCATGAAGTCGCACCGCTTGGCCTCGTCCTTGCTGGAGTTGTTCTCGCAGCCGTAGTAGGCGTATCCCCGCTTGGAGGTCTTTTTGAGGATCTTGCCGCCGCACTTGGGGCACTTGCCGGGCATCTCGATGACGATGGGCTGGGTGTGGTCGCACTCCGGCCAGCCGGGGCAGGCCAGGAAGCGGCCGAACCGGCCGGACTTGTACACCAGATTGCGCCCGCACTTGGGGCAGATCACGTCGGACACCTCGTCGGGTACCTTGATGCGCTCGCCGTCCAGATCCGCCTCGGCCTTCTGGAGCTCCTGCTCAAAGTCGCCGTAGAAGTCGCCCAGCAGGCTCTTCCAGTCCACCTTGCCGGTCTCCACCTCGTCCAGCCGCTCCTCCATAGTGGCGGTGAAGGCGGTATCCACAATGTCGGTGAATTTGTCCTTCATCAGGCCGGTGACCACCTCCCCCAGGGGGGTGGGGCGGAGGTTCTTGCCCTCCTTCACCACATACTCCCGGTCCAGGATGGTGGAGATGGTGGGGGCGTAGGTGGAGGGGCGGCCGATGCCCTTCTCCTCCAGGGCCTTGATCAGCGTGGCCTCGGTGTAGCGGCTGGGGGGCTGGGTGAAGTGCTGGTCGGGCTTGAGGGCCTCCAGCTTCAGGGCCTCCCCCTCCTTCAGATCGGGCAGGGGGGACTGGAACGCCTCCTCCTCCTCGTCCTTCCCCTCCACGTACACGGCGGTGTAGCCGGAGAACTTGAGGGCGGAGTGGGTGGCCCGGAAGGTGTATCCCGCGGAGGCCACCTCGATGGACACGCTGTCGTACACGGCGGGGGCCATCTGGCAGGCCAGGAAGCGGCTCCAGATGAGCTTGTAGAGCTTATACTGCTCGGCGGTGAGGGACTTCTTGATGTCCTCCGGGGTCAGGTTCACGTTGGAGGGCCGGATGGCCTCGTGGGCGTCCTGGGCGCCGGATTTGGTCTTGTAGACCCGGGCCTTGCCGGGGTAGTAGTCCGCGCCGTAGCGGGCGAGGATGAAGTCCTTCGCGGCGGCGGTGGCCTCGTCGGACAGGCGGAGGGAGTCGGTACGCATATAGGTGATGAGACCCACGGTGCCCTCCCCCTCGATGTCCACGCCCTCATAGAGCTGCTGGGCGATGGACATGGTCCGCCGGGGCGTCATGTTGAGCTTGCGGCTGGCCTCCTGCTGGAGGGTGGAGGTGATGAAGGGGGGCGCGGGGTTGCGCTGCTTGTCCTGCCGCTTGACGCCGGTGACGGCGAAGGGGGCGTTCTTCACCGCCTCCATGACGGCGTTGACCTCCGCCTCGCTGTTCAGCTCCACCTTCTTCTCCCGGCCGTAGAAGCTGGCCTTGAACTGCCCCAGGTTGGGGGCGATGCGGGAGAGATCAGCGTCCAGGGACCAGTACTCCTGGGGGACGAAGGCCTTGATGTCGGCCTCCCGCTCGCACACCAGCCGGGTGGCCACCGACTGCACCCGCCCGGCGGACAGGCCCCGGCGGATCTTCTTCCACAGCAGGGGGGAGATCTGATAGCCCACGATGCGGTCCAGCACCCGGCGCGCCTGCTGGGCGTTCACCAGATCCATATCGATGGCCCGGGGGTGGGCGATGGAGTCGTTGACCACCTTCTTGGTGATCTCGTTGAAGGTCACCCGGTAGGTCTTGTCGTCCGGGATGCCCAGCATCTCCTTCAGGTGCCAGGAGATGGCCTCGCCCTCCCGGTCGGGGTCGGTGGCGAGGAACACTTTCTCGCTCTTCTTGGCGGATTTTTTCAGCTCGTCAATGACCTCTTCCTTGCCCTTGATGGGCTGGTAGTTCAGTTCAAAGCCGTGCTCCACGTCCACGCCCAGCTTGCTCTTGGGCAGGTCGCGCACGTGGCCCATGGAGGCCTTCACCTCATAGCCCGGGCCCAGATATTTGCCGATGGTCTTGGCCTTCGCCGGAGACTCGACGATCACCAAATTCGATTTTGCCACAGCATAGTACTCCTTACATACTTAGTCGTCAAAGCGGACGGCAGCGGTAAACCGCTTGCCGGGAAGCTCATTCAGATAGCCCTGAGCCTGCAGCAGGGTCAGGGCAGTGTTCACCCGCCGGGCGGGAATCTCGGTGCGGCCCACGATCTCGTCGGGCACCAGGGCGCGGCCGCTCAGCAGGGCGAAGATGGCCCGCTGTTCGTCCCCCATGGCCTCCAGCTCACTCCGGGGGCGCAGAGGGAGGGGATTCCTCTCCGCCGGACGGGGCACCGGCTCCGGCGCCGGCTCGGCCGCCGCCTCCAGCCGCGCCTCCGCCCCCTCCCGGGACAGCGAAGGGGCCTGCCGCACCTTATGGGGAAAGCGTGTCACATATTCCACCAGAATATCCTGGGCCGAGCGGATCAGCTTGGCCTCGCCCCGGGCGATCAGGCCGTTGGTGCCCGCGCTCATGGGCGCGTCCGCCGGGCCGGGGACGGCGAATACCTCCCGGTTCTGGTCCAGGGCCAGCCGGGCGGTGATCAGCGTGCCGCTGTGCTCGGCGGCCTCCACCGCCGCCACGCCCGCGGACAGGCCGCTGAGGATGCGGTTGCGGATGGGGAAGCGCCACCCCTCCGGCGGGGTGCCGGGCGGGTTTTCCGACAGGATGGCCCCCGCGGCGGCCACGTCCTCGTAGAGTCCCTGGTTGCGCCGGGGGTAGACCACGTCCACCCCGCCGGCCAGCACCGACACCGCCGGGCCGCCGCCCTGGAGGGCCCCCTTGAGGGCGGCCGCGTCGATGCCCTGTGCCAGGCCGGAGAGCACCAGCGCCCCCGACCGGGCCAGCTCCAGGCCCAGCCGCCCCGCCATGGCCACGCCGTAGGGGGTGCACTCCCGGGCGCCCACGATGGCGACGGCCAGCTCCTCGTCAAAGCGGAAGAGCCGCCCCTTCACATAGAGCACCAGGGGAAAGTCGTGGAGCTGGAGCAGACGCTCCGGGTAGGCCGCGTCCTGATAGGTCAGCAGGGTGACGCCCAGCCGGTCGCAGTCGCCCAGGATGCGCTCCGCCCGCTCCAGGGACTTGTCCGCCAGGGAGCGGCAAAGCCTTTCACTCAACGAAAGCAGTTCGTACTCCCCGGGGTCGGCGAAGTAGGCCGCCTCTGCGGTGCCGAACCGGCGCACCAGCGCCGCGGCCGTCTCGGGCCGGAGGCCCTCCCGGGTAGTGAGCCACAGCAGATAAGTTAACGCAGCCACGGGATTGCCTCCTTCCGGTTGTTGTCTTGTTCTGTGCCGCGCCAGCGCGCGGTCCCACCGGAGTGGGGCCGTCCGCTGGGGCGGCCTGGCTCAGCGCCAGCCCTCCCAGAGCACCACAGACGCCGCCACGGCGGCGTTGAGGGACTCGCAGCGGTCCCGCATGGGGATTTTCAAAGTCGCCCGGCAGGCGTCCAGCACCGGCTGGGACACCCCCCGCCCCTCGCTGCCGATGACCACGGCGGCGCTGCCCAGGGGAACGGAGCGGATGTCCTCCGTGTCGTCCCGCAGGGCGGCGGCGTACAGGGGGACGGCCGACCGGGCCAGCAGGCCGGTCAGATCCTCCAGCGTCCCCTCCCACACCGGCAGGCGGAAGCAGGCCCCCATGGTGGCGCGCACCGTCTTAGGGGCAAAGGGCTCGGCGCAGCCGGGCAGCAGGAACAGCCCCGCCGCCCCGAAGGCGTCGGCGGTGCGCCAGACGGTGCCCACGTTGCCGGGGTCCTGCACCCCGTCCAGCACCAGCAGGCGGCCCTCCGGCAGCGTCTCCGGCGGAGCGGTGTCCGGCGTCCGGCACACGGCCAGCATGCCCTGGGGTGTCTCCACGGTGGACACCGCCCGCAGCAGCGCCTCCGGCACCTCCACCACCCGCACCCCGGCGGGCAGCTCCGCCGGGGGGGCGGTTCCCTCCGCCACCGCCAGCAGCTCCGGCGGCGGCCCCCAGCGCAGGGCCTCCCCCACCAGCTTGGTCCCTTCGCAGAGGAATACCCCCTGGGCCCGGCGGGTCTTTTTCTCCGCCCCCAGCCTGCGCAGGCGGGTGATCAGCGGATTTTGCCGGCTGGTGATGCGCTCCATGGCGGTCCTCCTTACAAGTCCTGGAGATGGTTGATGTCCTCCGTGCGGCCCAGGGCCACCACCGCATCGCCCGGCTCAATAACATAGCTGGCGCCGGGGGCCACGTTCAGCGCCCCGTCCTTACCTCTGCGCACGGCGATGATGTTGACCTTGTAACGGGCCCGCACATCCAGATTTTGAATCGTTTCGTAGTGCCACTCCTTGGGCACGGCAGTCTCCACGATGCCGAAGTCCTCGCTCAGCTCAATGAAGTTGAGCACGTTGGAGCTGGAGAGCCCCTGGGCCAGCTTGACCCCCATCTCGTGCTCGGGGAACACCACCCGGTCCGCCCCGATCTTCTCCAGCACCTTGCGGTGGACGTGGCTCTGGGCCTTGCAGATGACCCGCTTGACCCCAATCTCCTTCAGATTAAGCGTGATAAGGGCGGAGTTTCCGATATCGTCTCCCACCGCCACCACGGCGCAGTCGTAGTTGCGCACGCCCAGGGCCCGCAGAACCGAGGGGTCCCTGGCGTCGCCGGTGACGGCGTGGGTGACCTTTTCGGCCACCCTCTGCACGTGATCCTCCCGCTCGTCCACTGCCAGCACCTCATGGCCCAGGGAGCTGAGCTCCGTGGCCACGGCGCTGCCAAACCGGCCCAGGCCGATGACAACAAAGGTTTTCATAACGTGGAAAACACTTCCTTTTCTCCTGATGCGGCGCTTCAGCCGATCATGACGTTCATCTCAGGGTATTTGATCTTGGCCGGATGCCTGTTTCCGGTGATAAAGGCGATGGAGAAGGACAGGATGCCCACACGGCCCATATACATCAGCAGGATCAGCAGCCCCTGGGAGAAGGGGGTGAGGGTGGGGGTGATCCCGGTGGTCAGGCCCACCGTGCCCATGGCGGAGGCCACCTCAAAGGCGCTGTCCAGGTAGGGCAGATCCTCCACCGTGGACACCACCATGGAGCTGAACACAAAGACAAACAGCACCACCAGCGCCAGAGTCATGGCATTGAGCACCCGGCGGTAGTGGATCGCCCGGCCGCGGAAGGTGACCTGCTCCCGGCCCATGAGGCCGGAGCGCAGGGCCAGCAGCAGCACGCCCACCGTGGCGGTCTTGAGGCCGCCGGCGGTAGAGCCGGAGGAGCCGCCGATGAGCATCAGCACGCAGGACATGGCCTTGCTGGTGTCGCTGAGGCCGCCCTGGCCGATGGAGTCGAAGCCGGCGGTGCGCAGGGTGACGGACTGGAACAGGGCGTTGAGTCCCTTCTGCCAGAGGGGCATGTCCCCCAGGGTGGCGGGGTTGTCAAACTCCTCCATCAGGAAGAACAGGGCGCCCCCCACGATCAGCACAGCGGTGATGAGGAGCACCATCTTGCTGTAGACCGACAGCCTGCTCCAGCACCGCTTGTCCACAATGTCCTCCCACACGAAGAAGCCCAGGCCGCCCACTACGATGAGGGCGGCGGTGGTGCCCAGCATCAGGGGGTTGTCGTTGTAGCCGGCCAGGCTGCTGAAGGCACCGAAGCGCCCTCCCAGCAGATCAAAGCCCGCGTTGCAGAAGGAGGAGACTGCGTGGAACACGGCGTGCCAAGTGCCCTTGAGGAAGCCGAACTCCGGGATGAGGCACACCGACATGAGCACCGCCCCCGCCGTCTCCATGGCGAAGGTGCCGATGAGGGCGTGGCGCACCACCCGCACCACCCCGTCCATGTCGTTGAGGTTGAGGGTGGACACCATGATAAGCCGCTCCGACAGGCCAATACGCCGGTGGAGGGCGAAGGAGACGAGGGTGATGACCGTCATGAAGCCCAGACCGCCCAACTGGATCATGGTCAGGATGACCGCCTGACCGAACAGCGTCCACTGGGTCCACGTGTCCACCAGGATCAGGCCGGTGACGCAGGTGGAGGAGGTGGCGGTGAACAGTCCGGTGAAGAACCCGGCGCTCTGTCCGTCCCGGGAGGCGATGGGCAGGGTCAGCAGCAGCGCCCCGATCAGAATAATCGCCGCGAAGGAGCCCGCCACGATCCGGGTGGCGTTGAGGCTCCGGTTGCGGATAAAGCTGTCCCGCAGCCAGAGCGCGCATTTCTTGATCAAAGCCTTGGCCTCCTTAAGGGTGGGATGGAAACGATTTTGACGCAGAAAAGCATGCCGAAGGAAGGATTCCCTTCGGCATGCTCATTCAGTCCGGCGAATTCCAGCCGGGGATGGGAGCAGCGGGGGTATGAAACGCCCGGTCAGCACGCAGATATTCACTTCCCAGGCGCTTCTCCATGGCTCTCCTCATACCCCCTTGCACTTGCTCCCGCTTCCCAGGACAGACCGGCTCAATACAGCTTGGCGCCCGCCGGAATGTGGTCGTCCACCATCAGGCAGTGGAGCTTCTCCACGCCCTCCTCGTGGTGTACCGCGGAGATGATCATGCCGCAGGAGTCAATGCCCATCATCTTGCGGGGCGGCAGGTTGGTAATGGCGATGAGGGTCTTGCCCACCAGCTCCTCCGGCTCATAGGTGTCGTGGATGCCGCTCAGGATCACACGATCCTCGCCGGTGCCGTCATCCAGAACGAACTTCAGCAGCTTCTTGCTCTTGGGCACGGCGGTGCACTCCTTGACCTTCACGGCCCGGAAGTCGGACTTGGCAAAGGTCTCGAAGTCCACGAACTCCTGGAACAGGGGCTCAATCTCCACCTTGGAGAAGTCCACCGGGCCCTGCTCGGCGGCGGGGACAGCGCAGTTGGTTCCAGCCGCGGCGCGCTTGGCGGACTCAGGCTTGTCCAGGGGCTTCATGGTGGGGAAGAGGATCACGTCGCGGATGGAGTCGGAGTCGGTGAGCAGCATCACGCAGCGGTCGATGCCGATACCCATGCCGCCCGTGGGGGGCAGGCCGTACTCCAGGGCGTTGATGAAATCCTCGTCCATCATGCCGGCCTCGTCGTTGCCCATCTCACGCAGGGCCAGCTCGTGCTCGAAGCGGCCGCGCTGGTCGATGGGATCGTTGAGCTCGGAGAAGGCGTTGGCAAACTCACAGTGGTTGATAAACAGCTCGAAGCGCTCGGTGAGGCGGGGATCCTTGGGGGAGCGCTTGGTCAGCGGGGACACCTCCACCGGATACATGGTGATGAAGGTGGGCTGGATCAGCTTCTCCTCCACCCGCTGGTCAAAGGCCTCGTACAGGGCGGTGCCCCAGGTGCGCTCGCAGCCCTCCAGATCGATGCCCTTGGCCTCGGCGGCCTTGCAGGCCTCCTCGTCGTCGGAGATGGCCTCAAAGTCCACGCCCACATACTCCCGGACGGCGTCGATCATGGTCATGCGCTTCCAGCCGGGAGTCAGGTCAATCTCGTTGCCCAGCCAAGTCACACGATAGGAGCCCAGGATCTCCTTGGCAGCGGTGGAGAGAACCCCCTCGGCAATGTCCATCATGTCGTGGAAGTCGGCATAGGCCTCATAGAGCTCGATGGTGGTGAACTCCGGGTTGTGCTTGGGATCCATGCCCTCGTTGCGGAAGATGCGGCCGATCTCATACACCCGCTCAAAGCCGCCCACAGTGAGCCGCTTCAGGTTCAGCTCGGTGGCGATGCGCATATACATGTCGATGTCCAGGGTGTTGTGGTGGGTGATGAAGGGCCGGGCGGTGGCGCCGCCGGAGATGGTGTTGAGGACAGGGGTCTCCACCTCCAGGTAGTCCCGCTCGTCCAGATACCGGCGCATATGCTTGATGAAGGCGGTGCGGATACGGAAGGCACGGCGCACGTCCTCGTTCATGATCAGATCCACATAGCGCTGGCGGTAGCGCATCTCCTTGTCGGTCAGGCCGTGGAATTTCTCGGGCAGAGGCTGGAGGGACTTGGAGAGAAGCGTCACCTTGTGGGCCTTGACGGAGATCTCGCCCCGCTTGGTCTTAAAGACCTCGCCTTCCACGCCCACGATGTCGCCGATGTCGGTCTTTTTGAACTTGGCGAAGGCCTCCTCGCCCAGCTCGTCCACGCGGACGTAGAGCTGGATGCGGCCCTTGCCGTCCTGCAGATCGCAGAACACGGCTTTGCCCATGCCGCGCTTGGACATGATGCGGCCGGCCACGGAGGTCATAGCGCCCTCCAGGTCCTCAAAGCCCTCCTTAATGTCGGCGGAGTGGTGCTTCACCACAAATTTGGTGATCTGGAAGGGGTCCTGGCCCGCGTCCTGCAGCTCCTTGAGCTTGGCGCGGCGGATCAGGCGCTGTTCGGACAGGGACGGCTGCTCCTCGGGCTGGTTGACGCTTCTCTCTTCTGTGCTCATGACTCTGCTCCTTACTTTTGAATCTCTAAAATACGGTACCTCAGTACGCCGGCGGGGGCCTCCACCTGAACCTCGTCACCCACTGCGTTGCCCAGCAGGGCCTTGCCGAAGGGGGAGTCCTCGGAGATACGGCCATTCATGGGGTCGGCCTCCTGGGAGCCCACCACCTGGTAGCTCTCCTCCTCCTCGAACTCCAGATCCAGTACCTTGACCTTGGAGCCCAGGCGGACGGAATTGGGGTCGGTCTCATGCTCCTCGATGACCACATAGTTGGCCAGGATGTTCTCCACCTCCGCGATGCGGGAGTAGAGCTTGCCCTGCTCGTTCTTGGCCTCGTCGTACTCACTGTTCTCGGACAGGTCGCCGAAGGAGCGGGCCTCCTTGATCTGGTCGGCGACCTCCTTCTCCCGGACGGTCTTCAGATAGTTGAGCTCCTGCTTGAGCTCCTCCAAGCGCTCCGCGCTCAGCTTAAATTCTTTCGCCATTGCCGTATGCGCACACCTTTCTTTTTTGCTTCTTCCTTATCGGTCAAAAGGCCTCAACCAGGCCTCTTCTGAAATCTCAACAGAAACATTACGCCACGTTAATACGATATTATAGGTAGTTTCCCACCTTCTGTCAAGTCAATTATTTCCCATCATGTGGCATGAATCCGGATCTGTCCCTCTGTCAGGCGGCCGCACTCCCACAACAGGGACAGCAGCGGAAGGGGGGCCAGGTCCGGCGGCAGCCCCCCCTCCTCCAGTATGGGGCGCAGGCCGGCCAGCCCGGGCACGGGGCCGTACAGCCGGAGCACCGTTCCCCTCTCCTCCCCGCCCGGGCCGAAGGCCAGGGTCACGTCGGGGGCCGCCCCGCCGGGCCGCAGCACCGCCGCGCCATACTCCTCCCGCAGCCACGCCGCCAGTTCCTCCCCCTCGCCGGGCACATCCACCACCAGATGGCGCACCTGGGGACACAGGCGCGCCGCCGCAGCAAACAGCGGCCGGCTCACCCGGGGGCCGGACAGGGCCACAGTGGCCCGCACCCGCAGTATGCCCGCCCGCCGGAGCGCGGCCAGGGCCAGGGGGACGGCGATAGCCTGGCAGAAGGGCTCCGGGTCCACACTCCGCAGCCCCTGTCCCTCCAGCGCGGGCCAGTCGGGAAAATCCTCCGCCGTCAGCGCCCGCCGTACTCCTGCACGGTACAGGGCCGCCGCCCCCTGCTCCGCCCGTCTCTTCCGCCTGTCATCCCGCAGACCGGGGCGGACCGGCACCGACACCCGCAGACAGCGCAGGCCCAGCACCCGCTCCTCCGTCACCACCGGGCGGCGGCCCCGCCGCTCCTCCAGCGCCACAATTCCCACCAACCCCATCACCTCGGGAACAGGATATGCGCCGGGGCCCGGTTTATGCGGGCGGAGGATATCGGAAGCGCCGGGGGTTAGTGCCCCCGGCGCTTCTCCTTCTTTTTCTCCTGGCGGAGGCGGAACCTGCGCTCCTCCTCCGCCGCGTCCCTTTGGCGATGCCGCTGCGCCCGTTCCGCCCTGCGCGCCTCCCGCTGGAGCTGGAGGGCCTGCTGGGCCTTCGTGCCGGCGCCGGTTTTCTCTGGACGGTTCCGCGCCTGCCGCCGGGCCCGCTTGGGATTCTCCCGGCCAGATGGACGCCGGGGCGCCTCTACCGCTGGACTAAAGTCCAGGCCCCGCCACGCCGACAGGAGCCACTGCCAAACCTCTCCATCCTTCGGCTCGGCGCCGAAGGTATGGCGGCACACCTCCAGGCGCCCCTCCGCCTCCCGCTCATACACGCCCACCCAGAAGGGGTCGGCAAACCAGACCGTCAGCCTCGCATAGCCGCATTCCATATGAAGTTGTCCTCCTTAAATATAGGTCTTGCGCGGAGCGCGGACAACCAAGGAGGCAGGTTACTGACGGTCCCGGGGGCGGGACGCTCCCCCGGACCGCGCCCGGACTACCAACCGGGCCGTGTTTTTCGTTCCGCCCTCTGATTATCACCCCGGTTCCGCCGCTTGTCAACCCCCGCGCCTCACCTTTCCTTTACGATATCTTACAAAGAGTTTAGCTTGTTTTACACCACGCTGATAGCGCACTCCCCAATCTATCCGCTATCATGGCAGCGTACCGAGCGCATCAAAATAACTTTGGAGGAATCAGAATGAATTGGAAGCGTCCCCTGGCCCTGTCCACGGCCGCCCTGATGCTGGGCACGGCCCTGGCTGCCTGCGGCAATCCCACGGCCGCCGCGCCCGATCCCACCCCCACGCCTGCCGCCGAGGTTCAGTCCCTCTCCACCACCGGCTCCACCGTCAAAGCCCCCAAATACGTGTTTCTCTTCATTGGCGACGGCATGAGCTATCCCCAGATCCAGTCCACATCCGATTTCCTGGGTGCGCTGAACGACGCCGACTATCGGCAGGCCCAGCCCAGCCTGGACGACAACGGCGGAGCCATCCTGGACGGTCCCGAGTACCTCAACTTCATGAACTTTGAGGCCGCCGGCTCCGCCGTGACTTATGACTCCAACTCCTTTGCCCCCGACTCCGCCTCCACCGCCACCTCCATCTCCACCGGCTACAAGACCTACTCCGGCTCCATCAACGTGGACGAAACCGGCACCATTTCCTACGAAGCCATTGCCGAACAGCTCCACGCCCAGAAGGGCTATTCGGTGGGCGTCATTACCTCCGTCAACCTCAACCATGCCACCCCTGCCGCCTTCTATGCCCACCAGGCCAGCCGTAATGACTACTACGACATCGGCCTGGAGCTCATCGACTCCGGCTTTGAGTACTTCGCCGGCGGCGGCCTGCTCAAGCCCACCGGCGCCGAGGGAGATCAGGCCGATCTGTACGCCCTGGCGGAAAAGGCGGGCTATCATGTGGTCAAGACCCAGGCTGAGGCCGAGCAGGTCACCGGCGGCCCGGTGGTAATCATCGACGAGCACCTGGCCGACAGCGACGCCATGGCCTACGAGATCGACCGCACCGACGACATGTGGGCCCTGGCCGACTACGTGGAAAAGGGAATTGAGGTGCTCTCCCAGGACAAGGACGGCTTCTTTATGACGTGCGAGGGCGGCAAGATCGACTGGGCCTGCCACGCCAACGACGCCGCCTCCACCATCCACGACACGCAGGCCCTGGCCGATGCGGTACAGGTGGCCATCGACTTCGCCAAGGAGCACGCCGATGAGACCCTGATCCTGGTCACCGGCGACCACGAAACCGGCGGCCTCACCATCGGCTTTGCCGGCACCGACTACGACACCTATCTGGATCTGCTGGAGAGCCAGAAGATCTCCTACGCCAAGTTCGACAGCGACTACGTGTCCAGGTACAAGGAGGACAAGACCTCCTTTGAGGATGTCCTGAAGGATGTGGAGGCGCTCTTCGGCCTCAAGCCCCAGGGCGAGGAGGGCGATAAGCTGGTGCTCACCGACTACGAGCTGGAACAGCTCCGCGCCGCCTACGAAAAGAGCGTCAACGGCACCGCTGCCAGCCAGTACGAGCAGGAGGAATACGTGCTCTCCGGCACCTCCGAGCCTCTGAGCGTCACCCTCACCCACATCATCAACAACAAGTCCGGCATCTCCTTCACCTCTTACAGCCACACCGGCCTGCCCGTGGCCGTGCTGGCCCACGGTGTTAACGCCGGGCAGTTCAACGGCTACTACGACAATACTCAGATCTATCACAAGCTGGCCGGCATGCTCGGCATAGCCTAACCCCTGCTTTCCCACTTCCATACAGCCGAGGCGGA
>OLRM01000931.1_pt1 | contig 12980 bp, 7 predicted proteins | sample 1643211 | NCBI WGS metagenome assembly OLRM01 (sample SAMEA3136690, study PRJEB25190) | human gut metagenome | biome: human gut; feature: human-associated habitat; material: faeces | place: Austria | collected 2013
ATAGGCGGAGAGGGGCTTCCCATCCAGGAGGACTTCCCCTTTCTGGGGGCGCTCGTAGCCCGCCAGCAGCCGGCACAGGGTGGTCTTGCCCCGGCCGCTGGGGGCCCACAGGCCCAGACGCTCCCCGGAGTGAAGGGACAGGCTGACGCCCTCCAGCACAGGGGCGCCTTTTTTGCTGTAGGAAAAGCGCAGGTCTTTGGCTTGCAGAATCACGGCGCCACCTCCTTGTTGGGGTAGAGGCAGCGCACCGCACCGCCTTGGAAGGGCCGCAGCGGAAGGGGCCCCTGGGCGCAATCCGCCCCGGGATGGGGGCACTGGCCCAGGAAGGGGCACCCCTCCCCCACCTCGCCGGGATAGGGCTGGCTCCCTGGAATGGGCCGGAAGCCCCGCTGGGGCAAGGCGTCCCACAGAGCCTGGGTGAAGGGGTGCCGCAAAGAGCCTGCCTCAAAGTCGGGGGCCAGGGCCTCCTCGATGGTCTCCCCGGCGTAGAACACGGCCACCCGGTGGGCCACGGTGAGGGCCAGCTCCAAATCGTGTGTGATGAACAGCACCGCCGCCCCCTCTTGGGCCAGCTCCCGGAAGTGGCCCAGCAGCCGCCCCGCCGCTTGGGCGTCCAGGCCGGGGGTGGGCTCGTCGGCGATGATGGCATCGGGGTTCAGCGACAGGGCACGGGCAATTGCGACGCGCTGGCGCTGGCCGCCCGAAAGCTGGCCGGGAAGAACCTCGGCAGCGGAGCTGGGCAGACCGGTGAGCTCCAAGAGTTCCTTGACGCGCTTCTCCTGCTCGGCCTCGGTACCCAGGTTGTGGACGCGCATGGGATCGAGCAGCTGCTCGCGAACGACCATGCGGGGGTTGAGCGCCGTGGCCGGGTTCTGGAACACGACCGAGATGACGCGACCCATGTGGCGACGGTCCTCGGCGGTACGTTTGGTAACGTCCTTGCCCTTAAAGTAGACCTTGCCGCTCGTGGGGGCCTGCAGGCCGCACATGACGTTGGCGGTGGTGGACTTACCGCAACCGGACTCGCCGACGATGCCGATCGTCTGACCGGGCATGAGCTTAATCGTTACACCCTGGACGGCGTGAACCAGGTTGGGGTGCAGAATCGAGCCGGTACGGGTCCTAAAGGTGACGTGGACGTCATCAAGGAAGATGATCGGCTCGACGCCGTTGTCTGCGGTCTCGCTCATCTACATCACCTCCGCGTGAGGGGTCAAACCATTTGCCTTGAGCACCTCGTCGGGGAGCTCAGAATAGAAGTGCTCGGTGCCAGGCACGCGCTTGAAGACCGGACGGGTGTCCAAGCCAATACGCGGATGGCTCGAGCGGGGCGCGAAGCGATCGCCCTTGGGGAAATCGCGCGGGCTCGGAACGGCGCCGGGCACCTGGTGCAGGCGACCTGAACCGCTCTCGATGGACAGAACGGAACCCAGAAGACCGCGGGTGTACTCGTGGATCGGGTTGGTGAGCAGCTCCTTGGTGGGTGCCTGCTCGATAACCTGGCCAGCGTACATAACCGTGATGTTATGGGCAACCTCGGCGACCAGAGCCAAGTCATGCGAAACGAAGATCATGGCGAAGCCGAGCTTGGCCTGAAGATCGTTGAGCAGCTTGATGACCTGCTTCTGGACGGTAACGTCCAGAGCGGTCGTGGGCTCGTCGCAGATGACCAGCTTGGGGTCGCGGGTAAGGGCCATAGCGATCAGGACACGCTGACGCTGGCCGCCGGAAAGCTCGTGCGGATAGCTCTCGAGCGTGCGCTTGGGATCGAGGCCGACGAGCTCCAGGAGCTCCTCGGCGCTGCGGGTTCCGCCGCGCTTGGTGAGCTGCTTCATCTGGGCAGAGATGAGCATGGAGGGGTTAAGCGAGGACAGGGCGTCCTGATAGACCATAGCGATATCGGTACCGCGCAGGCCGAACCACTCCTTCTTGCTCATCTTGAGCAGGTCGCGACCCTCCCAGAGAACCTCGCCGGAAAGATGCTCGTCATCGTCGGTCAGGCCCATGATGGCCAGCGTGGTGATGGACTTACCGCAACCGGACTCGCCCACCAGGCCCATGGTCTGACCAGGACGGACGTCAAAGTTGACATGGTCGACGACGTTGATATCACCGTGATGCTCAAACTGGATGCAGAAGTCACGGACCGAGAGAATCGGTTCGACAGACTCGTCGGGCACATGGCGATCGTCACGCTTGAGCTCGACATCGCGAAGGGCGCCAAGGCGAGCGGAGAGGGACTGGGCCTGCTCCTTGTAGGCGCGAACGGGGTCGGAGACCAGCAGATCGGCCTCGCGACGCTTGGAGGAATCGGTGGGATCCAGGGCGGCGGAGGGAGCAGCGGCCATGGCGTCGGTAATGCCCTCGGAGAGGATGTTGAGCGCCAGGCAGGTGATCATGATGGCCAGGCCCGGGAACAGCGCCTGCCACCAACGGCCGGCGAGCACGCCGCCGCGGGCGTCGGCGAGGATGTTGCCCCAGGTAGCGGTGGGCTCCTGGATACCAGCGCCGATGAAGGTCAGCGAGGCCTCGAAGATGATGGCGTCGGCGACCAGGGTAACGGTGAAGACCATGATCGGGGCGATGCAGTTACGCAGAACATGCTTGATCAAAATCCACGGAGCCTTGGCGCCGGAAACGATAACCGCGCGGACATAGTCCTCGCCGTACTCGGACACGATGTTGGCGCGCACGATACGGGCAATCTGCGGAGTGTACATAAAGCCGATGGCGAAGATGATCGACGGCACGGAGTTGCCCAGGATGGAGACGAAAACGGCCGCGAGGGCGATGCCCGGGATGGACATGATGATGTCCAGGATACGCATGATCGTCTCGGAGACGGCCTTGCGCGAAACCGCTGCAAGGGCGCCCACGATCGAGCCGCAGACCAGAGCCATGGCAGTGGCGCCAAAGCCGATGATCAGCGAGTAACGACCACCGTAGAGCATACGCGACAGAATGTCGCGACCCTTATCGTCGGTACCGAAGATAAATCCGTTGCCGGGAGCCTGGGGAGCCGTAAAGATCTCGACCGGGCTATAGGGGGCAAGAAGGGGCGCCAGAATCGCAGTCAGGGCGACCAGCACCAGCACGACGGCGGCAATCTTAGAAGACAGCGTCATCTTCTTCCAGCCACCGAGCTTGAGCCCCTTGGAGGCAGCCTTCTCGAGCTGCTCGGTTTGCTTCTCTCGAATCTTTACCATAATCTACACCGTCCTGATGCGCGGGTTGATGAGCAGGTAGAGCATGTCAACCACGATGTTGATGATGATGAAGGCAAGAGCAACGACGATAACGACGCCCTGAACCAAGTTCGCCTCGTTGCCCTGAACGCCCTGCAGAATCGCGGTGCCCATGCCGGGGAGGTTGAAGATAACCTCGATGACGACGGCGCCGCCCATGAGGTAACCGATCTTAAGACCGAGGGTGGTGACCGGGGTGATCAGCGCATTGCGAAGAACGTTGATGCCGACGACGACCTTCTCGGGAACGCCGGCGCCGCGGGCCATACGGACATAATCCTTGTCGAGCTCCTCGACCATGGCGGTACGCACGATACGAGTCATCTGGCCCGTCAGCGGAAATGCCAAGGCGATAGCGGGCATGATCATACGTCCCAGATAGCCAACCGGATTCGTGGTGAAGTGAGGCAGAGCACCCGATGCCGGGAGCACCTTAAGGTAGGAAGAGAACAGCAGGATCAACAGAACGGCAAGCCAGAACGACGGGGTTGCCAAGCCGGCGATGGAAAAGACGCGGATCACTTGGTCCGGCCATTTGTCGCGATACAGTGCCGCGATGACGCCGAGCAAAAACGAAACGACCGCACCGATGGCAAGACCGATGAAGGTCAGCTGCATCGTGACGGGCAGGGCCGTGGAGATGCGCTTGGCAACGGAGTTGCGAGCAGCACCATAGGTGCCCATGTCGCCATGGATCAAATCGCCCATATAGCGCACGTAGCGCACGGGCCAGGGGTCGTCCAGACCATACTTCTCATGGTACTCGGCAACCGCCTCGGGCGAGGCACCGTCACCCAACGCCGTGTAGGCGGGGTCGGTCTTGGAGAACGACATAAGGAAGAACACCAGGACGGTGACGCCCAATGCCATGATCGGCAGCGCCACAAGACGCCTTCCAATCAAACGTAGCAAGTTGTTCACGTTCTCTCCCCTTTCTTTTGTCGGTAGGACCAACTGGTATATGAGTACGGATACTCATTACAAGACCCGAGCGACATCGTTGCCGCCCGGGTCTTTGTTTCAACTATGAGGATACAGTCCCAACGACCGACATCCTGCATACAGACTCAAGCGAGTCTTACGCCTTGACGGTCGCAACGCCCCTGAAGGACATGCTCGTCGTGCCGATGCCCTTGAAGCCATCGAGGGCCTCGCCGTTGGGTGCAGTGGACGGATCGTCCCAGGAAGCGGAGACGGTCTTGACGTGGACAACGGGGTACAGAACGGCGTTGTCGGCAATGATGTCGAAGCACTCGTTCCACTTCTTCTGCTGCTCGTCGCCCTCGGCGGCAAGAGCCTCGTCCATGAGACCGTGGAGCTTCTGCCACTCAGCGGACTCCTTCCACGGGCAACGGGTCTGCATCCAGACGTTGTCGCCGTACCACCAGTTGAGCAGCAGGTCGGGGTCGGCACCGAAGCAGGAAGGATCGCCAGGGGCAAGGAGGATATCGTAGGCCTCGCCGCCGTCGATGGCAGCGTAAGTGGCCGGCGAGGTATCGGTCTGGATGGTCACATCGAAGCCGAGAGCGTCGAGGTCGTTCTTGACCTGGGCGGCCATGCCCTTAATCTGCTCGTTGTCGGTGGTGCGCAGGGTGATGGCACCCGGGGTGACGCCAGACTCCTCGATGAGCTTCTTAGCCTTCTTGGCGTCGGTCTTGTACACCGTGGAAGCCTCATGATAGTTGGTGAAGCTCTTGGGCAGGTAGCAGCTGGCAGCGGTGGCAAGGCCGGCGAAGGTGTTGCTGACCATCTTCTCGGTGTCGAGCGCATACATGACAGCCTGACGGACCTTGACGTTGTTCCAAGGCTCCTTGGCGACGTTGAACATGATGAAGCGGGTGCCGAAACCCTGAACGTTATCGATCTTGCAGCCGGCGCTCTCGAGCTGGTCGACGGCGTCAGCGGTAACGAGCTCCATAACGAGCGTGGAGCCCTCCTGCTGAGCGGTAACGCGAGCGGTGGGGTCGGTCAGGATGCTGTACTGAATCTTCTTATCCTCGGCAGCGTACTCACCGTTGTACTCGGGGTTGGGAACCAGGGTGATCTCGGTATCGGAGATAGAGTCGTACATCCAGGGGCCGGAGCCGATCGGCTGCTTGGCGCGATCCTCCTCGGTCTGGGTGGCCGGGGTAACGCGGACGATGGCCAGACGATCCTTGAGCAGGGAGAAGTTGGGGACCTTGGTCTTGACCGTCACGGTGCTGGCGTCCTTGGCCTCGATGGACTCGAAGGGCTGGAAGAACGGAGCATAGGTAGCGGAAGCGGCGCAAGCGGTGTAGGAGGCGACGACATCGTCAGCGGTGACCTCGGTGCCATCGGAGAACTTGGCGCCCTTGCGGATGGTGACCTCGAAAGTGGTGTCGTCCACAGACTTGGGATCGTCGGTGGCGAGCTCGTTGAAGGTGCTGTAGTCGTGGTAATCGATGCCGTAGAGGCCCTCGACGACGTGCCAGTTAGCACCCAGACCCACAGCGGAGCCGGTGCTGGCGGGATCGAAGCTGGACGGAGCGTAAGCGGAACCAGCGGTGATCACGCCGCCGCCACGGTTGGCGGAATCGGTGGAACCGGAAGCGGAACCCTCGTCGCTAGAGCTGCCACCGCAGCCGGTGAGACCAAGCCCTGCGACAGCAGCGACGCTGCCGGTGAGGCCGAGGAACGAACGCCTGGACATACCCTTGTTGATGATGGCCATGTCTTCTCCTATCAATAGAGAATCTTACTCGGGAGCACCTAGACTTGCCCCCGCGCAACTTGCGGACGATATATACCTTACCTACCGACGTACCCAACTGAGGTGCCGCGCTCGGCGACCGATACATACATACGCTTGAACGGTATTTACTACCGTTCACCGAATTCATTGACAAACGATTCGCCAGACAGTATGTATCGACGAGGTGAGATATCAGTCTTCGTCAACCCGCAGGATAGCAGGGTTGTTCACCATGGCTAGTCAAACGTTTTAGCGTTAATAAAACCAGAAATCGGCTGGTAATCGCCGCGAAATAAATGATTGAAAATCGGCCAATCATGTATATCAGTTGTTTAGAAGCGCATTTAGTTTTCGGAACGGTTGGCCGATGTCTGGGCGCGCTCGGCATTCCATGCAACAAGTGCCTCGTGGACCGCTTTGGCGACATCGGCCGGAACGCCTCGAACTTCTGCAATCTCCTGCTCGCTTGCCGCACGCAAACGCTTCATCGAGCCAAAATGGCGCATAAGGGCACGTTTTCTGGTGGGTCCCACGCCTGGAACGTCATCGAGTACCGAAACCGTCATGGCTTTATCGCGCAACTCGCGGTGGAACGTGATTGCAAATCGGTGGGACTCATCGCGCACCTGTTTAATTAGATAGAGCGAAGCAGACCCAGTCGGCAGCACGACGGGAGTCTCGTCCCAAGGCACAAAAACTTCCTCATCGGCCTTTGCCAAGCCACAAACTGGTATATCGAGCCCAAGAGCCTCAAGTTGCTTGATCGCGGCGGTCAATTGCGGCTTACCGCCATCGACAACGAGCAAATCGGGGCGCGAGCCAAAGCGCTCGTCGGCCATGCGCTCGGGAGCATAGCGTCGTCCCAAAACCTCGGACATCGACACGAAGTCGTTTGCCTCGTCCAATTCGGCCTGAATTTTAAAACGACGGTACTGGCTCTTGTTGGCGCGCCCGTTGGTAAACACCACCATCGAGGCGACGGTAAAGGTTCCGTGCAGCGTCGAAATATCGAAGCACTCGATACGCATCGGCGGCGCCGGCAGCGCCAGCGCGCTTTCGAGCTCCAGGAGCGCTTGATTGGTGCGGTCGTCAGCGTACCCCGTTCGCATCATATAGCGCATGAGGGCATGGCGCGCATTTTTGGATGCCATATCGAGCAGACGGTGCTTTTCGCCACGCTGCGGCCTATGGAGATGGCAGGAACGCTCACGCTTGCCCGCAAGCCACTCCCCCAGCGCCTCCGCATCCTCAAGCTCGACGGAAAGATTGACCTCAGCTGGAATATCAGCCGTCTCGTCGTAATAGCGCTTAAGAAAGCCCGATTGAAGTTCCTCTTCGTCGACATCCAAACCCTTATCGAGAACAAACTCGCAGGTTCGAACCGTTCGACCCTCACGCACGACAAAGACGCAAGCGGCGGAGATGGTCTCCTCGCGATAGAAACCGATGACATCGATATCGACACTGGAGGGAAAAACGACTTGCTGACGGTCGTCCAGACCCCTGATGACCTCCAAACGACGTTTGACGCGTGCCGCGCGCTCAAAGTCGAGCGCCTCGGCGGCATCCGTCATCTCGGAGGTCAGCTCATCGACGACATCCTTGCGATGGCCCGACAAAAAGCGCTCGACACGCTTGACGTTCTTGGCATAGTCTGCCGGGGAAATCGCGCCGACACACGCACCCGGGCCGCGCCCGACATGGTAGTCAAAGCAGGGACGCCCGTTTTGCGCGCAAATCATATTGACGATGTCTTCCTCGCCCTTGTGGGACTCGATGATACGGCGACAACGACGCCACTCCGCACAGGATGCAGAGCAGATGGGGATAACCTTGCGCAGCGTATCTATCGTCTCACGTGCCGCACGGCTATCGGTATAGGGTCCAAAATAGCGCGTTCCCGGCTTATGACGCTCACGCGTGTATTTGATAGCGGGATACAGGTCGCCCTTTGTAATGGCGATAAAGGGGTAGCTCTTGTCATCCTTGAGGTCGACGTTAAAGTACGGATGGTACTGACCAATCAAATTGCGCTCGAGCACCAACGCCTCATGCTCGGTCTCCACCACTATATAGTCAAAGCTCGCCACCAGTTGCATCATCAGCGGGATCTTTTGACGCTCATCCTGCAGTGTCACGTATTGACGCATGCGGGCGCGTAGGTTTTTCGCCTTGCCCACGTAGATGACATCGCCCTTGGCATCCTTCCAAAGGTAGCAACCGGGTTGTGTAGGAACGCGCGAAACCTGCTCGGCAAGCGTTGGAATGTTGTCGTGACCGGCCACGCGCACCTACTTGCGACGAAGCAGCGCCGAGACCTCGGGCATCTTAAGGACGACGGCAAGGCCAAAGGTAACAGCAAGCGAGACGACACCCGCAACGCAAACGTAGCCAAGAGTAATCAGAATCGAGCCACCAAGTGCCCCGACAAAGAGTTCAAGCGCCCACATGACGCCGGCGCCTGCGGCAGCACCCAGGCCGCCGAGCAAAAGGCCAAAGAAACCGCCATGCAGGATAGATTTGACCTGAAGGCCACGCAAGCGACGACGCAGCCACCACAGCGAACAGCCGACCAAGATCACGTAGTCGACAACATACGAAAGCGCGATTGCCGGCATACCGAAGCCCAGCACAACGCCAAACAGCAGAACCGAGCCGGCCTGGCCGACGGCAGAATACAGGCAATATCGGCTATAGGGCTTCATGTCGAGCAAGGCAGAGAAGCTCTTCTGCATCAACACGACCACGCCGTAGAGCGGCAGCGAGAACGCCAGGTAGACAAGGAACTCGGACACCAGCGCCACGCCGGACTCATCAAACTTGCCGGCACAGTAAATCATGTTGAGCGGCCGCGCGAAGACAATCAGGTACAGCGCGAACGGAATCAGGAAGAACAGCATCTGGGCGACGCCACGCGAAATGCCCGTGCGAACGCTGTCGTAATCCTTCTCCTGTGCGTCGTGAGAGAGCTCGGTATAGAGCGCCGTCGAAAGCGAGGCGGCAATCAGCGCGTAGGGCAGCGTGTACCACAGGCGCGCATAGGCGATGACGGAAGGACCAGTCTCGGGCTGGACAACCAGCGCGGCAGCGTTGGTGATAGAAGTCGAGACAAACATGCACACCGTGGCAAGCAGCGTCGGGATACCGAGCGCAATCGTCTGGCGAAGCGCGGGGTCCTTAAAGTCGATATGGATATGGGGATGCACGCCGTGCTTGCCAAGCGCGGGAATCTGACATGCCATCTGAACAAAGACACCGAGGGTCGTACCGGCCGCAATCAAGATGATGCCGGCACGTTCGCCAAACTGTGCGGACACGGGCGCAAAACCCATAAAGCTCGCAATGACGATCACATTGTTGAGGACCGGGGCAAACGTCGACCAGAAGTAGTCGCGGTGTGCGTTGAGAACGCCCGAGAACACCGAGCCCAAACCATAAAACAGAATCTGGATGGCAAAGAAACGGAACATGAACGCAGCGGTATCCATGCTGCCGCCGTCACCCGAAAGGAACGATTGCGTCCAGATAAAGCCCGGGGCGAACACGGTCCCCAGCAACGAAATGCCACCCAGCACCAAAAGCAGAATGCCGAGCAGGTTGCCCACGTACTCGTTCGAGGCCTCGCGACCCTGCTCACGCCTCACGCCCATGTACACGGGCAAAAACGCCGTCACGAGCATGCCACCCATCACGAGTTCGTAGAGCATATTGGGCAGGTTGTTGGCGACCTGATAGGAGGACGAGAGCAGCGACATGCCGATAGCGGCCGCCATTGCCCACGTGCGGATAAAACCGGTGACGCGAGACACGATAGTCAGGATGGTCATAAGCCCGGCGGAACGACCAACCGTGGAGTAGTCCGACGAGCCCATGTCGTCAGTGTCATCTCGCGACGAAGAAGCTTCGGATGAGGGTGTCTGAGGCGCAGATTCTTTTGCAAAATGAGCTCCGCGCTTCAATTCTTCCTGCGGCATCGCTCAGTCCTCTCTCGTAATCGCGGCAACCGTCGCCCCGCAAAATGCAATTAAATCATCGGGTGCAAGCTCAAGCTGATAACCACGCTTGCCTCCCGAAATAAAAATGGTATCCCAAAGGACACACGTCTCATCAATGAGCGTCCGGTAGCGTTTTTTCATACCGACCGGGCTGCAGCCGCCGCGAACGTAGCCAGTCGCCGCAAGCAAATCCTTCACATGCATCATGGCCAAGGACTTCTCCCCCGCGGCACGCGCGGCGGACTTTAGATCGAGCTCGTCGACAACAGGGATGCAGCACACGACATAGTCGTTGGACGGTGTCACGCAGACCAAAGTCTTGAATCCTTGACCGGGCTCCTCGCCAAGTTGCTCCGAAATCGCGACCCCCAGGCCCACCGACTCATCACCATCGTCTTCGTACGTATGTAGAACATAGGAAATGCCAGCGCTTTCCAGCTCGCGCATCGCATTGGTTTTTGGCGTCTTTACAGCCTTTGCCATGACATATCCTTTCCCTCGCATTCGGACGCAAGGATTAAGTATATGTCCAATCCGGCTGCAAACGTCACTTCGGCACAGCAAGCGCCATCGAATCACAAGGAGTCGATGGCGCCCATGAACTGAATCGCCTATTTATTGAGCATCAAGTTGAGCCTGGCGCTCCCGGTCACGCCTGAGCAACGGCGCCAAAAACTTGCCCGTATAACTCTGCGGACAGTCCGCAACCTGCTCCGGCGTGCCCGAAACTACGACGGTTCCGCCGCCGTTACCGCCCTCGGGACCCATATCGATCAGGCGGTCGGCAACCTTGATGACATCAAGGTTGTGTTCAATCACCAGCACCGTGTTGCCCGCATCGACCAAGCGCTGTAGCACATCGAGCAGCTGGCGGACATCCTCAAAATGAAGGCCGGTCGTCGGCTCGTCCAAAATATAGAACGTCTTGCCCGTCTGGCGTCGATGAAGCTCCTTAGCGAGCTTCACACGCTGCGCCTCGCCGCCCGAGAGCGTCGTGGCGGGCTGGCCCAGGCTCACGTAGCCCAAGCCTACATCGTACAGCGTCTGGAGCTTGCGCTTAATCTGCGGGATATTCCCAAAGAAGGCCAGCGCCTCGGTGACGCTCATGTCTAGCACGTCCGAGATGGTCTTGCCACGGTAGGTGACCTCGAGTGTCTCGCGGTTGTAGCGTTTACCGCCGCAAACTTCGCAGGGAACGTAGATATCGGGAAGGAAGTGCATCTCGATCTTGATCTGTCCGTCGCCCTTGCACGCCTCACAGCGCCCGCCACTCACATTAAAGGAGAAACGACCCGGCGAGTAGCCGCGCGCCTTCGACTCCGGCGTACTCGCAAACAGCGCGCGAAGATCATCCCACAGGCCGATATAGGTAGCAGGGTTGGAACGCGGCGTGCGGCCAATCGGCGACTGGTCGATATCGATAACCTTATCGATACACTCAATGCCCTCGATTTTCTTATACGGACCCACAGGGCGCGTCGAACGGTGAATGGCATTCGTAAGGGCAGGCGCAATGGTGTCGGTAACCAGGGAGCTCTTGCCCGATCCCGACACGCCGGTAACAACCGTAAGCGTACCAAACTCGATCTTGGCAGTAACGTTTTTGAGGTTGTTGGCTCGAGCGCCCGTAATTTTAAGGCAGCCACGACCGGGCTTGCGCCGTTCATCAGGCACCCGGATCATTCGTTTGCCGGTCAGATAAGCGCCCGTCATCGACTCGGGACACGCCATGATATCGGCAGGCGTTCCCGCCGCGACTACGTGCCCGCCGTTGACGCCGGCGCCGGGCCCCATGTCGATCACGTAGTCGGCGGCACGGATTGTATCCTCGTCGTGTTCAACGACGATAACGGTATTGCCGATATCGCGCAGGCGCTCGAGCGTCTTGATCAGGCGCTCGTTGTCACGCTGATGAAGACCGATCGAGGGCTCATCCAGAATATAGAGCACGCCCATGAGACCCGCGCCAATCTGCGTTGCCAGGCGAATACGCTGCGCCTCGCCACCAGAAAGCGTCGCCGAGGCACGATCGAGCGTCAGATAGTCGAGTCCAACATCGACCAGAAAACGTAAGCGCTCCAGGATTTCCTTGACGATGCGCCCGCCGATAAACTGTTGGCGCTCGGTGAGCTCCAGGCCCTCAAAAAACTCGAGCGACTCACGACACGAGAGGCAGCAGACCTCGTAAATGGACTTGCCGCCCACGGTGACGGCGAGCATCTCGGGGCGCAGGCGAGCACCATGGCAACTCGAGCACGGCTCCTCGCGAATATACTTCTCCAAGCGCGCCTTGGTGTTCTCGTTGGTTGTCTCGGTATAACGCTCGTACAGGATATTGCGCACACCCGAGAACTTGGTGTCCCACTGGCTGCGACGTCCGTCGAGCTTTTGGTAGTCGACCGAAATCTTCGTGTCGCCCATGCCATCCAAAAACGCACGACGCACCCGCGGAGGCAAGTCCTCCCACGGCGTATCGGCGCTCACCTTAAAGTGTTTGCAGACCGCAGCAAAAATCTGCGGATAGTAGTTCGAATTGCCAAACAGGCTACCAAAGACTCCGTCGGCAATGGACTTCGAGGGGTCCTCAATCAGCGCCTCGGCATCAACGGTTTTCTTAAAGCCCAGGCCGTCGCACTCAGGACATGCGCCATAGGGAGCGTTGAACGAAAAATCACGCGGCTGAAGATCGTCAATGGAGTGTCCATGCTCCGGGCACGCCAAGGCCAACGAATACTCCAGCAGCTCGCCCTCGGTCCCCTCGGGAGCATCACGATCGGGCAGCATGTACACGTTTACGTTGCCGTGAGCCAGCGCGGTCGCCTGCTCAACAGACTCGGCGATACGGCCCAGAGAGTTCTCACGGATCACGATGCGATCGACCACGACCTCGATATCGTGCTTGAACTTCTTGTCCATATCGATCGGATCGTCGAGCGAGCGCACTTCACCGTCGACACGCACGCGGCTAAAGCCCTCGGCGCGAAGGTCCTCAAACAGTTTGGTGTACTCGCCTTTTCGCCAGCGCAC
>OLRM01000932.1_pt1 | contig 12972 bp, 12 predicted proteins | sample 1643211 | NCBI WGS metagenome assembly OLRM01 (sample SAMEA3136690, study PRJEB25190) | human gut metagenome | biome: human gut; feature: human-associated habitat; material: faeces | place: Austria | collected 2013
TGGTGAACACCGCCGAGGACGCCCGGCGGGTGGTGGAGCTGGCCAACTACGCCCCCCAGGGGCGCCGGGGCACCGCCTACCTCCCCCGCGCCGCCCGGTACGGCATGGTGGAGGACAAGCAGGCCTACCTGAGGCAGGCCAACAACACCAAGCTGGTGTGCTGCCAGGTGGAGACCCGCCAGGCAGTGGAGAACCTGGACGGGATTCTGGAGGTGGACGGGGTGGACGTCTACTTCATCGGCCCCGGCGACCTGGCCGCCTCCTACGGGGAGCCCGCCGGCAGCCCCAGAATGCTGGAGCTGACCGAGCGGATGATCCGCCGTATCGTGGCCGCGGGAAAGACCGCCGGCTACTACGTGGGCACGCCTGAGGCGGCCAGACAGGCCGAGGAGTGGGGGGCCCGCTATCTGGTCACCGCGGTCAACCAGTACATGGTGGCCGGCGGCAGGAGCTTCCTGAGCCAGGTGCGCGGAGGCGGGGCGGTGGCCGCCTCGTCCGCGTATTGAGGGGGGAGATTGTGATGAATGGCATGCACCTGATTCTCCGCTGGCACGGGGAGAAGGACCCCATCTCCCTGCGCCAGTATGCGCAGATTCCCAACCTGTACGGCATTGTCACCTCCCTCTACCATCTGCCCCTGGGGCAGGTGTGGGACCGGGCGGAGGTGCTGCGCCTGAAGGAGCAGATCGAGGCCCACGGCCTGAAGTTTGAGCTTGTGGACAGCTTCCGCATTCACGAGGACATCAAGCGGGGCTATGCCTCCAGGGACGCCCTCATCGAAAACTACCGGAAAAACATCCGCATGCTGGCGGAGTGCGGCATCCGGATCATCTGCTACAACTTCATGCCGGTCTTTGACTGGACCCGTACCGATCTGGCCCATGTCCTCCCTGATGGCTCGGACTGCCTGAGCTTTGAGGAGGAAAAGGTGCGGGCCGTGGACCCGGAGAGGGGTATTGAGCTGCCCGGCTGGGGGACCAACCACACTCCGGCGGAGCTCCAGGCCCTGCTGCACAGCTACCGGGGCATCGGGGAGGAGGAGCTGTGGGACAACTGCCGCTATTTTCTCCGGGCGGTGCTCCCGGTGGCGGAGGAGTGCGGCGTCAAGCTGGCCCTTCACCCCGACGACCCGCCGCGGCCCATCTTCGGCCTGCCGCGCATCGCCAAGAACGCCGCGGACTACCGGCGTATCCTCTTCACCGCCGACCTGGACAGCCCCAGCAACACCATCACCTTCTGCTGCGGCTCCCTGGGCTCCGGCGCGGACAACGATCTGCCCGCCATGATCCGGGAATTCGGTTCCAGGGGGAAGCTCCCCTTTGTCCACTTCCGCAACGTCCAGCGGGAGCCTGGGGGCGATTTCTACGAGTCCGGCCATCAGACCGGCTGCGGCAGCAGTGACATGGGGGAGGTCATGCGGGCTCTGTGCGATATGGATCAGCCCTTCTATTTGCGCCCTGACCACGGCCGGCGTATCTGGGATGAGGCGTGGAGCATTAGAGAGGTGACGGACGCCGACGGTACCCAGCGGGTAGAGCATCGGCCGGACGGCTGGAACGGCGTCAAGCCTGCGGCGGGCTACGGCCTGTTTGACCGCGCCCTGGGGGCGGCCTACGCCCAGGGGCTCTATGAGGGCATCCGCAGGGAGCGGGCCGCCCAATTGACAAAGGAGTGAGTACATTGCGTAAAGTGATTTCCCGGCAGGAGGCCGCAGCCCTGGTGCAGGACGGAATGACGCTGGGCATGCTGGGCTTCGTGACCCTGTCGGTTCCGGAGGAGCTGCTGGTCTCCCTGGAGGAGCGCTTTCTGGCCGAGGGCCACCCAAGGGATCTGAACGTGTTCTACACCTCCGCCATCGGAGACGGCGGGGAACATGGCGCCAACCACCTGGCCCACGCGGGGCTGGTGCGGCGTATGGTGGGCGCCCATGTAGGTCTGGCTCCCAAGCTCAACCCTCTGATCACCGGCAACCAGATCGAGACCTTTTGCGCCCCTCAGGGGGTGCTGGTTCATATGTGCCGGGCCATGGCGGGGCACAAGTGCGGCGTCATTACCCACGTGGGCCTCAAGACCTTCTGCGACCCGGAGGTGGAGGCATGCTGCTTCAACGACGCGGCCAGGAAAGCCCACACTGAGGGCCGAGGCATCGTCCAGAGCATTGAGATCGACGGCCGCCGGCTGCTCCACTACAAGCTGACGCCCCCCGATGTGTGCTTCATCAAGGCCACCTACGGCGACAGCCGAGGCAATCTGTCCATGGAGAAGGAAGGGCTGTTTCTGGAGCAGTTAGAGATGGCCCTTGCTACCAAGAACAACGGCGGAACCGTCATCGCCCAGGTGGATACCCTGGTGGAGGACAACACCCTGGACCCCCGCAGCGTGAAGGTCCACGGCTGCTTCGTGGACTATGTGGTGGTGGGGCGGCCGGAGTACAGCCGCCAGCACTACTTCGACGCCATCCCCTACCATCCGGAGTGGACCGGCGAGGTCAGGGTGCCCATGGGTGCCCTGGAGCCAATGGAGCTGGGCATCCGCAAGATTATCGCCCGACGGGGCGCCATGGAGCTGCGGAGGGAGTGCCTGGTAAACCTGGGCTTCGGCATGCCCGACGGTGTGGCCTCCGTGGCCGGCGAGGAGGGGGTGGCCGGCGAGATGACCCTGTCCATCGAGTCGGGCACACTGGGCGGCGTCCCAGCCCCCGGCAACGGCTGCGGCGCCTCCGCCGACGTGGAGGCCATTGTCAAGCACACCGAGATTTTCGACGGCTATGACGGTGGCAGCATCGACATCGCCTATCTGGGCGCGGCCCAGATCGACCGCCACGGCAATGTAAACGTGTCCAAGTTCGCCGGGCGGATGACCGGCCCCGGCGGCTTCATCAACATCACGCAGAACGCCAAGAAAATCTGCTTTATGGGCACCTTCTCCTCGGTGAAGGACACCGATATCCGCCTGGAAAACGGACGGCTGAACATCGTCAAGGACTCCAATGTGGTCAAGTTTGTCCCGGAGGTAGAGCAGATCACCTTCTCCGGCGATTACGCGCGGGAGACCGGCCAGGAGGTGCTCTACATTACGGCGCGGGCGGTATTCCGCCTGACCGACCAAGGCCTGACCCTCGTGGAGGTGGCCCCCGGCGCGGAGCTGGAGCGGGACATCTATCCACTGATGGGCTTCCGGCCTGCTGTGGCTGCCGATCTGAAAGAGATGGATCCGCGAATTTTTCGCCCGGAAAAAATGGGGCTTGTGCTCCAGGATTGAGAGGGAAAACACGATGAACAGCTTTACTCTGGATGAAATCTATGTGGGGCAGAAGGCGTCGGTCACCAAGACCATCACCAGGGGCGACATCTACGCCTTTGCCGGCCTGGTGGACGACTACAGCCCCGTCCACATCGACAAGGCGTTCGGCGAGCAGAGCCCCTTCGGCCGGTGCATCGCCCACGGCTTCCTGTCCGGCGCCCTGTTCAGCACCCTGGCGGGCAATTACCTGCCAGGCGCAGGCAGCCTCTATGTGCGCCAGAGCCTGAACTTTCTCAGGCCGGTCTACGCGGGGGACACCATCACCGCCACCTTTGAGGTGGTCAAAAAGGGCGAGGAGGTCACCAAACCCGACGGCACGGTAAAGTTCAGCCCCGGCCGCATCGTTATGAAGGCCACCGCCGTCAATCAGAGGGGCGAGGTGGTGGTGGAGGGCGAGGCATGCTCTATGGCTGCCCGGGAAAAGGTGGATTGCAGCCGGTTCTGAATCCGGGGGACTAGCGCAATAGTGCCCAAAGAGGTGCGCGCCCTTATGTGCTGTATTTGTGGAAATGTATTAAAGACATAAGATAGCGCCTGATTCTTGTGTTGCCGTCACAGTGCACATACGGTGTGCCCGTGTATAATAAAGTTATCCGGATGAGACAGCAACTGTGGAACGACAAACAGAGAAATGAGGGATCAAAGCAATGTTCTTGAAAAAGTTCGGGGATCTGGCTGCGGGCGTATTCTTCCTGATTCTTTCCATCGCCCTCTTCCTGGCGGCCAGCGCACTGCCGCCCAGCCTGATGGGGGGACTTGGCTCCGACTTCATGCCGAAGGTTCTGGCCATCATTACCTGCATCCTCTCCTTCTTTCAAATCCGTGCCGGATTCCGCACCATGCGAAGCTTCCAGCCGAATGAAGGAGCGGAGGAGGAGAAGCCGGAGTACCTGCGGGTGCTGGCCACCATCGCGGCATTCACCGTATATGTGTTTGTCATTGAGCCGGCGGGCTTCCTCCTCAGCTCCATCGTGTATCTGTTTGCACAGATCACTATCCTGGCGCCCAAAGAGAAGCGGGGCATCAAAGGGATCATCCTGTTCGCGGTGATCGCCGTCGTGGTGTGCGTCGCGGTTTACTTTATCTTCCGGTTCGGTCTGAATGTCATGCTGCCCGCCGGCATACTGGGTTAAAAGGAGGCGCAACTGATGGAAACCTTATCCCTGATTGGAAACGCATTTGCCGGGATGATGAACCCCATGTCCATTCTGCTGCTGATCGTCGGTGTCGCGGTGGGCATTGTGTTCGGCTCCATCCCAGGCCTGTCCGCCGCCATGGCGGTGGCCCTCTTCCTGCCGGTCACCTTCGCCATGCAGGCCCATGAGGCGTTCACCCTACTCGTGGCGCTCTACATCGGCGGGATCTCCGGCGGCCTGATCTCTGCCATCCTCATCAACATCCCCGGCACCTCCTCCTCCATCGCCACCTGCTTCGATGGCTCCCCCATGGCCAAAAAGGGTGAGGCGGGCAAGGCTCTGGGTACCGGAGTGGTATTCTCCTTCCTGGGCGGCCTGTTCTCCTTCCTGGTGCTTATGTTCGTGGCCCCTTCCGTGGCGCAGATTACCCTGAAGTTTTCCGCCATCGAGTACTTCGGCGTGTGCCTCTTTGCCCTCTCTATGATCGCCGCCCTGGCGGGCACCAGCATGATCAAGGCCACCACCTTGGCGCCGTCAATGGCGGTGTGGTCATAGCCCACAAACTGGGTCTCGGGCACGTCCTTGCCGAACTCCACGCCGGCCCAACCCAGATCGCCCAGGGCCTCCCGGGCCTTCCGGGCGCGCTGGCGCTGCTCGTCCATCTGATTGTGGAACTCCGCCTCGTCCAGCTTCATGCCCTGCTCCTCCACCATCTCCAGGGTCAGGTCGATGGGGAAGCCGTAGGTGTCATACAGCTTAAAGGCGTCGGCACCGGAGAAGGTGCTCTCCCCCTTGGCCTTGTGCCCGGCCAGCATGTCGCCAAAGATCTTCAGGCCGCTGTCGATGGTCTTGGCGAAGTTCTCCTCCTCGGTGCGGATGACCTTGGTGATATAGTCCTGCCGCTCCCGCAGCTCGGGATAGTGGCCCTCATTCTCATGGATAACGGTGTCGCACACCTCGTAGAGGAAGGGCTCGTTGACGCCCAGCAGCTTGCCGTGGCGGGCGGCCCGGCGCAGCAGACGGCGGAGCACGTAGCCCCGGCCCTCGTTGGAGGGGAGCACGCCGTCGCAGATCATGAACACGGAGGAGCGGATGTGGTCGGTGATCACCCGCAGAGACACGTCCTTGGCGGCGGTCTCGCCGTAGTGGGCGTGGGTGATCTCGGACACCTTGTTGGTGATGTTCATGACGGTGTCCACGTCAAACAGGGAGGCCACGTTCTGGCACACGCAGGCCAGCCGCTCCAGGCCCATGCCGGTGTCGATGTTCTTCTGCTTGAGCTCGGTGTAGTGGCCCTCGCCGTCGTTGTCAAACTGGGAGAACACCACGTTCCAGACCTCGATATAGCGGTCGCAGTCGCAGCCCACGGTGCAGCCCGGCTTGCCACAGCCCCACTCGGGGCCCCGGTCGTAGTAGATCTCGGAGCAGGGGCCGCAGGGGCCGGAGCCGTGCTCCCAAAAGTTGTCCTCCTTGCCCAGGCGCTTCATGTGGCTCTCTTCCACGCCGATCTCCTTGGTCCAGATGTCCCAGGCCTCATCGTCGTTCTCATAGACGGAGATATACAGCTTTTCCTTGGGCATCTCCAGCACCTGGGTGAAGAACTCCCAGGCAAAGGAGATGGCCTCCCGCTTGAAGTAATCGCCGAAGGAGAAGTTGCCCAGCATCTCAAAATAGGTGCCGTGGCGGTCGGTGTAGCCCACGTTCTCAATGTCGCCGGTGCGGATGCACTTCTGGCAGGTGGTCACACGCCGCCGGGGGGGCTCCACCTCGCCGGTGAAGTACTTCTTCATGGGCGCCATGCCGGAGTTGATGAGCAGCAGGCTGTTGTCCCCCTGGGGAATCAGCGAAAAGCTGGGAAGCCGCAGGTGCTGCTTGCTCTCGAAATACTCCAAAAATTTCTCTCGTAACTCGTTTAACCCTGTCCACTGCATTGTCTTTTACCCTCTCTTTATGAAACTGGGGGCCAAGCCCCGTGTTTGACTGTTTTTTATTTGGTGGTGTACTGCCACAAAAGCTTCAAGGTGTTCTCCACGCCCTCCACGTGGGAGCGCTCGTACCCGTGGGAGGCGTACACCCCCGCGCCGATGAGGCCGTGGCGCACGTCGTAGCCGGCGCTCAGGGCGGCTTCGGCGTCGCTGCCGTAGTGGGGGTACACGTCCACGGCGTAGGCGGCCCCGGCTGCCTTGGCAGCCTCCACTAAGGCGGTGGTGACGGCGTAATCGTAGGGCCCGCCGGAGTCCTTGGCGCAGATGGAGACTTCCCGCTCGGTGCACTGCAGGCCCTCGCCCACGCAGCCCATATCCACGCTGAGCAGCTCCACCACGTCCTCCGGCACACTGGCGGCAGCGCCGTGGCCCACCTCCTCGTACACGGTGAAGTGCAGGTACACCTTCCGCCGGGGAGCGGTGCCGGTGTCCTTCAGCTCCTTGGCGTAGGCCAGCAAGATGGCGGCGCTGAGCTTGTCATCTAAGAAGCGGCTCTTGATGTAGCCGGACTGGGTGACGGTGGTGCGGGGGTCGAAGCAGACGAAATCCCCCTCGCAGATGCCCAGGGCCCGGGTGTCCTTCTCGGACTTCACCGGCTCATCGATGACCACCTCCATCTTGTCAAAGGCCCGCTTGGAGCCGGCGTAATCGTCGTTGACGTGCACCGAGGCGTTGGAGATTTGCAAACACCCGGTGTAGGTGCCGTCGAACCGGGTGTAGACACGGCAGTTCTCCGCCTCGCAGTTTTCCGCCCGCAGCCCCCCCACCGGGGAGAGCACCAGCCGGCCGTTGGCCTTGATGGTCTGCACCACGGCGCCCAGGGTGTCCACATGGGCCATCAGCAGCAGGGGGTCTCCCTCTCCGCCCAGGCACACCCGCACCCCGCCCTTGCGGGTCTTTTCCGGGGCATAGCCCAAGCGGGAGAGCTCCTCCAGCAAATAGTCCGCCGCCCGGTCCGTAAAGCCCGAGGGGCTGTCGATGGCGCACAGCGCCTTCAGCTGTTCGATGCAATATGTGGTATCCATAATCCCATCCTTCCATACTGTATAAAGATAATGGGGCACAGGCCCATTGTAATAGCGGGCGGTAAATTCCTTCTCCCGGCGCATGCCGTTGCGCTGGGCCACCCGGATAGAGGCCAGGTTGTCCGTCTTGATGATGGAGCTGACCTTCTCCGCCCCCAGCACCCGAAAGGCGTAATCCCGGCAGGCCCGGGCGGCCTCGCTGGCGTAGCCTTGGTGCCAAAAGCGCTTTTTCAGCAGGTAGCCCACCTCCAGCACAGGCTGGCCCTCGCAGTCCTGCCAGGTGAGCCCCGCCTGGCCCACCATCTCCCCTGTGGAGCGCAGCACCACCGCCCACAGGCCAAAGCCGTCCTGGCGGTAGCGCTGCTGTTGGCGGGCCAGCCGGTTTTCCACGTCCTCCTTGGTGAAGGTGTGAGGGTAGGCATACATGACCTCCGGGTCCAGCAGCATCTCCTCCAGGTCGGGGATATCCCCCTCTGTCATCTCCCGCAGCAGAAGCCGCCGGGTGCGCAAAATCTCTTTCATGGCACACCTCCAAAAAAAGAAGGCTTCTCCCTCCCCAATGGGACGGAAAAGCCCGTGGTACCACCCAACTTCACCCCTGGCGCGGGCCAAGGGTCTTTCGCTTCCCGGTAACGGAGGAACGCCGTGCCGCTCTTCGCGGCCTGTGCTTTGCCGGAGCGGCCTGCCCATCCGCCGCCTGCGCCCTTACACCAACCGGGCGCTCTCTGCAAGGGGGAGGAAAAGGCATCTTCTCCGCACAACATTTCTCGGTTTTCACCTGTGCTTTTATTATAGCCGCCCGGCGCCCCCCTGTCAAGCGGGGATGGCATTCTTCCTAGCTTCCGGCGGCCTCCTCCCCCAAAGCCAGCAGCCCCTGGGCCACCTCCCGGAAAACCTGGGCCGCCGCCTGCTGGCCGCTGGCGGAGGACTCCTTCAGCACGGTGACGCACCACCGGGGCACGCCCCCCTGCCAGAGGATGCCGCTGTACCAAAAGTGCAGCAGCTCCTCCCCGTTTTCCAGCACGCCGGTTTGGGCGGTGCCTGTCTTGATGCCCACCGCGGCCCCCTCCGGCGCGGCGGCCTGGCCGGTGCCCTCCTGGGCGGCGGTGCGCAAAGCCTGCTGCAGCGACCGGGCGGTGGAGGGCTGCATCACCTGGGCCTGCTGAGGCGCGGCGGAGGACAGGGGCCGCAGCTCCCCGCTTTGGCTGACAAGGCCCTCCAGCAGCTGGGGGGCGGTGTACTGGCCGCCGCTGGCCACGGCGTTGAGCATGGCGCACACCTGCAGGGGCGTGGCGGTCAGCTCCCCCTGGCCAAAGGAGAAGTTGGCCAAGGCCCGGGCGTTGCCCAGGCTTTGGAGGGTGGGCAGCTCCCCGGCGGCGGTCCACAGGCCCCGGCCAAACTCCTGGGCGCTTCCAAAGCCCAGGTTATAGGCCATGGAGAGGATTTCCTGCCCGCCCAGCACCCGGGCGGCGTTGATGAAGTAGCAGTTGCAGGAGTGGGCCAAGGCGCCCTCCAGGTCCAGCTCCCCGTGGGCCGTGCTGTCCACACAGTGGAATTGCAGCCCCCCGGCGTTGAGGGAGCCCACGCAGGTGATGGTCAGCTCCCCCAGGCCCTCCTCCAGCAAGGCGGCCGCCACCGCCACCTTGAACACCGAGCCCGGCGCGTAGGCGGAAAAGGCCCGGTTCACCAGGGGGGAATCCTCCCGCTGGGTGGCCTCGCTCAAATCCAGGGGGGAGAAGTCCGGCACGCTGGCCACCGCCCGGATTTTGCACCCCGGCGCCTCGGTGACCACCACGGCCCCTTTGCCCAGCTTTTGGGCGGCCTGCTGGGCCAGCCGCTGGATGGCGCTGTCCAAGGTGAGGGCCACCCCGGCGGCGCTCTCCTCCAGGGTGTTCACCACCTGGGGCTCCTCCCCGGCCAGAACGCGGCCCACGGCGTCCACCCGGTAGGTGACGGAAATCTCCCCGCCGCACTGGCTTAGCACGTCGTCCATGGCCAGCTCTATGCCCGCCGCGCCGCCGCCCAGGCTGTCCAGGTAGCCCACGACGTGGGGCGCCAGCTGCTCTTGGCTGTACCGCTGGGGCACCCGGAACACCTGCACCAGGGGGTTGTCCACCGGATGCTCCAGCACCAGCTGAAAGGGCCTGCCGTTCTCCAAAGCCACGGCCAGCTGCTGCCGGTACTGGCCGCCGGTGGCCTTTTCCAGGGCGCCAATGGCCTGGATGGTGGGCGCCACCGCCGCCACGTACTCTGTCTCCCCGCCCACCAGGGGCTGCAGCCCGCAGTCGTAAATGGTCCCCCGGGACTGGGCGATGTCCAGCTTATACAGGCTTTGGGCCCGGGCGGCGGCCACGTACTCCTCCCCGTGCATCACCCGGGCCATGGACAGGCAGGCCGCCCCCAGCAGCGCGAACAGCCCCACCAGCAAAATCACCGCTTTTTTCTTCATAGGCCGCCTCCTTTCCCTTTCAGTATGGAAAAAAACGGGCGTTTCATGCGCCGGAAAACGCATACCGCCGTTTTTTCGGGAAAGGCTACGGCTATCCGCTGTTTTTTTGGAAAGGGGGCTCTCCCATGAAGCAACCAGGAAAATACGCCCTCACCGGGGCGCTGGCCGGCCTGGCCAACGGGCTGTTCGGCTCGGGCGGGGGCCTGTTTTTGGTGCCGCTGTTCACCGGCTGGGCCAAGCTGCCCCAGCGCAAGGCCTTTGCCACCTCGGTGGCGGTGATCCTGCCCCTGTCCCTGGTGTCGGCGGCGGTCTACTGGCTCAAGGGCGGAGTGGACCTGGCCGCAGCCTGGCCCTACCTGTTGGGAGGAGCGGTGGGCGGCCTGCTCTCCGGCAGGCTCTTTCAAAAGGTGCCCCTCGCTTGGCTGCGCCGGGCCTTTGGGGCGCTGATCCTCTACGGAGGCGTGCGGGCGGTGCTGGCCCTGTGAACGGGTTTCTCTCTGCCCTGGTAGGGGCCGCCACCGGGGTTCTCTCTGGATTTGGGGTGGGTGGGGGCACCCTGCTCCTGCTGTGGCTGACCCTGGTCCAGGGCATGGGACAGCTCCAAGCGGGAGGCGTAAACCTTCTCTACTTTATATGCTGCGCCCTGCCCGCTTTGTGGGGCCACCTTCGCCGGGGGCTGGTGGAAAAACAGGCGGTGCTGGGGTGCGTGCTGGCGGGGCTGCCCGCCTGCGCCGCCGGGGCGTTCTTGGCCGCTTGGCTGGATGTGACCCTGCTGCGCCGGCTGTTCGGCGCGTTCCTTTTGATTGTGGGCTGGCGGGAGCTGTTTTTCAAAAAAGGCGCTGCCAAAACAGAGGAGGGCAAAACGCATAAAAGCTGAACAGCCGTCCACACTAGCCTTGAGAACCACCGGCGCGCTTGCCGGAAAATTCAAACAAAAGGGGTAATTATACCATGAGCATTTTAGACCGCATTGCATTGCTTTTAACGGTTATTGGCGGCATCAACTGGGGATTGGTAGGCATCTTCCGCTTTGACCTGGTGGCCTGGATCTGCGGCGGGCAGGACGCCATCATCGCCCGCATCGTCTACACCCTTGTGGGCATTGCCGCTTTGTGGTGCGTCAGCCTGCTCTTCCGGGACAGGGATCCTGTACGGGAGTAAAGGGCAGATCCAAAAACCGCCGTCCCCACACTCGTGGGGCGGCGGTTTTTTAGCTGGTTCCCGTTGGCCGTCTGTTCTTTTGGCTATTCCTCAAATTCAATATCAATATTTCCCATATTGGTGGTGACTTGCAGGAGGTTGGGGCCGTCCCCCAGCTGGTCCTTCAGGGTGGAGTCCCCCAGGTCCGTATCCACGGTGATCTGATAGTCCTCCTGGCGGCCAGTCAGGGTGCCCTCCACGTTGCCGGAATCCGCCGTGAGGGTGATTTCCGGGCTGGCGAAGGCGTCCAGGTCAATATTGCCCATATTCACCGTGCAGGAGGCCGCCCCGGAAACCTGGGTGGAAACCAAGGTGACGTCGCCCATGTCGTTTTCCACCGTCAAGGCGGTGAAGACGCTATCCGCCACCCCCACGCTGCCGGAGCTGGCGGTGATCTGCCCCTGGGTAAAACTGCCGCTGGAGACGTCCGTATCCCCCATGTCATTCTCCAACAGGAGGGCGCCGCCCTGGCAGTTCTCCAACGTGACCCGGCCCATGGACTGGGTGACGGTCATTCTTTCCGAGGCGGACACGTTGTCCAATGTCACGCCGCCCATGTCCCCCTGGACGGTCACGCTGCCTGCCTCTAAATCCGACAGGTCCACAGCGCCCATGTCCGTCTCCACAAACACGCTGTCCAGCAGCTTTTCCGGCACCCGGATGGTCACGTCCCAATCCCCATTGGAGGGGAAGTTGAGCAGCTGATACCAGTTCCACCCGCCCTGGCCCGTGGCGGTGTAAGAGTCCTGGGGCGTCACCAGCAGCAAACCGTGCTGCACAACAACCTCGTACACCTTTTCCGCCAAAACAAACTCCACTTCCTCTGGGTTGGCGGCGCTGGCCCGCTCAATTTTCACATCGCCCATCGAGGCGTGGATCTCGATGGAGTCCACCGCGTCCGCCTCCACAAAGGAGGAGACCGCCACAGGTTCGCCGCCCCGGGGATGGGTGAAAGCGTTCCAATTGCAGCCCATGCCCACAAACCCGGCGCCGCAGAGCAGCATTCCCGCGCCCAGCAGGATGCACCCCACAATGGCGCTGAGTTTGAAAAACCGCTGTTTCCGTTTCATACCACAACCCTCCCCTTTTTGCTAAAGCTGCGGCGGATTCCCCGCCAAATGGCTCTGCCGGCCTTTACCGTGGCCTTGCCAGCAAAGTAGAACCCCAGGGCGCTGAGAACCGCCAGGCCCAGCAGGGCCACGGACATCCCCAGCTGGAACAGCCCCGCGGGCAGGCCCCCGGTGAGCAGGCCCACGTCCACTATCAGGAAGGGGGTGCCCACCACGCCGATCAGGGCGCTGGCCAAACAGACCAGGGCCAGCACCCCCAGCAAAAAGACCGGCAGAAACAGGCAGATATACACGCACAGCAGCAGGATTGCCGCCGTCAGCAGCAGGCTGCCCCACAGGGGGAAGCCCAGCACCAGCAGGACGATGAGCCACACCTTCCGGCCCTTGCTGGTGGAGGGGGCGGGCTCCTCCTCCCCCAGAATCTCCCGGGCAATCTGCTCTGGGCTTCCCAGGCTTTCCACGGCCTCCTCCTCGCTCTGGCCGTCCTCCACCCTGTCGTCAATCAGCTCGTCATAGTAGCTCAAAGTGCGGTAACGCTCCTCCCGTGACAGGCCGTGGAGCGCCGCCGAAAGCTCGTTTAAAAACAGTTGCTTTGTCATGGTGTTTCATCCTTTCTCAATGGCGTTGCTCCGCCCTCTTGGGAGGCGGCAATGTACCGGTAGGCCCGCATCACGTCCTGCCATTCCACCAGGAAGTCCCGGATGCGCTGCCTGCCCTGGTCCGTCAGGCGGTAATACTTGCGCAGGCGGCTGTTGTGCTCCATGGAATAGGTGGTCACAAAGCCCCCGGCCTCCAACCGCTTGA
>OLRM01000936.1_pt1 | contig 12825 bp, 10 predicted proteins | sample 1643211 | NCBI WGS metagenome assembly OLRM01 (sample SAMEA3136690, study PRJEB25190) | human gut metagenome | biome: human gut; feature: human-associated habitat; material: faeces | place: Austria | collected 2013
AGGGACTATTTGATTAATATTAACTTCGTCCCAATTTTAACGGGACACTAATGATGTAATATAGATAATTTTGCAGTCGGGAAATGGTTTCGGGAGGTTTACGCCTTCCGAATGAAAAGGGAACCCGGTGAAAATCCGGGACAGTACCCGCTGCTGTGAGTCCACAAAAACGGACATCGAACTTTTGCCACTGGTGTAATACCGGGAAGGCACGATGACCGGGACGAGTCAGAAGACCTGCCATGACCGGAATGAGATTTACACCTGCGGGATATACGGGTCGTAATCAAATAAGGAATAGCTCATCGGCCATTCAATATTTGAAGACAGACATATTCCCGTTCGTGTAAGTCCGCACGAACGGGAATTTTTTGTGTTTGTTAATAATATGTTTTACATTAAAATGAGTGACCTATGAAAAGAAAATTACGCTTTCTGGCAGGTGCCTGTCTATTTACCGCAACCGCCTTGTTCTCTGGCTGTAGCTCGGACGATGACTTTTTGATGGACCCGGTTGATTCCGGAACTTCGCAAACCCGTGCTGTGACAAATTCGGACGGTACTTTAACTATCACTTTCGATGATTTCGATCCCGGCATGTTAGCAGGACCTACCTCGGCCGGAGAAAATCTTTATTCGTACCAAGGGTATCCTCAAGTAACCACCATTTACGACAATACTCCGGAAGAATATCTCTTCCTTTCAATGTTTAATACTGTAGGTGGAAGCACAGAGTATTCCAGCGGCGGCATCGCACTTTCCAACTGGAACATCCGCTCCAATCAGTCGGGAAATACCGGAGACTGGTGGTATTCTTATCTAAACCAATGTTCTGTCTATAACACTGCGGTGGAAGCGGAAGGACAGAATAAGGAAGCCGGGCACAGCGGTTCCAATTTCGGTGTCGTTTACGGATATGTGGATGCTTACAATCAGGCATGGATGGCTAAACCAGAATTTTATTTCAATGTTCCCCGGAAATTGGTCGGCCTGTGGATCTGCAACACCTCATACACTTATGGTGTCATTACTTATGGTAATCAGTTCGGTTCTACGGGGGTAGCGACTCCTCTGAAAGAGATGAAAGGGTATTTCCAAGTGAATCTGGAATGTTATGATGCGAATGGCGGTCTGATCCGCACTTACAAACGTCTTTTAGCCGATTATCGTAACGGCCAACAACAGGTTGATCCTATCACGACATGGGATTATTGGGAAATCAATGCCGAAGGGGTGCAAAGTGTGAAATTCAACTTCGAGGGTTCGGATTCGGGAGCATACGGTTTGAATACTCCGGCTTATATCTGTATTGATGATATCACCATACAATAAAAAGAATACAAGGATATCCCTTCTGTCGGGGGTATCCCTGTTATTTTTCTAAAATCCACACATCATGCATCGTTTTCACTATTTTATTATTTCTGCCTGTATGCTGTTCACCTCCTGCAACAAGGATGAAGTCATTACCGAAGAAGTAGGAGGACAACCTATAATAGAACTTGACAGCGAGACCGGTATTTACACGGTCAAGGTCGATCACGAATTGACTATCGCCCCGACATACCAGAATGTTGAAGATGCTCTTTTTGCTTGGACGATAGACGGTACGCTGGTTTCTTCGGGTCCGTCTCTTCAACGTACATGGAATGAATGCGGGGATTTTTATGTCAAACTAAGAGTAGACAATGCGGAAGGCTATGCCGAAGAGGAACTGAAAGTAGAAGTGAAAGAACTCACCCCTCCGGTCATCTCACTGGCACTACCTTCGCAGGGGCTAAAAGTCGTCCGGAATACCGATTACACATTTACTCCCGATATTCAGCATTCGGATGTCGAAGGGTTCAAAATCGAATGGGTACGGGAAGGAAAAATCGTTTCCACCGAGAATACTTATACTTTCAATGAAAAAGAACTCGGTGTTTATACGGTGACAATCAACGCTTCCAATATAGATGGGACAACAACGAAAGACGTAAGCGTAGAGGTCGTGGAAACGATGCCCTACGTTGTCAAATTCCCGACCCCGTCTTACCTGCAAACATCCACGGACAGGTACACTTTTGCCGACCGTCCTGTTTTCCTGCGTCCGTTGTTGGAGTATTTCGACAATCCCCGTTTTGAGTGGAGTGTGGACGGTCAGGTCATGGAAGGAGAAGTGGAACGCATGTTCAAGTTCACGCCGTCCGCACCCGGAGAATACACCGTCTCCTGTACTGTGTCGGAAGACACACCGACGGAAAAAATAAGCAGGAATATCGACAAAGGGAAAACGGCTGTCACTGCCACCGTAAAAGTCGTTTGTGTGGACAAAAAGGAACAAGACGGCTTCCGGGCTTCGGGAAGTTCCAAGCTCTGGAATAAAGTCTATGAATATACCCCAGCTCCCGGCCAATTTATCAACGAGACGAGCACGATAGGCGGTATGACCGGCAACGAAACATCCCCTGAAGCGGCTGTCGCATGGGCAACACAGCGTTTGAAAGACAAACTGCACGTCTCTTTAGGTTCTTTCGGGGGTTATATCATCGTCGGCTTCGACCACAGTATTCCCAATTCGGGTAACCAATATGATTTCTGTGTTCAGGGGAACGCCTTTGACGGCAGTTCCGAACCGGGTATCGTATGGGTCATGCAAGATATAAACGGAAACGGATTGCCGGATGACGAGTGGTACGAACTGAAAGGATCTGAAGCAGGCAAGGAAGAAACAATACAGAATTTTGAAGTGACCTATTACCGTCCGGAAGGCAAAAAAATGGATGTCCAATGGATCAGTTCCGACGGTAGAAACGGCTGGGTAGACTATCTGTCCGCTTATCATACACAAGACTATTATTATCCGGCTTGGATTTCGGAAAACAGTTATACCCTGACAGGCACTTGTCTGGCCGCCCGCAACACCCAAGATTCTCAAACCGGTTATTGGGATAATCAGAGTTATGACTGGGGGTACGTGGATAATTTCGGAAACGACCAGATAGAAGGCGGCAGTACGGTGGATGGAAGCGGACAAAGGAACGGTTTCAAAATTTCCAATGCCATCCATGCCGATGGAACGGAAGCCAATCTGCAATATATTGACTTTATCAAAATACAATGCGGTGTTCTGGCCAAAAGCGGCTGGCTGGGTGAAGTTTCTACGGAGGTATTTTCTTTTGAGGATCTAACCAAATAATAAAAATTACAAGTATGAAAATTTATTTTCTTCCCATGCTCCTATCCTTGTTCTTTTTGGGAGCGTGTGACAAAAACGATGAAATTATACCTGAAGATGCAGATGAAAATTTCATCACATCGGTCGTGATGACCGTGGACGGGAAATCGTACACGGCCGACATTACGGACAATACAGTAACAATAACCGTTCCCTATACGGTATCGCTGAACAACGCCGAAGTGGAATTCAAGTACACAACTTCTGCAACAATCATACCTGATCCTGAAACGGTAACGGACTGGGATAACGAACGAACCTTCCGGGTGACATCCTATAACGGAGATGCCCGCGAATATACCTATAAGGTCGTGAAAAGCGAGATAGAATCTGACGGAGATGTGGAGTTGAAGACCACCGAGGAGGTAGCTTCTTTTGCCGCAACCAAAACAACCGTTGTCAAAGGGAACCTGATTATCGGCTCTGATGCGGAAGAGGCAGAAAAAATCACTGACATATCTGCATTGGCATCTTTGAAAGAGGTTACTGGCAACATTGTCATTCGTAACAGTTACAACGGTGCAGACTTGACAGGGTTGGATAATATCGTTTCTGCCGGAGGTTTACAGGTAGGTTCGACCGATGTCGCCTCGAAAGCTACGGAACTTCACATGATTTCCATGAAAGCATTGGAAACGCTCTCCGGAGACATATCGGTATATAACGACCAAGTGACGTATGTCCTATTCGAGAAACTGGCAACTATTGAAGGAAGCGTGATGTTCAATGCGTCGTCGTTACAGAGTTTTGAGTTTCCGGTTCTGACTACTGTAGGTCAGGATCTGAATCTTCAAGGACTCAATGAAGAGAACACAGCAGCCGGTTCGATTGCGTCTTTGGAAATACCGGAACTGACAAGTGTCGGAGGGGGCTTGTCCGTAAACAATCTTGCCAAGCTGACTTCCATGAGCTTCCTTAAGCTGAAAGAGACCGGTGGCCTTGATTTCCATACCGTCCCCGTGATGTTGGAAACCATCAACCTTCCGGAAATCGAAACAGTAAACGGAAGTATTATTATGGAAGCCAATATGGAAGCTCCTCCTACCGGTAGTTTTGTTCCCCAACGAAATGACGTGCTTCAGGCTTTCGGTGGAATGGACAAACTGACAACGATAAAGGGACAGATAAAGATAAAGAATTTCACGGCACTCAAACAACTTCCCGACTGGAGCAAGATCACCACACTTGGAAGCATCACGCTGGATTATCTTGAAGATGTGAGCGGAACACTGCTGTTGCCGAACGCCCGATTTGAAACCTTCGGAGAAACAGCGCCCCAGATTGAAATTATAAACAAGGTGCAGCTCTCCAAAATTGAAACAGCCGAAGATTTGTCAAATGTAAATTTTGTCATCACCAGTCTCACGAATAATAAGTTCCCTGAAATCACGTTCAAGAATATCAAAGACTTCACTTGTAAGCCAACCACCAACAATACCGATTATACCATATCGACAATTCAACATGTATATGGAAATCTAAATGTGACAGGCCAAATGCGAAGCAATGCCAAATTTCCCGACTTGGAAATCATAGATGGATATGGATATATCCAAATACCCATGTTTGCTTCAATCACAATGCCAGTCTTGAAAGAAGTGGGAGGACAGTTCTATTTATCTGGAAATTTTACCAGTTGTAACTTGCCCTTACTATCCAAAGTTTGTTGTTCAGCTTCTCCTGTATATTATAAAGAGGGAGAGGGTTCGTTAGCAATATCTTTACAAAGTAAATCGCTGGATATTCCGGAATTGCTTCACGTAGGAGGTGAAGGGTTGTTCGTTAATAAAGCAACAGGCATTACTTGTGATAAATTACAGACTATAGATGGTACGCTACAGATAAAAAGTGCGACTTCTCTTTCTCAGGAAACACTTTCCATGGAGAAGTTGGAGACCTTGCATGGGGTTGTTTTTGACGGTTTGACGAAATTTACCGACTACACTTTCTTCGGCAAGTTTATAGAAAACGGAATGATTACGGGGGAAAGTTGGAGCGTGACGAAATGTGGGTATAACCCAACCTTCCAAAATATGAAGGACAAACAATATACGCAGCAGGATTAAACCTTATACCTTAACCAGAGTACCCGTAATGATTCGGGTACTCTTTTTTATCCGAATGACAATGAGCAGAACAATACAACGGATTTGCCTTTTTCTTTTCTGCCTGCCAGTTTTCGGCAGTTGCATGAAATGGGATTACGGAGAGATGGAAGATTTCTCTGTATCGGCCTCTGGTCTTTTCATTACCAACGAGGGGAATTTCCAGTACAGCAATGCCACGCTTTCCTACTACGATCCCGCCACGTGCGAAGTGGAGAATGAAGTGTTTTACCGTGCCAACGGGTTCAAGTTGGGCGATGTGGCCCAGTCTATGGTTATCCGGGACGGTATAGGCTGGATCGTGGTGAACAACTCGCATGTGATTTTCGCCATCGACATCAATACTTTCAAGGAAGTGGGCCGTATCACAGGTTTCACCTCACCCCGGTATATCCATTTTCTGTCGGATGAGAAAGCCTATGTGACGCAGATATGGGACTACCGTATCTTCATCATCAACCCCAAGACATACGAGATTACCGGCTATATCGAATGTCCAGACATGGACATGGAATCGGGTTCCACCGAACAAATGGTACAATACGGCAAGTACGTCTATGTGAACTGCTGGTCGTACCAGAACCGCATCCTGAAAATCGACACGGAGACGGACAAGGTCGTGGACGAACTGACCATCGGCATACAACCTACTTCGCTGGTCATGGACAAATACAACAAGATGTGAACCATCACGGATGGCGGTTACGAGGGCAGCCCATACGGTTACGAGGCACCGTCTCTCTATCGTATAGACGCCGAGACTTTCACCGTAGAGAAACAGTTCAAGTTTAAGCTGGGCGACTGGCCTTCGGAAGTCCAGCTCAACGGTACACGGGATACACTTTACTGGATCAACAACGATATTTGGCGAATGCCGGTGGAAGCCGACCGTGTTCCCGTCCGGCCTTTTCTGGAGTTTCGGGACACCAAATACTACGGCCTTACGGTCAATCCCAACAACGGGGAGGTATATGTGGCCGACGCTATTGATTACCAGCAACAAGGTATCGTGTATCGCTATTCGCCGCAAGGCAAGCTGATCGATGAATTTTACGTGGGAATCATTCCGGGAGCTTTCTGCTGGAAATAACGAGGAAGGAGGACAAAAATGAAAAGACATCTTATTCTATTGTTCGTGGGGGTAAGCCTGCCCTTTCTGCTTGCCGCCCAGCAGAAAAATTCCGTCAGCATTACCAAAAGGGTACTACGTATTCCGGAGGTTACGGTGGTGGGCAAACGACCTATGAAGGATATAGGCGTGCAACGAACCCGTTTCGATTCCATCGCCATGAAAGAGAACATCGCCTTGTCTATGGCCGATGTGCTGACATTCAACTCATCCGTTTTTGTCAAGAACTACGGACGCGCCACGTTATCCACCGTGGCTTTCCGGGGTACCTCTCCCTCGCATACCCAAGTGACGTGGAATGGTATGCGCATTAACAACCCGATGCTGGGCATGACGGATTTTTCCACCATCCCTTCTTACTTTATCGATGATGCCTCGCTGCTGCACGGAACGTCATCGGTAAACGAAACGGGCGGCGGCTTGGGTGGTCTGGTCAGGCTCTCCACTTCTCCGGCCAACCATGAAGGGTTCGGGTTGCAGTACGTGCAGGGAGTGGGGTCGTTCAGCACGTTCGACGAGTTTCTCCGCCTGACCTACGGTGACAAACACTGGCAGTCCTCCACCCGTGTGGTGTATTCCTCTTCCCCCAACGACTACAAATACCGAAACCGGGACAAGAAGGAAAACATCTATGACGAGGACAAGAACATCATCGGTTCCTATTACCCGACGGAACGCAACCGCAGCGGGGCTTATAAGGATCTGCACGTCTTGCAGGAAATTTATTATAACACGGGCGAAGGCGACAAGTTCGGGCTAAACGCCTGGTATATCAATTCTAACCGGGAACTGGCGATGCTCAGCACGGATTACGGGAACGACATGGACTTCGAGAACCGCCAAAGGGAGCAGACGTTTCGCGGCGTCCTCTCGTGGGATCGCGTGCGGGAGAAATGGAAGGTCGGTGTAAAAGGCGGCTATATACACACATGGATGGCCTATGATTACAAGCGGGACAAGGGAAACGGCGAAATGGCTTCGATGACCCGCTCACGCAGTAAGATTAACACGTTCTACGGAAGTGCGGACGGGGATTATGCTCCTTCAGAGAAATGGCTGTTCACGGCCGGTGTTTCCGTACACCAGCATTTGGTGGAAAGCGCGGACAAAAATATCATCTCGCAGGAAGGTAACAAGGCTGTTGTCGGGTATGACAAGGGACGTGTCGAGTTTTCCGGTTCCGTTTCTGCGAAATGGCGGCCTGTCGATCATTTTGCCGCCTCGCTTGTCCTTCGCGAGGATATGTTCGGTACGGAATGGGCCCCGGTTATCCCGGCTTTCTTCATCGACGGGGTACTGTCGAAAAAAGGCAATATCGTGGCGAAAGCATCCATCTCCCGGAACTACCGTTTTCCCACGCTGAACGACCTCTATTTTCTGCCGGGCGGTAATCCCGACCTGAAAAGCGAGCACGGCTTCACATACGACGTGGGGTTGTCGTTCTCGGTGGGGAAAGAAAATGTATATGCTTTGAGCGGTGGTATCAACTGGTTCGATTCGCACATCGACGACTGGATCATCTGGCTACCCACAACCAAGGGATTCTTCTCCCCCAGAAACCTCAAAAAGGTACATGCTTACGGGGCAGAGACCAACGCCCACCTTGATATAATGCTCGGAAAGGACTGGAAACTGGATATGAACGGAACTTTCTCGTGGACTCCCTCGATCAACGAGAGCGAACCGATGAGTCCGGCAGACCAATCCGTCGGCAAACAGTTGCCATACGTGCCGGAGTTTTCCGCAACGGTGACCGGACGTCTGTCATGGCGGACATGGAGCCTGCTTTACAAATGGTGTTATTACAGCCAGCGTTATACCATGTCGAGTAATGACTATACCCTGACGGGCTATCTGCCCCCTTACTTCATGAATAACGTGACACTGGAAAAACAGCTCTCTTTCCGATGGGCCGATCTGTCGCTAAAGGGCAGCATCAACAACCTGTTCGATGAAGAATACCTTTCCGTATTGTCCCGTCCCATGCCGGGCATCAATTTCGAGATATTCATCGGCATAACACCCAAGTTCGGAAAAAACAAAAATAGTAAACGATAATCTGCATCAATATGAACGCATTAAAGAATTTAAGCCTGATTTTGTTGCTTTCTCTGGCATTTACAGGCTGCCACAACAAAAGCTCAAAAATCAATGATTTCAACCTGCTGCTTTATGCTCCCGAATATGCCTCCGGCTTCGACATCAAAGGGGCGGGCGGGAAGGAAAGCGTACTGATAACCGTCAGGAATCCCTGGCAGGGAGCGGACAGTGTAACCACATGGCTGTTTATCGTCCGCAACGGTGAAGAGGTTCCCGAAGGGTTTGCAGGACAGGTACTCAAAGGAGACGCCAAACGCATCGTGGCGATGTCTTCCACTCATATCGCCATGCTTGACGCAATCGGTGAAGTCCGGTGTATAACCGGCGTTTCGGGAATCGACTACATTTCCAACCCAGACATCCAAGCCCGCCGCGACAGTATTGGCGATGTCGGCTATGAAGGGAACATCAACTACGAGTTGCTGCTCTCGCTCGATCCCGACCTCGTTCTGCTCTATGGGGTGAACGGCGCAAGCGCAATGGAAAGCAAACTCGAAGAACTCGACATACCGTTCATGTATGTCGGCGATTATCTTGAAGAGTCGCCTCTCGGCAAGGCCGAATGGATGGTAGTGCTTTCAGAAGTCACAGGAAAACGTGAGAAGGGTGAAAAAGCCTTTGCCGCAATCCCGGTCAGATACAACGCCTTGAAAAAGAAAGTGGCCGACAGTACCCTCGGCACTCCTTCGGTTATGCTTAATGTTCCCTATGGCGACTCGTGGTTCATGCCTTCAACCCAAAGTTATGTAGCCCGCTTGATTACTGATGCGGGAGGCCGCTATATCTACCAGAAGAACACGGGAAACGCTTCTATCCCCATTGACTTAGAAGAAGCATATCTGCTCGCGTCGGATGCGGACATGTGGTTGAACGTGGGAATGGCGAACTCCCTTGACGACTTGAAGGCATCATGTCCGAAATTCACCGATACCCGATGTTTCAAAAATGGAGAGGTGTATAACAACAACGCCCGTACCAACACAGCCGGGGGTAACGACTATTACGAGTCTGCCGTCGTGAATCCTGACATCGTGCTCCGCGACCTCGTGAAGATATTCCATCCTGAACTGGTGCAGGAAGAGTGTGTGTATTACAAGCAACTGAAATAGATGCGTTCCCGTTCGACTATATTATTCTCCATATTGATTACGCTCACGGTCGGTCTTTTTTTACTGGACTTGGCCGTGGGAGTTGTCAACATTCCGATCCGCGATGTATGGGCAGCACTGACCGGGGGAAATTGTTCCCGTGCCACGGAAAAAATCGTACTCAACATACGCCTCATAAAAGCTATAGTGGCACTGTTGGCCGGGGCTGCCTTATCGGTCAGCGGTCTTCAGATGCAGACCCTCTTCCGTAATCCTCTTGCCGGTCCCTATGTCCTTGGCATCAGTTCCGGTGCAAGTCTCGGTGTGGCACTTGTGGTACTTGCCGGGATCGGTTCATCAATAGGCATTGCCGGAGCAGCGTGGGTGGGTGCGGCTGTCGTGTTGCTCGTGATAACTGCCGTCGGACAGCGAATAAAAGACATCATGGTAATCCTGATTCTGGGCATGATGTTCTCATCGGGCGTAGGTGCTGTCGTGCAGATATTGCAGTACCTCAGCAAAGAGGAATCGCTGAAAGCCTTTGTCATTTGGACGATGGGGGCTTTGGGTGACGTCACCTCCGGACAGCTTCTGATTCTTGTTCCATCGGTGTTTGCCGGACTGCTGTTGGCTGTACTGACCATCAAACCGCTTAACCTCCTGCTGTTCGGAGAGGAATATGCCGTAACAATGGGACTGAATATTCGGCGTTCACGCAGCCTGTTGTTTCTCTCGACAACGCTGCTCGCCGGAACGATAACCGCTTTTTGCGGTCCGATAGGTTTCATAGGTCTCGCTATGCCTCATGTCACAAGAATGCTTTTCCAAAATAGCGATCATCATGTCCTTCTGCCCGGAACAATTCTTTCGGGAGCATCGATATTGCTTCTTTGCGACATCATTTCTAAAATATTCACCTTGCCGATCAACGCCATTACAGCTCTATTGGGAATCCCAATCGTCGTATGGGTGGTTTTACGCAACAAATCCATCACCGCATGATAGAATTACAGCATTTTTCCATAGGTTACAAAGAAAACTCGTTGCTCCACGAGGTAAATGCCACGATAAAAAAAGGTCAACTGACAGCCCTTATCGGAAGAAACGGGACAGGAAAATCGACGTTGCTCCGCGCCATAGCCGGTCTGAACCGGTGTTATTCCGGAAAAATCATTCTCGACGGGCACGACATCGCCTGCATGAAAACCGAAGATATGGCAAAAACGCTGGCTGTCGTCACGACCGAGCGCACGCGCATCGCCAACCTGCGGTGCAAGGATGTCGTAGCCATAGGCCGTGCTCCTTATACCAACTGGATAGGTAGGATGCAAGAAACAGATAAGGAGATAGTCATGCAATCGCTCATTTCGGTGGGAATGGAGGCTTATGCAAACCGCACGATGGATAAAATGTCGGATGGCGAATGCCAGCGTGTGATGATTGCTCGTGCATTGGCACAGGATACTCCTATCATTCTCCTTGATGAACCGACTTCCTTTCTTGACATGCCTAATCGCTACGAACTTGTGGCGTTGCTTCGTAGGCTTGTCCACGACGAGAAAAAATGTATCATGTTCTCGACACATGAACTTGACATCGCGTTGTCCATGTGCGATTCGATAGCATTGTTAGATACCCCGAATTTAAGTTGCTTGACCGCGTCTGAAATGCAGAAAAGCGGATACATTGACAGACTTTTCCAAAATGAAAACATCCGTTTCGACTCCTTATGCGGTACAATGATTTTGAAACAATGAGTATATACACTGTAGAAAATTTTACTTCAGACATCACTGTTGAAGGATACATCGCCGAATTCCGTGACGAACCACATTTTCTTGAACTTTGCAAACAATGTACCAATTACGGTAAAAGTTGGGGGTGTCCTCCATTTGATTTTGATACGGAATCGTTTCTCCGACAATACAAGTATGCACATCTTATGGCAACGAAGATAATCCCTGAAGACAAAGATATTCCGATTGAATATACACAAAAACTCATTTTACCGGAACGGATACGAATCGAGAGCGAATTATTGGATATGGAACGGAAATATGGAGGGCGTTCATTTGCCTATATAGGTAAATGTCTTCACTGCTCAGATAACGAGTGTACGCGTAACTGCGGCACACCATGCCGACACCCGGAAAAAGTGCGTCCGTCACTCGAAGCCTTCGGATTTGACATAGCCAAAACGCTTTCTGAACTTTTTAACATCGAACTTCTTTGGGGAAAGGATGGCAAATTACCTGAATATCTTGTTCTCGTAAGCGGATTTTTTCATAATGAATACGAACTTTGCAACATAGCATACTAATGATTCGGACATGAAATAAACAGACAAACTAACCACATTCGGTTCAATCTGTTTTGTGATTTCAAATGAATTATAGTTAGATATGTAAAAAGCGACGCTGGAGCTTGAAATAAGTAACGGTTTATCGGTGTATTCTCCGTTAAACCGTCCTGTTTTCGTTAAACGAAAACACAACTTGCTGTCCGCAGGAGCGGATCATGTTTCTCCAATAATTATTGTGTATCAGACCATTGTGTGGCTATTTTCCTGTGGTTTGTGGGGCTTTTCCATCAGATATTTGCCGGCTGTTCTCCCCATTAAAGGATAGATATATCTCCATGACCATGTGACTTACGCCCATAATTCGGGGATAAGGAGGCGAATATACGGAAAATCTGCCCTTTACATGCCCTATTGTCCATTAATGGATTGCTACTTCTACACTTCTGCAAATGGAGAATGGGCATGTAGCCGTGTACGACTTATGTTTTTTCTTCATTGTCTCCATTAACGGATTGCTACTTCTACACTTCTGCAAATGGAGAATGACATGTAGCCGTATACGCCTTATTGTTTTTTCATCGTCTCCATTAACGGATTGCTACTTCTACACTTCTGCAAATGGAGAATAACAGGTAGCCGTATACGCCTTATTGTTTTTCTTCATCGTCTCCATTAACGGATTGCTACTTCTACACTTCTGCAAATGGAGAATAACAGGTAGCCGTATACGCCTTATTGTTTTTCTTCATCGTCTCCATTAACGGATTGCTACTTCTACACTTCTGCAAATGGAGAATAACAGGTAGCCGTATACGCCTTATTGTTTTTCTTCATCGTCTCCATTAACGGATTGCTACTTCTACACTTCTGCAAATGGAGAATAA
>OLRM01000938.1_pt1 | contig 12797 bp, 3 predicted proteins | sample 1643211 | NCBI WGS metagenome assembly OLRM01 (sample SAMEA3136690, study PRJEB25190) | human gut metagenome | biome: human gut; feature: human-associated habitat; material: faeces | place: Austria | collected 2013
GAACAGTTCCTTTTTCCGTACCTCTGTGTTGGCTTCGTGGATAAAGGCGATCTGCTCGGCAGGCATCCCCTGGGCGATGAGCTTCTGGCGGATGTCCTCATAGATGGTAAAGGCAGGCTCAGGCTCATCCAACGGCACAGCCTGTTCCAGCGCATGAAGTGTGGGATTATCCAGCTGTTTGGCTGCCTTTTTGGAGGGGGCTGCCTGGGGCGTGGAAATGTCGCAGAATACCAGCTGGGTCAGCTTGTCAGCCTCGCCGTCCCGCCAGATCTGCATGATATTACCCACACACTGATTGACCTTGGTGCCGGGTTCATCCGGCAGCAGCTGGTTGATGATACGCTGGTCCAGACCCAGCTTGCGGCCATCGCCGGTAATCTTGAGCATATTGTCCTCTGAGGGGTCAACGCTGCCGCTGTGTACCCTGGAGGCGCGCTCGGAGAGAACCTGCACCATCTCTTTTTGGTGTTCAGTAGGCTGGGCCACGATGTTGTGGTATTCCACCTCCGGGGTGGGCAAGTTCAGCTGATCGGCGGTTTTGATGTCGGCAACTTCACGGAACAAGTTCATCAGCTCCGGGAGGTTGAAAAACTTGCTGAATCTCGTTCTTGCCCGGTAGCCGGTGCCTTCCGGTGCCAGCTCCAATGCTGTGGCGGTCTCCCCAAATCGGGAAGCCCAACAGTCGAAGTGGGTCATGTTCAGCTCTTGCAGGCGTTCATACTGAAGATAACGCTGCATGGTGTAAAGCTCGGTCATGGAGTTGCTGACCGGGGTGCCGGTGGCAAAGATCACACCACGATTTCCGGTGATCTCGTCCATATAGCGGCACTTGGCAAACATATCGGAGGATTTCTGCGCGTCCGATGTGGAAAGACCAGCCACATTTCGCATTTTTGTGTATAGAAATAGGTTCTTATAGTTGTGGGCCTCGTCCACAAACAAACGGTCCACCCCCAGCTGCTCGAAGTTTACTACATCGTCTTTTCGCCCCTCGGCTTGCAGCTTTTCCAGTCTGGCTTCCAGAGACTTTCTGGTACGCTCCAGCTGCTTGACGGTAAAACGCTCGCCGCCGCTGGCCTGCACCTCTGCGATGCCCTCGGTGATCTCGTCGATCTGCTCATAGAGAAGCCGTTCCTGACGCTCCCGGCTGATGGGGATACGCTCAAACTGGCTGTGTCCCATGATGATGGCGTCGTAGTCACCGGTCGCAATACGGGCGCAGAACTTTTTGCGGTTATGGGTCTCAAAGTCCTTTTTGGTGGTGACTAAGATGTTGGCAGAAGGATAGAGGCGCAGAAACTCCGACGCCCACTGCTCGGTCAGGTGGTTGGGAACCACAAAGAGAGATTTCTGGCACAAGCCCAGGCGTTTGGCTTCCATAGCAGCAGCTACCATCTCAAAAGTTTTGCCTGCGCCTACTTCATGCGCCAACAGGGTGTTACCGCCATACAGCACATGGGCGATAGCGCTTTTCTGGTGTTCCCGCAGGGTAATGGCCGGGTTCATGCCGCCAAAAGTGATATGGCTGCCATCATACTCGCGGGGACGGGTAGAGTTCATTTCTTCGTTGTACTGGCGCACCAGAGCCTGGCGGCGCTCCGGGTCTCTCCAGATCCAGTCCCTAAAAGCTTCCCGGATCGCCTGCTGTTTTTGAGCAGCCAGGGTGGTCTCCTTGGCGTTCAGCACGCGGCGCTCTTTTCCGTCTGCGTCCTCTATGGTGTCATAGATGCGGACATCCCGCAGGTTCAGGCTGTCCTCCAAAATCTTGTAGGCGTTGGCGCGGCTGGTTCCATAGGTGGTGTAGGCTGCCACATCGTTGTAGGATACGGAAGATTTCCCCTTGATCTGCCATTCAGCGGTAAAGGACGAATAGTTGACCTCGATACTGCGCTGGAGATAAAACGGGGTGTTGAAGGTCTCGTACATAAACTGCTGGATATATTCCTTGTCAATCCAGGTAGCACCCAGACGCACCTCTATCTCCGACGCATCCAGGTCTTTGGGCTGGGCGGCGGTAAGAGCTTCCACATTGACTGCATAAACCGGGTCCTGCTGTGCCGCCCGCTGCGCCTGACGCAGTTTGCGGCGTACATTGCCGGAAAGGTATTCATCAGCAGTCACATAATGGGGTGTGCCGTCTTTCTCCAACTGTCCCGGTACACGGAAGATCACGCCTTGCAGCTCTCCGGCCAGTTCTACTTTTGTTTTTCCGGTAAGCTGGCTCATATAGCTCATATCCACGCAGGCTTTTTCCGAGATAGACACCGCCAGTGCTTCACTTGCCGTATCCACCACAGCCACCGCCTGATGGGGCTTGATGGTTCGTTTGGTGAACATATCCGCCTTGCGCTCCAGCTTTCCGTCCTCGTCGATGACTTCCAGCGCACAGAGCAGGTAATAGGAAGAATCATCTGCATAGGCCAGACGGTTTGCACGGTCATTGATGAGACCGTATTTGGCAGAAAAGCTGTCATAGAGCCGGTTCAGTTCCGCCTGCTTTTGGGTAATGGTGCTGTCCGGAACCGCTGCATCCATCTGAAGGTCGATCAGTTCCTGCACACAATCACGCAGTCCCACAAGACCTTTCACGCGGGCTTCGGCGGTGGCGTTGAGGTCAGGGCGCACCATTCGGCTGTTTTCCCGGTAGTACACCTGCCCGTCTACAATGGCATAGGAATAGTTCTTCACATTGGGGTCGGCAGGAATGGAGGTGTCAATAGCTTCGCCTTCGCCCAGCTCCGGCAGCTCTGCCTCCTGATAAGTGCCATGAATGTACTTCACAGCATCATGCAGCTGATCGGAAAGCTCCAATCCCTCAATGGGGTTCACGGTGTAATCCATACCATGAGCAGTGCTTACCGGCTCCTGTCTGCCCAGCACCATTTCCGGGTGGTCGATAAAATACCGGTTGATGGCAAACCCATCCTCCATCTGTCCGGTCTGGGTCCATTCCGGCACGATGTCCAGCGGGCGATCCCGCTTTTGGAGGAAGATGATGTCCGATACCACCTCGGCACCGGCATTCTTTTTGAACGCGTCATTAGGCAGACGGATAGCTCCCAGCAGCTCGGAGCGCTGGGCAAGATAGCGGCGCACGGTGGAATCCTTGGCGTCCATGGTATATCGAGAGGTCACAAAAGCTACCACACCACCGGGACGCACCTGGTCCAGTGCTTTGGCGAAAAAGTAGTTGTGAATACTGAAATTCAGCTTGTTGTAGGCTTTGTCATTGACCTGATACTGGCCAAAAGGTACATTGCCGATGGCAAGGTCAAAGAAGTCACGCCTGTCGGTGGTCTCAAAGCCGCCTACTGTGATGTCCGCCTTGGGATAGAGCTGCTTTGCGATGCGCCCGGAAACAGGGTCCAGCTCCACGCCATACAGACGACTGTTTCGCATTTCCTCCGGCAGCATACCGAAGAAATTGCCCACACCCATAGATGGCTCCAGAATATTTCCGGTCTCAAATCCCATACGGCCCACCGCTTCATAGATGGCCTGAATGACCGTAGGACTGGTGTAGTGGGCATTGAGGGTGGAACTTCTGGCTGCGGCATATTCCTCCGGGGTCAGCAGCTCTTTCAGCTGAGCATACTCGGAAGCCCATGCCGGTTTCTCCGGGTCAAAGGCATCGGCAAGGCCACCCCAGCCCACATAGCGGGATAGAACCTCCTGCTGTTCGGGGCTTGCCTGCTGTCCAGCAGCTTCCAGCTCTTTCAGCAAACGAATGGCATTGATATTTGCCTGAAACTTGGCTTTCGGACCGCCTTCGCCCAAATGCTCATCGGTAATACGGAAGTTCTGTGCATTGCGGCGCAGGTTAGCCTTGTATTCCTCATAGGAGGCTTCTTCGGCAGCTTTGGCATTGGGAAAGGTCTGCCACTGGCCATTGACCTGAATGGAAACCGGGTGTTCGTCCAACACCTCCTCAAAGGTTTTCTCCGGCTCAGTCACAGGGGCTGGTGGCTCCGGCTCCTCAATATGCAGCCGTTCCACCACCACATCATAAGGCAGATTGTTCTTATCGCCCGGATAGACGGCCACAGTCTCGGAATGGAAGGTCGGGGATTCGGTAGCCGGTTGGGGCTGTTCCTGTCCAAAGCCATCCAGCTGACGGGCGTACATCCCGCGCAGCAAAGGTGCAACCTCATCCCAGCGGAAATACAGCATAGCCAGACGCTTTTCCTCTGCATCCATGACTTCCAGCTCTATGCCCTGTGCCGTGGTACGGTAATCGGCAATATCGCCAGTCTCCAGATTCAGTGTCTCGATCTCACCGGAATAGGCTCTGCTCAGCCAGTAGGCGATCTCGCTGTTGCTCCTGCCGGATTGCAGCAGCGTGGAAATCTGCTTTTTATCCGCTTCATCCATCAGTCCATGAGCCAATACATCCCGCAAGTCCTGATCTGTCTTGTCCGGGTCAATAGGAAGAAACTCGGTATAGTAAGCATTGCGGCGGTCTGCCCGAAGCAGCTGCTCGAACTGTTCTTTGCGCTCTGCCCGGTAGATGGGATATACCATCCCGGTGGGCAGAAGCTGTACGGTGTCCTCCCGCAGCTCGGTGATCTGATAGGCGTCATCCTCGATATACACGGTATCGCCCACGGCATAGACCGGGGCGGCTGGGTCATAGGAGGTTCTTTGCGGAATTGGGCGGCGAACTGCGTCATATTCCTCATCGGAAATGGAAACTTCGGAAGTCTGCTCTGTCTCGGCATCTGCGATCTGCTCTGCATCTGACATCACCTGTTGGATAAACGGGGCATTGTCCAGTTTTTCCGGGTCTGTCACCTGTCCGTTGACGATCCCTCTTTCTTCCAGAGTTTCCCGGATGGCGATTGGGTCGATGTCGTCAAAACGGTTCTGTTCTTCTTCGGTATAGAACCGGTCCTCCTGAATGAGCTGGGCAAGCCTGCGCTGTACCTTCGGCCAGGGCAGCTGCGTTTCCTCCGGGCTGCCGGCACGGACAACGAACAGGCTGTTGCTGTTACTGCCACCGTATTCCTGAGCCAGCCATGCGGCGGTATCTTTTTCTCTTGCATGGTCTTTCATATAGCGGATAACAGCGTGTTTACTCTCGATATTGCCGTTCCATGCACAAAGGGCAGTATCAATATCTTCCTGAGAAAGAGGGCGCAGAAGTTCATGGAGCTTTGGATAGGTCTCGTCGATCACTTCCCGGTGTAAACGCTGACGGAACTCCGGCACATCCGAATAGAGTCGGATCAGCTCCATATCCTTAGAACCAAGGACTGCACGGCGCACAGCGGCATTACCCTCGATGACAGCATTTTCACGGTCAGAATGACCGCAGGCATTGCGATATGCGGTATCCTCGGAAATAGCGGCAGTCACCACAGGCTTATACTGCTCAAACTGCTCCCGAAGGGTAGGCTTTGGAGTTTCTTCCTCCACCTCCGTCTGCTGGGCTTGGATAGCATCTTCTTCTGCCAGTTCCTTTTCAGCCTGGATTTTGTTATACTGCGCCTGTTCCTGTTCGGTAAGATAGCGGCCTTTCTGAACAAGAGAGGTAATGCGCTTGGCAACATTTTCCCAGTTCAAGTGAACATCCGGGCAGTCCTGCTTTTTATAGTGCAGTCCTTTTCCGTCGTGATCTTCGCCGCTGTGTGTTGCGCCAGACAGAGCATGAGAGCGTCCGCCAATGCCATACTCGTCTTTGAGGAATCTCACTTTTTCCTTATCCGTATGGTTTTCCATGAAGAAGGCATAGATACGGCCTTTTCCTCCGGCAAAACTACTGCCGCCGGTCATGGCGGCGTCGATCTCATCCTCGGTAATGAAGTGCTGGACAGTTGGCACTTGGGAAAGGTCCGAAGAAAAGGTCCTGCGTGGCAGGTCAAGGTCTTTCAGGTTCTCCCAGATCTCCCTTGGCCTATGATAGTGAAAACGCAACAGGTCACGATCCTGCTGATAGGCGGTCCAGAAGGCGGCATATTCTTCCTTGAGGGTCTGGCGGAAAGCCGGGTCACTCAGCTGCTCCGTCAGGCGGCGGGTCTCCTCCGGGAACCCATTGCCTTTGATCTCTGACAGGCAGGACAAATATCCGGCTTCTCTGGCGTCCTCGCTGAGATCGTGATACAGATACCAGAGCTTTTCTGAAAGGAGGGAGCGTTCATAGCCTGCCGCTTCTGCAAGCTCCACATTGGAGGCAAACTGGCCGTTCTCCAAAAGCTCTCCGATACGCTCTGCGGCGCTCTCCCAGGAAATGACCTGGGCAGACCTGTCATAACGGACAGACTTCCCATGGGAAAGATGGATACCATCCTCGGCATACCATGCGCTCACACTGCCAAGACCGTTGCCGCCGTGGTACAGCGTTTTCAGTATCTCGGCAATCTCAGCGGTGGTTTTCTGCTTTTCAAAGGCTGCAACCACACGCTCCCTCTGACGGTCTGTATTGCCGCCCAAACGCAGCACATGGTCAATATCATTTTGGGCAAAAGAAAAAGCAGAGGATGTTTTCACATTCTCTGCTTCATCTATGATTCTGATTTGTTCTGCTTCGGAGAGGAAGAAACTCAGCTGTGAATAAGCTCCGCCATCAGAATCTCCTCGGCCTGTGCTTTGCAGGTGTTCATCAGGCCCACCCAGCGCATCGGGTCGCTGGCTTTCAGCTGCTCCGTCGCGCCCGCGTCTTTCGCCAGCTGGGGCATCATCTGCTCCAGACGGCTCTGCGCTGTCTCGTCGATCTCGATGAGGTGCGGGTACAGCTTCTCGCTCAGCAACATCTGGTTGTAGAGGATGGGACGGTGTTCTTTCAGATAGGTTTTCCTCATCCTGCCATACTTGCCCAGGGGTTTCTCCGGCTGCTGGCTCAGCTTCAGGTCGGGAATCAGATAGTCTCCGTTCTGGATGTAGGTCATGGGATTGTTCATCTTGCTTGCTCCTTTCTTGGTTGGCTTCGCGCTCTGCATTTCGGACGGTAACGCCGATCTGCCGCAGCACCTGCTGGTTGATCTGGCTGACCGCTGTTCCCAGCGCCCCGATGGTGGACGGGGTGTTGAAATCAAAGATCGCCATGAAATCTTCGTGGTCGAAGTAGCGTTCCGGCTCCAGTCCGCAGCGGGACATCAAAGCGTAAGTGATGCTGACGGTGGCGGCTGCCTTGAACTGCACTCCGATGTTATACTCATCATATTCCTCCAAAAAGGAACCGTCAACGATATAGAAGAAGTCCTGCTGATGCTCCGTCCAGTATTCCTCAGCCAGTTTTCCGGCTACCTCAGTGAGCTGTCCGGCAAGGTCATCACCAGAAACATCATAGGTGCGCTCCAGCATGGCCTGCACCGAATCCAGATGGCGCTCCTCCAGCTGCCACAGCCAGGGAGTACGGGAATGTTCACGGGTTCCGGTGTCTGAAATGTCAAAGACATAGCGCAGGCGGGGCCTGTCCCCGGAATCGTCCACCAGCGCGATCCCCTTGGAACCGCGCCTTACATACCGGCCCATCTTTTCATTCCACAAATCGTACTCTGCACAGGCGGTGGCGTCCGGTCGCTGGGCGTAGATCATCAGCTGTTCATGGAACGGGTATTTGTAAAGTCGGGAAGCAGTGGTGAGAAACCCTGCCCATTCCTGCCAGCTCCCCGTGAGCTGTGTTGCCACCTTGTCCGCCATCTGTGCATATAGTTCAGCTTTGGTTGGCATGGTGTTCTGTCCTCCTTTCGGTTTTGGGGTAAAGAGGTGGGGTGGCAAATTGCCACCCCATCCCTGCGGTTATGGTGTTTACTGGTCAAAATCCGGGTACAGCTCCAGCTGGGCAAAGTCCTCATCGGTCATCGCACAGAGCTTCGTAAGGGCGCTGTTGGTTAGCTCCCTCAGTTCCGTTTCCTCCGGCGAAAGCTCGCCGCGCATCTCACGCAGGCTGTCGATCAATCCGGTGCGGCTGCCGGTATTGTAAATGCACATCAGGTTTATTTCCTCAAAAGTGAAGTTTCCCATATCAAATCTCCCTTTCTGCGCTCTTTTTTTGCGCTGTCTTTTTGTGTTCTGCTTTGGGCTGGCTTTTCAGCTGATCCACAACGGATTTTTTCTTTTCCCGTTCCTCCCGATGAACGGCGTCAGCCAAGTCCATCAGGGAAATGGGCTGACCGCTTCGGGCCTGCTGTTCCAGCTCTGCTACCGTAGGCTCTTTTGTGCCATTGTTGATGATACCGTCGATCATGCCGTAATCGTCCTCCACGGCCATCTCCGCATTTTTCAGCGGATTTTGCGGCAAGAATCCAGGGATCTGGATAAAACCAACGCTGTCGCAGTAATGACAGGATACCTTACCGTCCTGCTTGATCGCAACGATGTCGCTGACGCTCATGGAGGGACTGTGATAGTCCACGGGTTTTTCCAGATTGAATTGCTGATAGAGTTTTTCCAGCTGCTCCGGCACAGTGCCAGACTCACTCAGCGGAGCGGTGTAGATTAGGTCATAATTGCTGCGGTCTATGGAAATATCATGGGACTTTAGCCAGTCCAGATTCATAAAGCGCACATTCTGCGGATCGTCACGGGTTACCTGATAGATGGCAAAGCAATCTCTGTTCTGGGAGAGAAATGCCTGTTCTCGTTCCTGCTGATGTTCCTGACGCTCCATGACCTTTTCATGGAACTGAGGGCTTTTCTCCCATTCTTCACGGTCCACACCGAAAAGACCGCCGTGATCCATGATTTCCTGCGGGTCAAACACCATGCTCTCCGTATTGTCCTCATGCAGCACATAAACCGTCAAACCGGCGGTATCCAGTTCCAGCGCCCGTTCTCTGGTAACAGGGAGCATCCCGTCATAGGAGTAGCCGTATTCCTGCATATCCGGTGTGGAGACCTGCTCATCCGGCGTCGGGTATTCATCCAGCGCCTGCTCCTGTGCCTCCGGCAGCTGGGAAGAAGCAGCCATCTGACTGGCCTCTGCCTGCATCTGCTCATAAGCAGCTTCCTGCAAGGTCTCGATCATAGACAGGGGAGCGTGTCTAAGCGAAGTGCTGTCCAGATTGTTGTCATCACAAATCTGAAGAACTGCCTTCATGAGGGAAAGCTCCGGTGCATCCATCTGTCCTCCATCCAGCTCTTTCATGGATGCGGCATCGTAAAGGGTATAGTCCCAGCCGCTGTCACAGGGCTGGATATGAAGATAGGTGGCATCGTCGATCAGAAACAACGCCTCCTGCTGGTTGGCGTCCGCCCCCAGCACTTCCATTTCCGGCATTGCCGCAGCCAGTTCCTTTGCCGCTTTCTGTACCAACGGATTATCGCGGTAATAGTCGATTGCCTGAATGGTGTCCAGGTCAATGGTCTGCCCGGTCAAAATCGGAAACGGTCCTTCATAGTCGCTTCCGTCTTTCAGCTCAAAGCCAATGCCCTTGATCCCGGTCATTCGCTCTGCCGGAATCTCCTGATAAATGCGGATTGCTTCCTCCAAAGACAGGTTATCGTGGTATTCTCCAAGGTTTGGAAACTCCATGCACTCTGCTACATAGTAGGTTAGATTGCCGGTCGGCTGCTCTATCGGGGCGGTTTCCAGCTCTGCCTTTGCATTGGGGTCAATTCCACGCTCTTTGCAGATTTCCTTATAGTGGCGCTCAATGTCAGAGATCAAAGTGCCGGAGGTCTTATTGATGGTCTCTAAACTGGCTCTCAGCTCTTTCAGTTCCTTGCCCTGACTCCAGCTTGCAATATAGCCGAAGCTGTTTTCTCCGGTCTCGATGCCAAAATACTTGCAGACCGCATAGGAGATACTTTCAGCCTCCACTTCCTCCGTGTGGCGATTTTTGATTGCCTGTTTTTCTGCGGTTGGATCTTTCTCAACTGCAAGACGCCATTCAAACTGATTTTCGTCCACATAGCGCCAATCCATATCAGAAGCAAACTGTTCAGCTTCTCTTTCTGTGGCAAAATCCAGCTTGAAATCATGCTTGGTTCCATCTTCACTCTCCAGCACAACCTTCCATGACGGTAGCATTTCATATTTTTTAGGATCATGGAGCTTGCTGTGGGCAATCTCGTGTACTGTGGCCGAAACCGTCTGCACCTCACTCATACCCTGACGAATGGCGATTTTCTGATGATCGGCAGAAAAATAGCCGTCCGTATCGGCGGCCATTGCTTCAAAAGTGATTGGCACCGGCGCACTACGGCACAGGGCCTCCATGAATGCCTCATAATTGGGTACATTTCCGGAAAGGGAGGAAGCAAGCTCCGGCAAAGGTTTCCCATCAGTCTGGCTCACATCAAAGACCTTGACCGGGCGGAACATGGGGATCTCGATTTCTTTTTCCTCTGTGACGATCTTTCCGTCTTTATCCAAAATCGGAGCCTTGGTATCCGGGTCCAGTTTCTGCTCCTCGATTTTCTTCTTATACGGTGTAGGGGCGATGATGGTAATACCATGCTCGCCCTTTTTTACATGACGCTCAAACTGGTCTTTCCACTTATTGTATCCGGCTACCAAAGTGGCGTCCGGCTTCTGCATATAGATGAGCATGGTGTTGTTTACCGAATAGCGGTGGAAACGGGACATGACGGACAGATAGCGCATATACTTTTCGCTCTCAAACAGTTCTTTGATGGCCTGCTCGATGCCATCCGTGATTTCCCTTAGCCGCTCTCGGTTGGTGGGTTTGTTCTCAGCCATGATTTTCAGTCTCCTTTCCAAGTGTGTGATTTCTGCTGTGTGTTCTGCAATCCATGCCTTTTGTTCTTCTTCACTTTCATAAAGAAAAAGGTCCAACAGGTACTCTACATAGGTTTTCTTCTGGATCGCTTCCACAAAGCGGGGGTGCGGTTCCTCCTCTGCTGTCCTGGGCGAATTGTCGGCCTCCCATTTTTTCAGCAGATAGTAGTAATCGGACAGTACGCGATAACACCGTTGTCGGTCCTCCCGAAACTTCTGTGCCTCGGTTTTCTGCCGGACATACCTCCTGCGGGGAAGGGCCTGACTGTCATAGATCAGGCCAAAGTCCTGTGCCAATTTCTCCGCCGCTTCTTTTGGAGAGAGGTCAAAGAGCTTTGCAGTAAAGTCGATCACATCCCCATCTGCACCGCAGCCAAAGCAGTGGAACCGCTGGTCTACCTTCATGCTGGGGTTCTTATCATCGTGAAAGGGACAGCAGGCCATACCATTTCGTTTGACCTCGATCCCATAAAACGCTGCCGCTTCTCTGGTGCTGACCGACTGCTTGACTGCTTCAAATACATTCTCTGCCATGTGCCTTTAACTGTTGGACTTTCTCACAGGGGGCTGGTATCCGGCAGCTTTCGCACGCTCACTGGCAGCTTTGCGGCGTTCTGCACTGTATGGCTCCCTGACTGATACACACCGCTTGGGGACGGTAAAGTTATGGGCGTCCTTTCGGGTGATCTGGTCGGGGTGCTTTTTTGCCAGCAGTTCCAGCTTCTCCATCAGGCGGGGATCGTGGGTGTAGACCTCAGCCATTGGTTCTGCCTGGTTATAGAGGAGAATGGTTTCCCGTTCCACTAAAGAGAGCTTCATCGGCTGCCTCCTTTCCGCTGGTCAAATTCCAGCTTGAAATTGGCATACTGTCCATCGTCCTCCAAAACCACAGTGGCATCGTAGGTCTTGCCGGTTTTCTCCGAATATAACCCCGTCACACGGACACGGCCATCGTTCAGCAGTGCAGACACCACAGCCTTGGTCGGCTGTTTTTTCTTGGCAGCCCACCATTTGTTATTTTTCCAGATTGCAAATTTGCAAGAATCATTCTGACAGAAGAAGCCTTTTTGCAGTTCTGCAACTTCACCGCCGCAGCGAGGGCATTTGCCCACCACCTCACGGGGCGGAGCGAACAGGTACTCGGTTCCCTTGATGACCTGATAAGTTCCCACCAGGTCTCCCAGCATAGTGCTGATCCCGTCCAGAAACTCCTCCGGGGCAAGCTGCCCGCGCTCGATTTCGCCCAGGCGGTACTCCCACTCGGCAGTCAAAAGCGGCGATTGCAGCTGTTCCGGCAGAACGGTGATCAGGGAGACTGCATCGTGGGAAGGGAGAAGCTGCACCGTTTTCCTGCTCTTTTTTCGTTCCAGAAAACCGGCAGATACCAGCTTTTCCAAAATACCGGCACGGGTGGCCGGTGTCCCCAGACCTTTTCTCTCGGCATCCTCCGGCATATCCTCTTTTCCGGCAGTCTCCATCGCGGACAATAGGGTGTCCTCCGTAAAGTGCTGGGGTGGACTGCTTTTGCCTTCTTTGACGATTGCAACAGCAACCGAAAGGGTCTGTCCTTCGGTCAGCTCCGGCAGGGCTTTCTCTGCGCCCTCTTTTTTCGGCTCTGCATCCTTCATTTTGGCACGGTAAGCGTCCTCCAGTGCTTTCCATCCGGGGTGCTTCACCGTTTTTCCTTTGGCGGTAAACTCCCCACCGGCACACGCTGCAATCACAACGGTTTCCGAATAGATATGGGGCTGGGCTACGGCGCACAGCAGACGCAGGGCCACCAGCTCCAGCACCGCTTTTTCTCCCGCAGGAAGGTCAGAAAGGTCTGCATCCTTGAGATTTCTGGTAGGGATTACTGCGTGGTGGTCGGTTACTTTCTTATCGTTGATGACCGTCTGCGGATCACAGGCAATGGCGATCCCTTTGCGAAACGGCATAGCATTGGCAACCAGATTCACCAGCACCGGCAGGCTGTCTGCCATATCACCGGTCAGATAGCGGCTGTCAGTACGGGGATAGGTGCAGAGCTTCTTTTCATACAGGCTTTGCAGATAGTCCAGGGTCTGCTGGGCTGTAAATCCAAGCAGGCGGTTGGCATCTCTTTGCAGAGTAGTCA